>LAZR01001286.1_pt1 | contig 16098 bp, 17 predicted proteins | sample 329461 | NCBI WGS metagenome assembly LAZR01 (sample SAMN03002196, study PRJNA259156) | marine sediment metagenome | biome: sea floor; feature: Hydrothermal impacted sediments; material: marine sediment; isolation source: Loki non-amplified sample from Loki's castle hydrothermal vent sediment ...
AAATTCTTGGGGATTACTCGTAGCTTCTTTATTTTTAACAACTTCTACATTCTGTGAGTGAATTAAAAGAATTTTCATTGTAATATCTTTTTTTTAATTTGTTAATCAATCGTTATGATAAATTCTAAATATTTTTCCAAATTTTAATACATAACTATATTCAAAATTCAAATTAACTAATACTAAACTATACTTCAAATTATGAATCTTAAAAATACTTTTACTGAAATTTCAAAAAATTTAGAAATATTATATCATGATAGGGAAGAAATCTTAAGATTATCCCGAAAGATTGTTCGTGATTGTAGTATCTCTATTAAGCATATTCATAGAAAAGAGTTTATTATATATCATGAAAAAATTGATAACGTAAAGAAAGTTCATAAACAACTCGTTGAATGTGTTAATCGAAATCCCGGATTATTCTTCAAATATTTGAAAACTCCTGAACAAGAATTTACAGAATCAGTAATATTTTATTCCATTGTAAATAAAGAAGCACTTCCAACCCCTTCTGATTTAAAGATTAACCCCATAAATTACATTTTAGGCTTGGCAGACGTTGTAGGTGAGTTAAGGCGTTTTGCTTTAGATAGTATGAGGAATTCTCAAGTTGAAGATTTAAATGATATTTTAGAGTCAATGGATGAAATTTATACACATTTGTTTTCTTTAGACTACCCATCTGGACTAACTCAAGATTTACGGCATAAAATAGATGTTGCGAGGAATATTATAGAAAAAACTCGGGGAGATGTATCACTAGCTATTCAAATGAATGATCTAAAGAGTTGTTTACCTGATAAATTTTGATTAAGCCATCTTAAAGAACAAAATTCGACAAATCACATATAACAGAATAAAAAAATAAAAATTTCACGAAATTGGGAGAACAATGCACGAAACTAAGAAACGAGTACTTATTGCTGGATGTTTTGATTTACTTCACGCAGGTCATATATATCTTATCAATGAAGCATCGAAATTAGGAGATGTTTACGTTGTAGTAGCAACTGATAGGAATAGGAAAATTTATTCCGGAGACTCTCCAATTGTCTCACAAGATCAAAGATTGGAGGTAATAAAAAGTATAAAAAATGTAAAAGAAGCTAGATTGGGAAGATCTGATAACGATACACTAAAAACGGTTGAAGAAATTAATCCTGATATTATAGTTTTAGGACCAGACCAAAAATATGACATAGACATTCTTAAAAATGGATTGAAAAAGAGAGGATTAAATAATATTATTATCAAAAGAATAGAAACATATTATGATAAATATAAGTTACATTCCTCTAGTCTAATAAAAAAAGAAATTATTGAACATTATGAAAAACATCTTAAATGAAAAAGATTCCACATCAGAAAAGATTAAAATTTCACCTGAAAATTATGCAAATTGGTTTGCACTTTATTTTCTCTCAAAAACGATAGGTAGTAAAAAAGCAATCCATACTAGCAGTGTTGAGTTCGGGAAGGTTCTTAATTTATCTCAACAAACAGCTTCAAGAAGAATTACTAATTTGGAAGAAATTGGGTGGATAGAAAGAAAGATAACAGGAAAAGAACAAATAATAAGAATTACTAAAGAAGGTGCTGATGTGATGCTTGCAATGTACAAAAATCTTAAACAAATCCTCCAAGATATTCTGATTGTCGGAGAAGTAACTGAAGGAATGGGAGAAGGTGGCTACTACGTGAGAAATCAGAATTATTATAAGCAGTTTCAAGTTAAACTAGGATTTAAACCTTATTTTGGAACATTAAACCTTCAATTTAGTGATTTAAATAAAAAATTATTAGAAGAAAGCTTAAAAAACCAAATCCCAGTTAAGATTGACGGGTTTAAAGCAGAAGGGCGTACTTATGGATCAGTTGACTGTTATGATTGTTTAATATCCCGTTTAGATTCTCAGGAAAAGAAAATTAAATCTGCAATATTGAAAATTGACAGGACACACCACAAAAAAAATATCGTTGAGGTATTAGCTGAACCTTATTTGAGAGACAAGTTAAAATTAAAAGATGGGGATCGAGTTAGAGTTGAATTAATTAAACACTAATTTCTTTTTAAACTACCTCTCAATGTTATTAGCTTGGCTCTTTATTTGGTTATAGATTTTGATTATTCTAAAGATTACTGTGGCTATTAGAGATAACATAAAAACAAACAAGAAGATATCAACATAACCATAGAAATGGGCGAATATCATTGTTATAAATATATAAAATAATCTCTCTGAACGACCCATAAGACCAACATCAAAGTCTCCTGAGAAAAAACACTCTGCCCTTGTTCTAGAATAACTTATCATTAGAGATGCTAAAAAAGATATGTAAACTATTAGTTTTACATCCAAAAAGTTCCAGAGAAGACGATTCCAATTAAATAATAGTAATCCTAAAAATATAAAAAATTCTGATATTCTATCCATAACCGAATCAAAAAATCCCCCAAAAGAGCTTGATCTGTTAGTCATTCGAGCGATAGTGCCATCGCACCCGTCTAAAAGTGCTGTAATAAATACAAAAATAGAAAAAAGAAGAAGATTTTTAATAGGCCAGATTGAGACAAAGCTTAATATCGAAAAACAAAGCATTATTATTGTGGCTAAATTCGGAGTTATTCCAATCTTTATTAAACCTTTAGATACTACTTTTACAATCTTCTTTTTGAAAATATTTCTTACTCGAAATTTAGAGGGCATTGATACAAATTTCTCAATATATATTTTTAATAATTTATATTACACAACATTTTTTTATTTTCATTATTTTAAATATTTAGTTTTCTCTAACATACTATAAAAATCTAATAGAACAATAACGAGATTGAAGATAATTGAAATTGCGTTTAATTCTAAAAACAACGACCAATAAAAAAAAAGAAGTGATTATAAAATTCAATATTGCACCAAGAAAACACATTGGTTTTATAAATTTCATAAACTTAGCATTAAATCAAGACACACCTATTAAAATATCATTTGAAAAGATCTCAAAAACTGGAGAAAAAGAAGAAAGTAAAATTTACGGGCAATTCAAATTTGTAGGCAAAAATGAGAAGGAATTGCAGGATTTAGAAGAAAAAATTCAAGATTCGGAGCATAGAAGAAAAAAACTCCAACAAAAGAGAAAATTAAAATAAAAACTATTAATATTTCCCTAAAACATTTAATATCCTTTTTTTAAATATCTTGAATTCAAATATTTCTTTAGAAATTCCAGGTCGAATTTGTTTAATGGGTGATAAAGTTGACCTGTTGGGCAAGCCTGTAATAGGAATGGCAATTAATTTAATGATGAAGATTACTTTCAAAGAAAAATCTGATGATATCATTGAATTTTATAGCCATGATACAAAAGAACATATTAAATTTAAATTAGATGAATCACCTCCACTAAATATTGATTTAGCTTATTGGAGTGTTCTGTATGAAAGATTAAGAAAATATGTAAAGAAAGGATTTTATATTGATGTACAATCTGAAATACCAATTGGAGCAGGGTTATCATCCTCTGCAGCGATATCAGTAGGTTTCATAAAAGCATTAGATTATATTTTCAAGTTAAAGCTTTCTAATTTCGATATTGCTGAATTAGCTTATTTAGGGGAGAATCATGATCTTGGTATTCAGTGCGGGAGGTTAGATCAGTACACTATAACTTATGGAGGTGTTGTATTCATCCACACCGGTGAGGTACCACGAGTAGAACGATTAAACATAAAAGAGTTACCAGTAGTAGTTGGAGATTCTATGGAGGAGAGAAAATCATCTATAATTTTAAATAGAGTGATGAGGCAAATTCAAGAGAAAGATAGGATCACATTAAATGCTTTCAAAGTTATAGAAAAATGTGTGTATCAAGCTAAAGAAGCGCTGGTAAAAAAAGATTTTAAAAAACTAGGTGAGCTAATGGATAAACAACAAGAACAAGAGAGAGTATTCCAAGCCGATACCCGGAAAATAATAAAATTATGTGAAGCAGCTAAAGATGCAGGTGCTTTAGGTGCTAAACAAATGGGGGCTGGTGGGGGTGGTTGTATAGTTGCGATTGCACCTGGAAAACAAAAAGAAGTAGCAAACGCAATTACTAATGCAGGAGGGAGGGCTTGGGTTTTTGATATATTTAGGTATCAATAAATCGTTTAATATTATTTTATTTTTCTATATTCAAATTCCCAGGTTTTTTTTACATAAAAAACGTCATTTATAGTATCATATTTGATTGATCTTTCACTTAAACCTCCAATATCTTCGCCTTCAATCTCAATTTGAAGTACTGCTAATTCTTCTCTTATAGCATCAATATTCTCCTGATAAGTCATATCATAGTCTAAAAATAGTTTTGCACCACCAACTATGAAAGCTTTGATACTAGACCTATTTCCTCCATTGTAAATTACGTTATTATATAAATCTTGAACTGATGTATCTACAAATGTATGTGGAAAGAGTAGATGATATCCCTGTTTGGAAGCTCTTGAGGATGGTAATGTTATATGAGACATGGCAAATATATTATTAATTGCATCTTTAAAAACTAAGGCAATTCCCGAACCTAATCCATTTATTGTCAATTTAGTAGATCTTTCATTTTTATCAAAGGAATTAATAAGGCTGTAGTACCCTTTTGGAATATTTAATTCGTTTTTTTCGTTCGGAGTTTTAATTCGATCTATCCTTTTTTCCTCAAAGGAGTTAATTTCATCTTCGTTAGAATTATTCTCTTCAAATTTACGAGAATCATTAGAAAAACGTCTTTCTTGTTCGACCATTTGTCTAGAGTATTGTTCTATTAAATTTAATCGTTTTTCAAGTTGAGTCTCTCTTTGAGCCACATTTCTTTCTCTTAGTTCCATTTGTCTTGTAATACGTTCTAAAACTAATGTACGGTTAATTATTTCCTCTTCTTTTTTATTTAAAATTTCTGAGAGCTCATCAATTTTCTCTCTTTCTCCTTCTAAGAATTTTGATTGAGTAACGATGTATTTAATTTTCTCATCGAGATATAATTCTTTTTGCTGTAGTAATAATTCCCTACGTTTTAACGATTTTCCTCTATGTTCTAATGATAAAGTTTTCCCTTCTTCTGTAGGTACTATTAAAGGCTCTGTTGTGTGTTTTATATTATCGTCTAATGTTCCATTATTTACTACAATTTTAGTGAATTTAACTTCCGTTCTTTCTTTGCCTTGAATGTCATGGACTTCCTCCTTGATTTCTTTTCTTTCAAATATTTCCTTGATATCATCAATTAATTTCGTTTCTCTTTTTGGTTTTTCACGCGTCTTTTCTGTTTTAAGAAGTTTTTTAATTTTTCTTGAAGGTGAGTGTTTTTTAGTAATTCTTTTAGCTCCTAAGAGTCTAGCAATCCCATTTCTATAAGATTCATTTTTATCAAAATAACCTTTAATATAGAACCTATCTTTTAAGTTAACACAAGTAAAATGATGAAATTTACGAGCTAATGTTTCTGATCCACCAATGCATAATAAACCACCATTATATAGTCTGTTTTCGATAATTTTTAAGAAAAGATCCCGAGCATTTTGGTTAATATATATAAAAAAATTCCTACAAAATATGACATCATACTTTTGACTTACATGAGAGCCTTTTAAAATATCTTCTTGAATGAATTCTATTTTATTTTTAATCTGATCATTGATCTTGTATTTTGGCCCTAGTTCAGTAATTATTTTTGTAAAGTAAGTTGTTAAATAATGTTCGGGTAATTCATGTACAGCATATTCTCCATATTCACCATCAACGGCTAATTTAATAGCATTTGTATCAATATCAGAGGCATAGATTTTAAAGTCTGGAAAAATCTTTTTTTTTTTTTTAATATTATCCAATATCATTGCTAAAGAGTAAGGTTCATCACCTGTGGCACAAGGTGCTGACCAAATTCTTATGATTTTTTTAGATTTTTCTAATTTCCTAACATAAAATTGGATAAATTTCTCAAAATTCTGAAAAACTGTAAGATTTCTAAAAAAATAGGTATAGTTTATAGTAAATTTATCTAGGAACAAATCTCGCTCTACAGGACTCGAATGGATAAGATTAATATAATCTATGTAATTTTCAATACCTAAATGCTCCATTCTGAAATTAATTCGCTTTTCTAAGAAATTTCTTTGGTAATGATCAAGTTTCATCCCAGTAGCATTCTTTAACTCATCAATTAATGCTTCCATTGAGTTCAAATCTACAATTGGAGGATTTATCGCCATTATTTTATCCATAAAAATATCATTCTCGTTGCATTTTTTAGCTCATCGATTAATACCTCGATTGAAGTGGTATTTTCGAGACATAGATCTGTTATTAACATTTTTTACACCAAAACGCTTGCCACTAAAATTATTTACTCAATATAATATAAATTTGACATAATAAAACTTATGTGTTATCAAAAAATGTGATATCAGTTAGAACATAATAACAAAACTCTTTTTGTGGTAAAAAACATTCTCTTAAAAAAGTGGAATAAAAGAATATTAGTCTGAGAATGAAATAAATCCCATTTTAATCAAATTCTTGCATATATTATACACTCGTTCTTGAGTTGATTCTAATTTTTGAGATATTTGATTTATAGATTTTGTCCCATCTACTTGATCATAGATTTCACATGATGATTCTCCCGTTAAGAAGAGTTTTGGATTAATCTTTTTTGATGAGGTTAAATAGGGAATTAATTTATAATAATGTGGAATTGCTTCCACTTTTTCTTGTTCAGCATTATTCTCATTTGTCTCTCTCACATCAACTGTTTCATCTAACTTATTTTCTGATAATTCAATTTTATTAACAAGTGTATCAACAATGATTTTTTTATTTTCTGATCCTATATATTGGTTAATTATTGAATCGAATGAATTAAAATTATCGACCTTACCATTCCAACTTAAAATCTGTTTAATATTAAATTCTTTTAAGAAGTTTTTGGCAATAATTTGTAAGAGATTCTGGATATTTGATAGTTTGGATTTGGCATCAAAAGTTGCGAGATAGATTAAACTTGGTATATTTGTATCCCTTAAAAAAGAAAGTTTTAGATCATTATTAGAGAGTTTTAATTCGCTAATTGTTCCTAAATCTTCAAAAGAATCTGAAAATGAATTTAGGGCTGAGAAAAAACCAGAGATCATAAGGAGATTATCCCCCTGAGAAAAAAGATGGTGAACGTTAGAATAATTCTTTACTAATAGTGGTAAACCATCCCTAATAATTAAAAAATCATGTATCATAAATCTAAAATTTCCTTTTTAATATTTCTTCTTTGAATCTATAAAGTGTTTAAAAAAAACTATTTATAGTAAATCAATAATGTGTAAGTATTTGGAAAGAAAAAAAAATGTAATATCCAAATAATATGATTTATATATATAAGATCAATAGAATGATTTAAAATTGCCTAGGTGTGGTGCGTTTGGAAGTAAAATTAGTGGATTCGGATTTGGTGGTAGCATGTTTGCCATACTCACAAATAATGAGATTCAAATCTTTAACACTGTTGAAGAAACTGTTGAAAAAGCATTTGTAATTCACACGAGTAGTGGAGATGAATTATTTTGAAAGCAATAGTATTATGTGCTGGCATGGGAAGAAGATTGCTCCCATATACTAAGAGGACCCAAAAAGCTATGCTGTTAATTCATGGTAAACCAATATTGGAACATCTTTTATATGGATTGATAAAAACTGGTTTTAGTAACATTATTTTTGTGGTTGGTCATATGAAAGAGCACATATTTGAATATTTTAAAGATGGGAAAAAATGGAATATCAACTTGGAATATGTAGAACAGAAAAATATTAATGGAACGGGAGGAGCCTTATTATTGTGTGAAGAATTGATTAAAGATAAACATTTTTTCATGACTTGGGGAGATGTTTTAGTTCCGTATAGCGTATATAATGAAGTATTAAATACTTACAAAAAAGAAGGGAATAATTTTATTTTAGTGACAAATTATTCTGCTGATCCTCATAAAGGTGGAGCTATATATTGTAAAAATGATTATTGCGTGGATATTGTAGAAAAGCCTGGAATCGGGGAATCTAAATCAAATTTAAATAATTGTGGAGTTTTTATTTTTTCTGTTGAAATTTTTGAAGTTTTGAATTTTGTAAAACCAACTAAAAGAGGTGAAATTGAGTTAACAGAAGCCATCAAAATTGGAATCGTTGAGAGAAAATGGAATATTCGTGTAATAAAAATGGAAAAAAACCAATTCAGAGGAGATTTCGGAGATATGAAAATTTTCGAAAGATTACGCAATGATTCAAACTGGCTGAAAGAATTAGACAGTAGTTTTAAGATTAATTGATAAAATATATAATTTATATTGAAAAATCTTTTTATAATATTCTAAAGGTTGAGAAGAATCTAAATTAGTTCATTCGCTAATCTCAAATCCCTTCGAAAAAAACTCTTCTCATAACTTCTCTCACTTTTATACGACTTCATAGTTAAACAAAATGTTACATTTTTAAATCTAATCAACATAAAAATTGGACTACTCAAAGATTATTAAAAATGTATTTTAACTTTTTATCAATATAAAATATATAAAAAATAATTTGTTGATCGAATTGAGTAGTGAAGATAAATATAAACATAGGTACTATTATAAAGAGTCATATGAAGCAGCAATAGGAACTTTCGTAACAGCAATTATATTTCTTTTTGTGGCGATTTTATCATTATTTTTTAGGACTTATCAGATTGGGTTCATAGGACTAGCGGGGTGGGGGTATTGGCTATTTATTCCTGCCTTTTTCATATTTGTAGGTGGATTTCAGCAACTTTATCGAAACATGAAGTATAAACAAGTAGTTAAAAACGCCCTTGCTCAAAGAAATTTTCAGGGCAAACATAAACTTGAACATATTGCGCTGGAAATAGGTATGAAACCTAAGGATATCCTTCGTGTATTAGTTGATCTGAGAAATAAAGGTACTATAAAATATAGTTTTGATGCTGAATCAGGACAAATTAACTTAGGTCAGCCTATAACTTATAGTCCTGCCACTGAATATGTAGCTCCAGTAAGAAAGTTGGATGCTCCTTTACCCTCTGGGGGAAAAAGCTATTGTGTATATTGTGGTCATAATGTGGAAGGAAATGGTAATTTCTGTCCTAATTGTGGGTCAAAAATGTAATTCTTATCTTTTATTCATATTTCTTTTTTTTTAACATTTTAAATTACAGAATTTAGCATAATTATTGTTCTATAAAAATTCTATTCCTTTAGTATTGAACTCTCCACTAAATCAGAAGAGCCTTTTCTTTTAAATAATAAATCAATTTTTCTTATAACTAGTAGAACGTTCACCGAGATGAAAAATAATTTCGAAAGGATTTGTGCATGAGCAATACAATGATCTTTCTATAAAAAATTTCTCACAATCATTTAAAATAAACAGCTTTGAAGATAAAAGATATAAGGATCAAAATCGCACAAAAATTTCTGAACTCGTCTCGGAACTTTTCAACCAGATTAAATCAAAAGAATCATGTGACTCCATTTCGAACTTGTTAATTACTTCTTTAAAGGAACATGAAAAATTTTTTATAAAACATGATACTTCTGTGGATGAAAACGCATATATTGAAGAAATTAATAAAAAAGAGATACCTAAACTATACATAACTTGTGATTCAAGAGACGAATATTTAGATATCTTAAATGATATAGATTCTATCTTATCTAATTGCTCGGAGTTATCTAATATTCATAAAATAGATTTTTGTAATAGCCAAAGACATTTTATGAAGTTATACTTGAGACAAGTTGTAATCGATAACAACATTGCGTAATATGTTAATTTCGTCCACAATGTTATGTAAACAAAAAGAAAAGAAAAAAATAAATTTGAGGTACTTAGTTTTCTTGGTTTTTAAGTCTTTAGGCCGAGGTACATGAAAACGGCGAAAAATGACATCACAACTCTTACAATACCAATAGCGAGAGGTAGAGTAAGAATAGAATCTAGAGCGCCGCTAATTACGAATATTATAAATCCTATTGATAAGTATGTAAATTTTTTCCTTAATTGTCCTGTTGTTTGCTTGGCTTTTAATGCAAAACCAATTCCTAAAAATACCAGAGCAGAAACTAAAAATATTGCAACCATTATAAATGTTGGATGAGCCCGAGTAAAACTGGCGTCAATTAAACCGTCGATATCGCCTGGTAGAACTTCTATGTGATCAAACGATTGCCATGGGGTAAGCCAGAGAAATAATTCAAAGATTACCCCCAATACTATGAAAATAGAAATTAGGAGCCATTTTCTCTTTGGCATTAAGAGTTCACCACCTAAATACATTGCCACTACCAGTGTCGGTGCAACCCACATATAACTTAAAAATACATATACTTCGGGGGGATTAATGTTGGTATTTGTAATCAATTTTAAAAAGAAATCCGTGGTAGGACCAAGCCATAAAAAGCCGACGAAAAACATTGTTAAACCAGCTATGGAAAGAAGTTTTGCTTTTAGCTTGTATGATTTATATAATGATAATAAACCAAAAAACGTACATGATATAATAATTAATGTTGCGGTTATTCCATCTAACCAACCATTAGGAGAGATCGGCACTTGTATTTTTCCACCTTTTTTTTTAATAATTCAATTCAATTTTCAAAATTATATATTTATTTATTTTGATTTTATTTATAATTATATCTTTTGATGTATTATTTTAATGTTCTCTATAGTATCTTAATATTGCTGAAAGGCTGTATTTTCCAACTTCTTTAAGATCTAACTTTAATAGAATGTAACTTTTTAACATTTCAAGTTAGAGCTTGGTATTTCACCATCTGAATCATGGTTAATATTCTAATAACAGGGGGTACTGGATTTTTAGGTATTCATTTAGTTAAAAAACTAAGTACTATAGGTCATCATTTTAAGTTATTAATTAGAGAGAGTAGTGACATATCCCCCTTTCAAGATCTTAATAAGATCGACTATATCATTGGCGATGTCAGCAATATTGAAAGCCTGTATAATGCTGTAGATCACATTGATTTAATTTATCACCTTGCAGCATACACTCGAATGTGGGCTAAAAATAAATCAGTTTATGAAGAGACGAATAAAAAGGGTGCAGAAAATATTGCAAAGGTAGCGTTTGAAAAAGAGATAAGACTTATTTATATTAGCTCATTTATTGCCTTAGGTGCGACTCCAGCTTATCCCGTTGATGAGACGTTTGAAAGTGAAGAAGGGTTACTTCTTGATTATGCTAAAACCAAATTTCAAGCTAAAAAAATAATCAAAGAATATATCAAGAGAGGGCTTAATGTAACGATTTTTTATCCGAGTATTATTTACGGCCCAGGAAATTTTAACATCTTTGGTCAAACAATCCTCGACATTACATCTGGATCCTTTCTAGGTTGTCCCGGAAAAGGAGATTCTATTGGTTATTTTGTATATATAAATGATGTTATCAATGGTTTAGTCAGTATCATTGAGAGGAATGATTTAAGTGGTGACCAATTTATTCTTGGAGGGATAAATGTAAAAATCGGAGATTGGTTCAATTTAATTTCTGAAATGTCAGGGAATAAGAAAGATGTTTGTCACTTTCCAATGAGCGCTGCTAAATTCTATGGCTTTTTATGTGAGATGAAAACAAAAATAACAAAAAAAATGCCTTATACAAATAGAGCAACCGTAAAAATGTTAAATCATAATTGGTCCTATTCTTCCGAAAAAGCTATTGAAACAATTAATTATAAGATTACCTCCTTAGAAGAAGGTCTAAAAGAAACTATAGTTTGGTATAAAGATTATATTGAAAAAGAAAAACAGTAAGAAGTGTATTTATAAAAATGTATGAAGAAGAAATAATAAGTCAAATTTATCAAATAATTTTTTAGGTTTTAAATCATCTTCAGTATATCATAGAGTAATTTTTATATTAGTTAATTCCCTAATTTATTCTATTAAATTTATTAAATGATTGAGAAAAATGAACAAAGAAGATATTTGTTTTATGTCTGCTAGTGAGATGCTAGATAAAATTAAAACCCAAGAACTGACTTCTGAAGAGATCACAGAGACATTAATAGAAAGAATCGAAAAAATAAATCCAATAATTAACGCATATTGCACTCCAACACTTGATTTAGCAAGGGAAATGGCAAAAAAGGCGGATGTATCGGTGAAGCAAGGAGAAAAATTAGGTCCTCTTCATGGAATCCCCACTTCAATAAAAGATTTAATGCAAACAAAAGGGATTAGAACTACTTATGGGTCTAAATTGTATGAAGATTTTATTCCCGAGCAAGACGATATAGCTGTCCAAAGGTTGAAGGCTGCTGGTTGTGTCATATTGGGAAAAACAAATACACCTGATTTTGGACATGTTGCTATTACAATAAACAAGATTTTTGGGGAAACTAAAAATCCATGGGATATTGAGAAAAATTCAGGGGGTTCTAGTGGAGGTGCTGCTTCGGCTGTTGCTGCGGGAATAGGACCATTAGCATTAGGTTCCGATGGTGGTGGTTCAATTAGAATTCCATCTAGCTGTTGTGGTGTATTTGGTCTAAAAACTACTTATGGTCGTATTCCTAGCTATCCTCGTATTGGTATTGCTTTCAAATCAATGGATCATTACGGTCCAATCGTAAACTACGTAAAAGATGCTGCATTAATGTTGAATGTTATGAAAGGGTATCATCCTGCTGATAATAATTCATTTCCTAATGATAACATAGACTATGTTAAAATCATTGAGGATAAACCTAAAAAATTAAGGATTGGTTATTCTTTAAGCTTAGGTTTTTTTAAATCTCTTGAAGAGGAAGTAGCAAATAATATTCTTAAGAGAGTTCAAATGTTTGATAAATTTGGATGGGATGTAGAAGAAGCAAAAATAAAAGTAAGAAACCCTGAACTATCATTTAAAACCTTAGTTGCAGCTGGTTATGCTTATGATTTTCAAAAAGATTATAATAAAAGGATTGAGGATCTTGGACCAGATTTAGTAAGTACAATCAGATTTGGTTTAGATTGTAGTATATTAAACTTAGGGAAAGCTATAGAAAAGCGAAAACGGGTTTATGAAGTGTTTCATCAATATTTCAAGAATTATGATCTTTTGGTTACTCCAACTACGCCATGTCCTGCATTTAAAGTAAAACAAATGGAATCAGGGACAATATTTCCTTCTATCAATAAAAAAGCATTAAATCTTGTGAGCTGGATGGCATACACATACCCATTTAATATGAATGGATTACCCGCTGCCTCAATTCCATCTGGTTGGACGAGTTCTGGGTTACCAATCGGATTACAAATTATTGGTAAACGGTATGATGAAAAAACAGTTCTTCAAGTCTCAAAAGCTTTTGAAGAAATAGCTCCCTGGCAAGATAAACGACCAAAGTTTGATTGAATCTTAAAACCTAATTTTTTTTCTTCTTTAATAAATAATCAAAATGAATTCGATTTAGTAGTTGTAATGAACGAGGAATCTCCAATAGTTATACTTTTTTTGATTAGACTTTCTAAAATACAATAGTCTCCTATAATAGAAGAAGAAGATATAATTTTTTTTAAATTTACTCCATCACCTATGACAGATTCAGATAATATACATTTTTTTAATACAGCATTATCCCCAATTGAAACATTTGGACCAATGACCGAATCTGAAATTTTCACATTTTTACCAATAAATACAGGTGGCACTATTTTTGAGTCTAATAAGCTTCCAGATTGTTGCCTGGTTTCATAGAACGGATCACTAATCTTAATCTCAGCTAAAAGAAGTCGATTTCCAGCTAATAAACTCTCAGGTCTTCCAAAATCAAGAATTTCTCTTTTCATTTCATTAATTTTTAGTTTAAATCCTTCTTCTAAAATTTGCTGTATTATACGAGTTAATGTATGCTCCTGTCCGTTTTCTAGTGGAATTTTACTTTGAATTTCTAATAATTCAAATAACCGGGAAGACATATTCATTCCAAGGAGATATGCACCTGAGACAGCATAATTTGATTTGGGATTTTCTGGTTTTTCGTCAATGCTACTAATAAAATTGTTAACATCCAATTCAATGACTCCATAAAATTTCGGATTATCAACCTGTTTGACATTAATTATACCATCACAGATATTTTGATGGAAGTTCAACAAGATCTGTGAATACCCTTCCATTGGGAGTCTATCGCTTAGAAATATAAAACAATCATCATTTTGAGCAAAATCTTTTGCTAATAAAATTGCATCTCCTAATCCTGAGAAATATGGGGTGTCTGCTGAATAACCCATCGGTACTTGTTCCAAATTCAAGTTTAAAATAATCAGAATGATTTTCCTTAAGGTATTCAGTTATCTGTCTTTTTTTATATCCAACTATAAAACATATAGTAGTACCCTTTGGAAAAGAACTTTTCAATTTAGTTATTATGTGATCAATCAGTCGTTTCCCAGCAATTTTTAAAAATGCTTTTGGCTTAGAATAAGTAAAAGGTAAAAGCCTTCGACCTGTTCCTGCTATAGGGCAAATTAGAATCATAATATTTTTCAAGGGTTTTCTGTATTATAAAATCATATAAATTTGGATAAAATAAAAAGTATATTGTGGTTTCTCTAACTTTCATACTATTACTATTTTTGATTTATAATTTGAGGATCTTATCCAAAATTTCATAATATTTTGCTTCTGTTAGTTTATCTTGAATAATTGCTTTTAATTTTCTTAAATAGTAGTTATCGGAGCTAGTTTTCTTCCCTCCATGAATTTTTTTGTTTATAGCTATCCGAATTTTCTCATCTAACAACTGTAGAGGTATTCTTTTATATTCATCAATAATTTTTCGTTTTTCGCTATAGTCAGATTGAATGGATTCTTGAGTGGTTTCCGATATGATTTTAGAATACAAATTTCTTATCCACATTTCTATTTTACCTAAATCTCCTCTTAAATAAGTCCTTCGGTTTATCCATGCATTAAATTCAACAATTTCTTGTAAAAATTCATCCAATTCTGAATTTTCAATTTTAACGGACACTTTCTTTTTAACCAAAGCTCTAACCTTCTTTTTCTTTAATTCCTGAACTTCTTCAGTAGAGAGTTTATTAAAGGCTTCTTCTCTTCTTCTATTTTCCTTTGATCCTTTTTTAGGAATCCATTTATCAATCGACATTATACCTCACGTAAGCATAAATGATTATCTCAAAAATATTGTTAATTATTAATGATTTAACATTGTTCTTCTACTTTCATTTCTAACTAAAATAATTTAAAAATCTGGGTTTTATAATTAATATATTGATGATAAAAGGTGTAATTTTTGATTTTGGGTTCACATTGTTTTATTTTGACAATCCTTCTGTTGAGAGATATTATGAATGCTTTAAGCAAGGTTTAATGAAATCTATTGATTTCTTAAAAGAAAAACAAATTTGGAGTGATAAATTAACGATTGAAGCTTTTCTTCAAAAATTTAGTAAAAAAAGGCAATATCTTTTCAGAAAAAGCATCAAAACAAAAGTGGAGTTCCCAACCTCAATAATCTTTCAAAATGTTTTAGAAACATTAAAGGTAGAAGGTGTAATAGATAACCTAGATAACTTAATAGACACAACATATGGAAGCCTAGCTAATATTTATCATTCATGTGAAGAGGATAGATGGATACCTTTTGCCCAAACTAAAGAAATGTTAGAGAAATTAGCATTAAAAGATGTCAAAGTAGCACTATTATCAAATCACCCAAATCATAAAACTATTAAAAATATTATTAATAAATATGATTTCAGCAAGTTTTTTGATGTTATACTAACTTCTGCTAAATTTGGAAAGAGAAAACCAAATCCAGATATATTTTATTTTGTTCTAGATAAATTTGGGTTAAGAAATGACCCAAGTTCTGTAATCATGTGCGGAGATGAATATGCAGATATTTCAGGTGCTCAGCGCACTAAGATACAGCCAATCCTTTTTAAGAGAAAATATAAATTTCCGTTTGAAAAAGAAATTGAAAATACCGATTATCACAAAATAAACAATATATCAGAGATTTTAGACTACGTTGTTTAA
>LAZR01001287.1_pt1 | contig 16087 bp, 19 predicted proteins | sample 329461 | NCBI WGS metagenome assembly LAZR01 (sample SAMN03002196, study PRJNA259156) | marine sediment metagenome | biome: sea floor; feature: Hydrothermal impacted sediments; material: marine sediment; isolation source: Loki non-amplified sample from Loki's castle hydrothermal vent sediment ...
GTGAGATTTAGGTATTATGGTTTCAATAATTCAGCATTTTCTCTTTTAATAGATTTATTGAATATAACAATTTATTTCCCTCAAACATTTGAATATACACATACTTTAAATCTACTTGGAACATGGAAATATAGGTTTAGTTTAGATACAGGAGATCCAACAGAATACAATACAACGTGGGTTTATTTTAATGTTATACTTCCTATAAGTAATTTTGAAGGTATTTCCGAATCAGAACATGCTACATACTGGGAATTGATTGGGAGTGGAGTTACAGAGATAGAAATATTTTCAGATGATATGACAGCAGGGACATGGGATTTAATTGGTGGAACTGATAGGTCGATTTATGGGTTTAATGAGTCTTATTTAATTGATAATACTACCACACTTACAGATGCATATGATTATAACGGATTTAAATTTGATGCTGTTGAATGGTCACAAGTTGATGGTATAACTTATGCTACAGATGGTCATTATTATGTAGTTGATAAAGATCCAGATAGAATTTTTAAGTATACTGCAGGGGGGGTTTATACTGGAACATGGTTTGATATAACTGCTCAAACAACTAATCCCATTAGTCTTGGATTTTCAAGTAATAGATTTTTTATTCTTGGAACTGATACTGATAAAATTTATAATTATGATTATCCAGGTGTATATGCTGATGAATGGACTGTAGCAGGTGAATGTTCAGATCCGACAGGTGTAGTTGGAACTGAAGTTGGATCTACTGCTGGTCAATTTATATGGGTTGTTGATTACGGTGATGAGGTTTATAAATATGGTTTAGGTGGTACTTATGAATTATTTAGTTTTGATGTAAGTACTCATGCTGGTGCCCGAGATATTGCTTATGATGGAACACATTTCTGGATATTAGATGATATAGATTATTATGTTTATCAATATACAGTAGCAGGGGTTGCTACAGGAATTAATTTTTATGTAGGAACCGAAGATGTTAGACCAAGAGGTATCACATTTGAACCTGATTTTAATGATGTTTTTACGGTAGTTGGTTGGCGTGGATATGCTTATATGTATGCTGAAATAACTGATATTTCTAAATATTATCATGGTAGTGGTTATGCTTATATGCAGACTAATATAACAGAAACTTTAACATTTAAAAGAAGTGCTTATGGTGTAAGTACAACTATTTATGAAGAAGAATTCTTTAAAATTGAACTTGAATCAACTGCTCCTGATATTTTATTAAATTTATATAATGGTGGAATTTTACAAGATACCTTAACGGTTTTATCTGTAAATATTAATCCGCTTAGACGAGTTGTTGGAATTTATATTCCAAATGATATTACATTCAATCAAATTGAATTTATAGGAACTACTATGGATGATACAGAATATTTTATAGTGTATGATATAAAATCAGTTGGATATAATGTCACAGATTTACTTTATGGTTTTTATGTAGATCCTGATGGTCAAGATTATGTAATGGCTCAAGCAGGAAATTATACTTTAAATATTTATGATGAAGTACAGGAAGATAAATCAATGATTTTTATAGAAACTCGAAATATAACATTAAAATCAACATATGATTTATTAACTGAATTTTATATTCCAATTTTATATTGGTACTTAACAATTTATCATTATAGTTATGAGATTTCAACTATTGAACTTTTTGGACCGGAAAATAGAACTATAACAGACGTTTTATATGATGATATAAATAAATTCTATTTAATTGAAGGTGATTACATTATAAATTGGACAAATACCCAAACGAATGTAACAACTTATCTGGTTGAATTATTTTCTGACCAAATATTATCACTTTCCGTATCTTATTTTGATATTTACTTTAGTTTATATGATCAGAATAGACATAAAATGGATATAACGTTATTTTCTTTAGAAATAGACGGGGCTCAACGGAATTTTGGATTTGTTACATTATATAATAAAACATATTATAATGTTATGGTATTTGATTGGTTTAATATTACCATTTATAATGTAAATGTAACATCAATAACACCAAATACTGCTGAATATAATATAATAATTACAGTGTTTGAACTTCAAATTAGGCATTTAGGGGTAGAAAATAGTAATTTATCAATATCAGAAACTACAACCCATAGTTTTATTAATTTTTCAATGTCACCTGATTCTTTAACATCATACATACTTGCTGATTCTGTGTATAATATTACATGGTGGAATGGTGAAAATGGAGTAGCTATTGTACATACTATAACTTTAAATACAAATTATATTTTAACCTTAAATAGTACTTATTATACAATATATTTTGGTTTATTTACATATGATGGATTGGGCTTGGATCGTGATTTAGTAAGATTTTATATAAGAGATGATGGTACAGAATATGAAAGAAGAGACTTTGGACGTAATTTAGTAAAATCTGAAACAGCTGATTTATTGGTATTAGATTATTTTAATAATACATTAGCAAGTGAAACTATTGATGCTTCTGTTTATTCTGAATATAATATTTATGTTGAGGTTTATTCATTATATATTTTAAATCAATTTACTTATTATGATTTAGTTTTTAATATAACTCAAGTAGGTTCTGGATATAATATGTCACAACTAATTCCTTCTGCTTCTGCTTTACTTTATAGATTTATACCCAATCTTAATTATACTATTAATTGTACTTATGTTAACGGAACTGTGTATAATATTCGAACTATTAATTTTACTGTAAATAGTCAAATTGAAAGTTTTGGGGTTGCAAATGCTCCTGAAGAATATCCGAAAGATGTTTATTTTGGTGTTTATACTACTACAGGATTAGGAATAGACCATGATTTACTTAGATTTTATATAGATGGAAATAGAACAGATTTTGGATTTAATAGAATAGGAGATATGATTATTAACATTACAGTTATGGATTTCTTTAATGCTACATTGTTTACTAATCCAACTTTTAATACTTCTGGTATTTATCAATATGATATATTAATAACTCTATATTCATTAAAGATTAAAAATGAAGCAAGAGTAGCAGCAAATTATACATTAAGTTTAGGAGCATTAGAAACAACCGGATTTATACTTCCACAGGAAATTATAGAATATCAATTAGCAACAAATAATTATGTATTTGATTATATGAATAATGAGGATGGCTCTTCAGATACTATTAATATTAATTTAAATCAAGACAGAGTTTATATTCTAAATTCCACGTATTATAATATTTATTTCAGTTTATTTGATTTAAATTTACATACGATAGACTCAGATCAATATGTATTTAGATTAAATGGTACAAGAGAAGTTTTAGGATTTATTGAAGATTTACAAACTGATGATTATACAATTACTATTACAGATAGATTTGGAACAAGTTTATTTAATAGTCTTGTTACTTTAAGGGGTCTAAATGAATATATGATTAATATTAGTTTATTTGAATTACAGGTTAGACATTTAGCTCAAGTTAATAGTAATTTAACTTTAAATGAGACTACAATGCATACTGGGTTAAACTTTTCTATGGCTCCTAATACTATAACTTCTTTTATATTAGGAAGTTCAACTTATAATGTAACATGGATTAATGGTGAGAATGGAGCAGTAATAACATATGATATAAATCTAAATACAGATTATATTTTAACATTAAATAGCACTTATTATGGTGTTTATTTTGCATTATTGGATCAAGGTGGTGTTCGATTAGATGATTCCCTATTTTCATTATATATAAATGCTAGTAGAAAAGATTTTGGATTTGTAGTGTTAGAATCTGATGATGTTCTTATTGTTGTGCGGGATTATTTAAATTTTACAGTTTTTAATAATGTTGTAACTCTTACTGGAATATCAGAATATAATATTAATATAACCATATTTGAATTACAAATTAGACATCTTGCAAGAATTAGTGGTAATGTTTCAATAGCAGAAACCACTACTCATAATTTTATTAATTTTTCAATGTCTCCAGATTCCTTAACATCATATATGCTTGCCGATTCTGTATATAACGTTACTTGGTGGAGTGGTGAGACTAATGAAGCTATAGTTTACGTTATAACTTTAGATGAGAATTTGATATTAACATTAAACAGTACTTATTATATAACATATTTTAGTTTATACGATCAAGGGGGAGTTCGGTTAGATGATTCATTATTTTCACTATATTTAAATGGAACTCGAAAGGATTTTGGATTTGTTGAGTTGGAATCTGATAGTACACTTATTCATGTAGATGATTTTTTAAATTTTACTGTTTTTAATCAAGTAGTTTCTCTTAGTGGAGTATCAGAATATAATATAATAATTACAGTGTTTGAACTACAAATTAGACATTTAGCTCGTGTTAATAGCAATGTTTCAATATCAGAAACTACTGGTCATAATTTTATTAATTTTTCAATGTCATTTGATTCTTTAAATAAATATATGTTGGCTGATACAACATATAATATTACATGGTGGAATGGAGAAAATGGTGCAATAACAGTTTATGGTATAACTTTAAATGAGAATACTATATTAACATTAAATTCCACGTATTATAATATTTATTTCAGTTTATTTGATTTAAATTTACATACGATAGACTCAGATCAATATGTATTTAGATTAAATGGTACAAGAGAAGTTTTAGGATTTATTGAAGATTTACAAACTGATGATTATACAATTACTATTACAGATAGATTTGGAACAAGTTTATTTAATAGTCTTGTTACTTTAAGGGGTCTAAATGAATATATGATTAATATTAGTTTATTTGAATTACAGGTTAGACATTTAGCTCAAGTTAATAGTAATTTAACTTTAAATGAGACTACAATGCATACTGGGTTAAACTTTTCTATGGCTCCTAATACTATAACTTCTTTTATATTAGGAAGTTCAACTTATAATGTAACATGGATTAATGGTGAGAATGGAGCAGTAATAACATATGATATAAATCTAAATACAGATTATATTTTAACATTAAATACAACATTTTATTCAGTATTTTTTAGTTTATTTACAAATGATGGTCTTGGGATTTCTTGGGATACTGTTCGATTTTATATAAATTCTGTACGAAAAGAATTTGGACCAATATTATTAGAGCATGATATAAATAATATAACAATTACAGATTTTTTTAATGAAACATTATTTACCGATAGTGTAAACACTCGAGTTTTTACTGAATATAATATATTTGTTGATATATTTACATTAAATTTATTTAATAATTACTCAGTACCAATAATAGTTGAAATTGAACGTAATGATATTGAGATATCATGTGTAATACCTGCACAATCATTTTTTCAGTATAGATTTATACCCGATATTGAGTATAAAATATCTTGGTACTGGGAGAACGGTACGTTTATTGAGCATTTAGATTTTGAATTACAGGATAATGGTCAAATTGTATCATTTGGTTTCTTTTCAACTGAAATTACACCCACGGCTATTACACCACAAATAAATTGGATTTTAGTAGTTGTAATTATAGTTTTAGTGGTTGCGGTATTATTTATATATTTAAATAAAAAGGAAGTTGATGAGAGTAGAAATGTACCAAAATCTACCACAAAGAGATATAATCAAAAGAAAAGGGGTTATGATAATAGATTATAAAGGTGATTAATTATGGTTAAAAATAATAATAGTTATTGGAACCGATCAGTACATACAAAATTAAGTTATTGGTTTGTTGTGATAGCGGTTAGTATAGAATTATTCTTAGGTTTAAGAAATAGTACGACATCGTTTGGACAATTAGCATTAATAGAAGCGTCGTTTGGATTTATTGGAATAATATTTGTAGATTGGATGCACGGTCAAAGATTCACATTAAGTTATAAAAGAATAAAATTTAAAAGATCCAAAAATTTATTTATTAGAGCAATGACATGTTTTATTGTGATAGCAATTATTCAATTTGTATTTCAAATAATACCTTTAATTACAAGTACTGAGATGGCAATGGCTATAATATTTGCGGCTGTTTGTGAAGAGTATTTCTTTAGGGGTATGATGATGGAACCTTTCTTTAGATTTGGTAGAACATCAAAGGATAAATTTGAGTTGTTTAGAGGTAAAAAAATATCATATATTGAATTATTTGGAATATTATTTTCAGCTGTCGCATTTGCAGCATTTCATGTTAATTATTATAAAAATGAAAGATTAATTGGAATGGTATTTGTTGGTGGTTTATGGATTGCCTTCTGTTATTGGTATTGGAAAGACATAACCATTGTAATTATTGCTCATGCTATTCTTAATGCTATATTTGTAATTCAATTCTATCAGGTATTTTTACCATGAATATTTCAATAGAACGTAAAATTGGAATTATAGGAAGTGGTATAATATCTACAATTATTATATTGCTAATGTTGGAAGTGGTATATGCCCAAATTATATCTGATACTATTCTTAACAATTTAGATGATAATACAATACTTTTAATAATTGTCAGTGGTTTATTTATATTTACACTTATTATTTCAGTTGCTGTCAGTTTAATTATTACCCAGGACATTAAAAGAACGAAGGTTTTAAGATCGTCTATTTTAAGTTTAATTATAACATTAATTATTTTATTTATGGTATCTAATATTACATTAATTTTATTTTATCCTGTTATATTTAGTGAGTTAGGTGAATATTATGAATTATTACTTATATTTCCGCAAGTTCTTATATATTTTGGAGTATTTATTCTTGGAGATATATTTAATTTATTCTTTTTTACAATTATAGTGTATTATGTATTATTTGTTTATTTTCTTGAAAAACAATATGTTATGAGGGATTTTTAATGGACAACGTAATAGATAACAAAACAAGCCATCATTTTAAATTACCTGTTTTTATAGGGTTTGTATTAATTATAATATGTATTGTAATATTTAATATTAATGTGGGTTTTACGGTATTTGAGAATATTAATTATATAGAAAATTATATTATAAGTTTAATTATAATATGTAGTATAACATTAATATTTATATTGATTGTTATATTTATATTATATAAAAAATTAAATAAAAATAAAATAAGTGATTTAGAATATTATGAGAAATAAAAAAAGAAATAATACCAGACCAGAAAGGACTACAGGAGAATTAATTTGGTATTTTATGTTTCATAATTTGATATCATTTATATTTTTCTTTGCTATTACAGTAAGTTATGGCTTATATTCTGGAAATGATTTAAAATTATTTGATGTATTTACAGGGGATTTCTGGGCTATGGTATTTTCACAAATATACTTAATAACATTATTAAGTGGTATTATGGGTAGAGTAACTGCCTGGTTAATAATATACACATATTCCGTTTTTAGACATAAAACTATAAAAAGATGGAATGAATTGAATACGGGTATTAATAAGATTGGTTTAGTATTTTTCATTACAGCATTAGTAACATCTGTAGTTTTTGCACTTGGTTTAATAGGAATACTTCAAGTTGCAATATTTAATGAAGAAACGTTATTAACTTTAATTGCTGTATACAGTGGAATTAAAATAGGTTCGTTTTTTATGGTTCGATATGGAGTAGGAAAATTCACATGAAATATAAAATTGAACATATATTTATTGGATTATTTATTACATTTGCTCTGTTGATTTCTATAGAACAATACATATCATATGGAAGTTTCTTTGAATTTAAAGATGTACACCATGAGATGTTTATTATTATGTTTCTATTTGGGGCGTTTGTAATAGTATTATTATACTATTTAAAGAGGGTGTATAAATAAAAATGAGTAGAAAAATAAAAACATACCATTGGATGTTTGTATTAATGATAACTATAACTGCTTCTATGTATATTTATGGAATGACTTCTCATTATTTTCCAGATCCAGTACATATCGGATTTGGACAATATTTAGATTTTGCAACCGGAATTATAATCTTAGGAATTACATTTTCAGCAGCAATTATTGCTATAATATTTAAAAAGAAAAAGCGAGGTAAACGATAATGAGAAAATTAATTACAGAAAAGCAACAAGATAAAATATTTGATATATGTCATCCTATATTAGTAATATTATTGTTTATAAATCCATTAATTATAGTATGTTTTAATGCTATTCAAATAACATTATTTATGTCGTTTTTAGCAATATTTGTTATAATTTTATCATTAATAATTACAGAGAGTATATCTGAAATTAATGATGATGAAGGAGAATGGAAAGAATGGAAAGGGCGTAAATTATATGATAAAATTAATATAATTTTATTCATAGGATTCTATGGTATACTTTTATGTATAGCAATAATTATTCCAAATTTTATACTACAATGTTATTTAATAATTGGAATATTTGTATTTTTATACTACATCTTTATTATAAAACGTATAAATAAATTAGAATTAAAATTAAATGGGGTAAACGATAATGGTAGTAACAGAAGATGTTAAAGAAAGATTTCAAGGACGGGAATTGTGGCACACCATTAATATGTCTATTATATTTGTAACATATAGTATTATGTTTGTTGTATTATTGGTATTACCAAAATTATTGGGTTGGTTTTTTTTAGGAATTGCAATTGCTGGACCAACGTATTTTGCAATTAGTCAAAGATTTATATATGATATACAATTAAAACTTAAAGGTTCTAAAATAATTGGTGGTTGGGTTGAGCATAGTCATGGTCAAGGTGAAAGATTTACACCCATAATTAAAGAAATACATCCCATCGATAGATTATCAGACGATGATATTATAGCGGTTGATGAATTTATAAAATTTATTACTGCAAAAGGAGCAGAAAAAATATTACCCAAAATTGGAAATGTAAAAACTTTAACATATAAGGAGCAAATAGATTTAGATGAAGCTGAATTAAAAGAATTCAAACAAGAATATATTGGATATAAAAAATCAAAGGAGAATATTAAACCAAATGAAACTTAAAAGAAAAAATAAAAATAAAATAACCAAAGAAGAAACTTATAAACAAAACGAAAAAGATAATGAGCGATTAAATTATGTTGGTTTTGTATTATCAAAAAAATTTAAATTTTTAATTTTATTAAAAGCTTCCCAATTAAAAGAAAGTGATGTTGGGGAAGAAGGACAAGAAGTTCATGGTTATATGGAAAGAATGTTTCCTGATTATAAATGGTTAACTTCAAAATTTGTACTTGATCGGGCTTGCCATTTTGCTTTAGAAGATTATAAACCAGAAGCACATAATATTATTGATGAATATGATTTTCCTAACATGTATCGTGGTTTAGTTATATTAAAAGAAAAGAAAGCACATTTTACACACTACCCAATGTTTAAATTCGATAGAATGGTAGTATATTCAGATGAACCGTTGGAAAAAGAATTGACTTGGATAACTGATGATGAATGGTTATCAGATGATGGTTATGAATCGGAAGTAACACTTGGTCCTTGTTGTTTTTTAAATATGGGATCACCTTTATATGATTTACCCGTATTGGTTATATCATGGGCACTTGGTAAAAATAAACTATATTTTAATGCTAAAACATCTGCTGAAGATTTAATAAAAGAACGAGATGAATTAATTAGAAAACGAATGTTTACACTTAGAGAAAAAGAAAAAAATATGGAGGATTTAATTGATGAACTCGAAATTGAATCTGGATCAGCAAGAAAAAAATATTCAGATTTAAAATATAAATTGTTAAGTAGAGATACCGCGACCAATAAAGAAAAATTTAATAAATGGGAAAAATCATATGATAGAAAAGTTAAATATGATGTTAAACGTATCGTTGGTTATATAATATTAGCATTAATTGTTATTTTTGTGGTTATATTTTTTATTGTTCCTTTTTTACAGCCAAAACCACCAGTAGAAATAATTGATGATATTCCAAACATATCGAGTTTAATTTCGAATATAATTAATATAAAAGGTGTTTGATTAATTGTCTGATTATGGTGGAAAGTCTTATATAAGGGATTATGCTCTTATACAAGGTATAAATTTATTAATGAATATTATTAAAAGATTACAGGATGATATAATTAAATTACAAGGTGTTTTTGGTGAATGGAATGAAACAAGTATTATTAGCTATGAAAATCAGGTTTTACTTATTTTTGGAACTTCAGCTAATGATAAATCTTGTCAATATTTAGTTGATTGTTTAAGTGAATTAAATAATCATAAATTATCAGAATTTCCACATAAACAATATCTTCTTAAATTAACCACAGAAAGTTTATTTGCTATAATGAATGCTATTAAAGCACATAGTCATATTTGGAATAGGGTTCAATTACAAACATTAACATCAGCTTTAGGAACATCTCATGTGGTTAAAGCAAAAGGACTCCCATATTATGAACCAGATGATAAAGAAGATGAAGAAGAACGATATATGTTAGAATATAAAGGTGAATAAAACGGGAATAGAAAAATATGTTGATTCGATTGAAAATACTAAAAATTTATTATATGGTAAACTCGAAAATAGTGGTGGATTTACTGATTGTTTTAAAAAATATAAATTTATACGAGAATTTGACACTTTAGATTTTAATCAAAGAATGAATAATCTTAATGTAACACATCTTGTTATTAATGAGAAATATGATTATACTAAAATGTTTAATAGGGACATAATAAATCCTATTAAATTTGGAGCAAATACAATATTTGGGATACTTGGTATGACGGGCACAGGAAAATCCGAATTAGCCCAAACAATCATATTAATTAGCAAACTTGCTAATAAAGATATTAAAAATCGAGATGTACTACCATATATTTGTTGGACAATGGGTGATTTATACGCTACACTCCCAAAAATAAATAAAGGAGATATTGTTTGGAAAGATGAGTCCCCAAGATCTACTGGAAAGGGATCGAGGACAGAAAAATGGAGGGTTGATAATGTTTTAGCAGTTATTCGTAAATATGAAAATACCTTTATTTTTATTGATCCTTTAGAAATACGAATTGATTTATGTAATATTTATTTTGAGTCAGCAGGTATGGATTTTAAAAATAGATCAAACAGATTTATGATTTTAAACAAAGAAAGAAAATATTTGGGACATATTTATACCAAATTACACAACGATGAAGAGTTTAGACAGTGGTATGAACAAGAAAAAGATAAATTTATAAAAGACATTCTTCATGAATCTGGAAAAATTCAAGCAAAACTGGAAAAAGAAGTAAATAATGAAATTATTTTACAGGAGAATTTAAATAAAACCTATAAATTTTTACAAGAAAATTATGAGTGTAGTAACATAATGCGTGATTTAAAAATATGGGAACATATAACATGCACAGAATCAACCAAAGAAAAAGCATTTCAAGAAGCAGAAATAATGTACAATATATCACTAAGTAGTTGTAGAAAAATATATTATAATATAGAAAAGTTTATTAAAAATAATATGGTGTTAGAGTAATGACTAAAAAAAAAGGACGAAAAGTTAATGGAACAAAATTAATATTATTAGCGGGTTTTTTAACAATTACAACAGGATTAATATTTGCTATAGTATTCTTTCTTGGAGAAACATTTGGATTTTTACCAACAATTACTCTTGGAACATTACCATTTGGGCAATCCGGAGATCCTACTATTTTTTTTATAGTAGGGTTTATGGGTAGTATGTTTATTGGTTCTATTATTATAATTTATATAACAATGAAAAGAAAAATTTAGAAAAAGAATTAGAAATCCCAAAATAATTATATATTTTAATATTGTAGTAAACAACAATTAAATCCTACTTTTTTCATATATTTTAAAATGTAATTATATATAGTTATATATAATTTTATATATTTAACATTAAGTGTATACTACACCCTACCGCTATAATTTTAAACATTTTAAAATATCAATTATATAAAAAAAAATTACTGTGGTGTATATATTACATGCCAATATTAATAAAAAAAATTTTTTTTATGTTGCGTCATACATCATAGTTAATCCAACCCAAATTTAAGGGTCAAATATTTTTTGACCCTTAAACGGGGTTTAAAAAAAGAATAAATTATATTATTGCTATCTAAACATTTATAATATTTATTTTATTTTATTAATTAAAACGTAAATACGGTGTGTTATATTTAAAAATAAGGTAATAACATGGAGGTTAATAAATAATATGGCATTTCTTATTTTTATTATTATAAAATCCCTTGATATCCTGACAACTATAATATTTTTAAATTTAGGACTTGGGATTGAAACCAATCCACTTTGGTATATTTACAGGGATAACTTTGTTATGATTTTTATAATTTCTTACTGGTTTTTATCTATTGGTATAATATTAAGTTTTATATTACGTAAATACATGTTTTATCAAAAAATAATTATGGCTTTTTTTATACCATATTTGATAATGTTATTATACACAGTAATTAATAATTTTAATCTAATATTTATTTAAATCAATCCCATTTCTATTTTTATTATAATATTTATTCATATATGTAATTCCTTACTATAAAAAATTTAAGTATAAAAAAATTGAAAAAAAAATTATAAATTTTTTAAATTATACAAATCCTACATTTGATAAATCTAACTTTCTTAGTCTCTTAAAGTATCTCTTCTGTAAACGTCTGTTTCTAACTTTTAATGCTTTATTCATTGCGTTATAGATATCATAGTCGATATATTTATCTACTTCTATTTCTAAAAGTTGTTGTAGAATATTGGGTTCTAACGCGTCTAATTCCACATAATAATCTACTTCTTCTCCTTTCCTTATTTGATGTGTTCTATGTGTAGAGTTTTTAACTGGGTTCTTTGGTAAATTAATTGTTTGTTCTTTAGTTAATGCAACATCTTTTATCATATCAAACGTTATTCCGAGATATTCTTTACATTGATTTATAAAATTCTCTTTTATTAATTTCCCTGAATCGTCGTAATCACCAAAAGTAACTAAGTGTAACTTTCTTTCATCATCCTTGATAAGTTTTCTTAACTGGTTCATTTGAGTAAAAGAATTAAACCCTCGTGCCACTACTAATATATAACCGAATTTTTGTTCTAATATTTGAAAAAATACAGATTCTAAAGCCTGTTTCTCAAGCAATATAACTGTAATATTAGATTGGAGGTTATTTGCTTCATATTCAATCTGAGGGTATTCTATTCTAATAGATTCAAGACGGTTTTCAATAATAACATTTATTCCTTCAGCTATGTTTCTATTAATATTACCGTTTAAAGTCCTTGTTTTATCATTAAAATGATTTGCGAATTCTAAATCCTTTTTACGTTCAATTGTTATAACTTTATCAAAGTAAACATAATCACTTTTTGTTTGTCTGAGATCCTGACTGCTTATTAACCGATAAAAGACTTGTCGAATAGTAGGATTGAAACTATATAATAATATAGTTTCTTTGGTCCTTCTTACCATCATTTCCTTCTTTTTTTCTGCCATTTTTTATCACTTCTTTAATTTTTTTGATTTACAATTTATGAGTTTTCCGCTTGACTTTCGCTCTCCAATAAGAGGAGGTTCGCTTTCAAACATATCACTCATATTATTAATTGTATTATTTCATTTTTTAACACCACTGTGAGACGCGGGTGCTTCGCTCGATCGAATTAAATAACGATAGAACATTTAAATACTTTTGTATGATAGTCATACAAAAATGTTTAAATATTTTTACATTGTAGAATTCTAGAATAATCCCATCACATCATTTTTAATTTTATTATATATAACGGGCATTTTAAGTCTTTCTTTGGTTAATTTTACAGCATCTGGGTTTGAATCAATACCTATAAATTTTCTATTTAGTTTAGCAGCTGATACACAAGTAGTTCCAGAACCACAGAACGAATCTAAAATAATATCTCCCTCATTAGAGCTTGCATTAACAATGATATTTAACAATTTCTCAGGTTTCTGGGTCGGATAGCCTAAACGTTCTTTTTCGTTTGAAACTATTATTGGTATGTCCCATACATCGTGCATTTTAATTTCATCACCAAAATAATCTTTTCTTAATTTACTTTTATTGGGTTTTATTCCACCACCTTTCTTACTCATTTTTAAATATTTACTACGCCCTTTTGTAATATAAGGTTCGTATGGTATATTAAACGTATAATCCTTACTTTTAGTATAAAATAATATATTATCATGCATCTTCTGAAAAATTTTATTACTTGTAGTCCATGACCTATAATGCCATACTATTTCATTTCTGAAATTATTATAACCGAATATTTTATCACATAACATTTTAAGATAATGGGATGCTCGATAATTACAATGTAAATAAAATGATCCTGTAGAATTTAAAACTCTATATAACTCTTTCAATCTTAAATTCATAAACATTAAATAATCTTTTAATGAATCCCATTTATCATCATATGAATATTGCTTTAATTTTCGTTTAGACTGTGTAAAAAAAGGAGGATCTAAATAAATTAAATTTATCGAATTATTAGGACATTTCCTAATAATTTTTAAATTATCCCCTAGATATATTTTATTTATTTCAATCAAATCATACACAACCATTTTTTACTTTTTAATTTACTTCCATCGAATTTCTGATACCCATAAAAACATCTTTTACATTTTGATGGTTTACATCTTTTCTTTTTTTTATTATTTCTCAATTCACCCACTTCCTTTAAGTTTGAATTCTATATTCTTATCTACAATAATTACATTTTAGAAGATTTATATGATTTTATTAAACCCTCTCTTATAAAAATTTTACAATGTTTTGCAATCTCTACAGATTCTTTAATGTCTATAAAGAGTTGTAAGAATTGGAGATTTTCACACACTTTATCATAAATTTTACAAGAAGTATAACCCTTACATAATTCACATCTTATTATTAATGTTAATTTAATCACATCCTTTAAATTAGTCCTTCTGTTATAAGTTTCATACCAATATATTGTTGAACCTTCTCATATTCCCTTATTACTTTTTTTATCGTTTCAAATTTTTCTTTTTCTATGTAAAATCCTTTTTCTTCTTGATGAAAAATTGGATCTTTTTCTCTTTTTTTTATTCTAAGATTATATGATTTATGATCATAATTCTCATCAAAATATACTCTTATTTTTACTTCCGTTTTATTAACTTCTATCATATATACCACGTATTTTTACTTTTTCTTTTATTAATATATTTCGTATTGTTCCTTGTGTTACAATTATTGGTGGATCTTCAGCTTTTAGTAATTTACAAATATTAACAAATCCAAGCCTGCTTACATTATACCATTTCTTAATCTTATTTATTATCTTCTCATCAGTTATAATACGTGGTCTACCCAATATTCCACCTTCTTCAACATATTTTCGCATACCCTCAGCAACACGTTCTCTAAACAGGTCTGCTTCATACTCAACAAACCCAGCCATCATATGAAAAAATAATCTACCTTCTTTTGAACCGGTGTTAATGTTTTGGTCGAGCACTATAAATACTTTATTATGTTTAATTAGTTTATCAACTAAATTTACTAATTGTTTTACACTTCGACCAATTCTACTTAAAGCCTTAATAATAATTCCATCAGCTTCACCATCAAATAATAATTCCAACATTTTATTATATTCTGGTCTTTCCTTAAATGCCGAAATACCATCATCCTTAAAACCCCTAATAATTAAATATTTATTATTATATCTCATCCACTTTTTAATTGCATTTTCCTGTATTTTTATATTATTGGTATCACGTTGTTTTTTAGTTAATACCCTACAATATGAAAATAATTTTATTTCAATTTCTGACATTTTCCATCCTCTAATTTCTTATTAAACTCTTTCCAATCAATTAAATCCTTAATAGACTTAGTATATCATCTATCATTATATTAATTTTATTATTTAAACTAATAAATTTTATAACCGAATCTAACATATTATTAAGTTCAGGGTGTTTATATGGTACTTCATACTTTATTTTATATTTTTTAATCCTAGCAATTAAAAACTCACCATTTTTATTTTTACTACCCATAAAACCATCTTTATTTTTATAATTTTATTTTATTTAAAAACTTTATATTTAATTAATAATATATTTTTCTTTTATTAAAATA
>LAZR01001288.1_pt1 | contig 16079 bp, 15 predicted proteins | sample 329461 | NCBI WGS metagenome assembly LAZR01 (sample SAMN03002196, study PRJNA259156) | marine sediment metagenome | biome: sea floor; feature: Hydrothermal impacted sediments; material: marine sediment; isolation source: Loki non-amplified sample from Loki's castle hydrothermal vent sediment ...
GTGGTGGAGTCTTCTTACGGGTATCACATTTTCAGAGTGGATAAAAGATTTGAGCCGGAGTTGATTTCTGAAGAAGATGCTTTGCCAGGCATAAAAGTAAAAATCTTGGATATGAAAATCAGCTATAGAATTTCTTCACACATGGAGTATTTGAAAAATGAAATAGAATGGACGTTCTATCCCATGAATCTATCTTTTCCCTATCAAAAGGATAACACATGAAGAAAAGGAGTGCGATTCTAGCTTTTCTCTTAGCATTTTCTGGGGCAGTGTTTCTTTTCGGCCAAGATGTCATCGAAGAAATTGTAGCCATCGTAAACGACGACATTATTACCCTCTCTCAATTTAGAGCACAGCACGAAGATTTATACCGGGCTCTTAGCGGTCAATTTAAAGGGGACGAGTTTGAAAAGCGGTATGCTGCCATGAAAGAAAATCTTTTAGAAAAAATGATAACAGATCTTCTGCTTTTGCAGGAAGCCGAGAAAATGGAGGGGATGGACCCAGATGAACAACTGAGATTATGGATAGAAAACTTAAAAAAAGAGAATAACATTAACACGGATGCGGAGTTAATCCGGGCTCTCCAAGAGCAAGGTGTTAATTTTGAAGTATGGAAGAGAACGATGAAAGAGAATATGATGAGGGATGCTGTTATTGGTTCAGAAGTCCGTAGGAATATTGTCGTCGACGACTCAGAAATCGTTAGTTATTATAAGCTTCATCCAGAGGAGTTCACAGAGCTTCCAGAATATAAACTGAGAGCTATCTATCTTTTAGCTGAAGGAGGAAACGAAGAAGAAGTCGAGGCTAAAAAGCGAGAAATCAACGAGAAAATTTCCTCCGGAGAAGACATGGGCTCTTTAGCCAGCAAGTATTCTGAGGGGCCAGAGAAGGAAAATCAAGGAGAGTTGGGAAGCTTTAAAAAGGGTGAATTAGAAAAAGATCTGGAACAAGCTGTGGAGAAGATAAAAGTGGGGGAGATGACTCCCTGGCTAAAGGTTCGAGCGGGCTGGTTCCTCCTGAAATTAGAAGAGAGAAAAGAGAGTCGCCTTAAATCCTTTGAGGAAGCCCGGAGAGAAATAGAAGGGAAGTTTTTTAATGAGAAAAGCCAAAAAAAACTAGAAGAATATTTAAAAAAGCTAAAAGAGAAGAGCCATATAAAGATTCTTATACCCAATCCTTTCGATTATATTTAGCATCCCTGGAGGAGCTTGATTTATCGAGCCCGCACTTAGAAAAAAGGGATAGTCCCCCCTGAAAAAGCTACCCGGACTACTTTACTGGTTAGAGGATAAAAATAGCAGCGGCAATGGCCGTGGTCCAGAGCCCTTTTTCCCCTTTCGCTGTCTGGGTGATATGTCTGGTTCTGACGACTATGTTATCGGATAACTTATAAATATTTTTTTCTTCGTTCCAGATTTGACTCGTATCGACGTTTACGCCAAGGGTGGTGGCCAGCATATCCGCTGCCAAATCCTCTGCATATTGACCTGCTTCTTTCTCATTTTGGCCAAAGCTGTGATGCTCGGAAAGATAACCATAATGATCAGGAGCATTAGGAATGGCCAATCCTACTGACGCTTGTATCATGCGGTGGGCTTCATCTGTTGTGCATTCGCTAATCACTAAAAAAACAATTTGTCCTGGCTTAAGCAACTTTAATCCCTCCTCCTTTGAGCAAAGCTTACAGCGAGGAGGGAAAATGCTCGAAACTTTAACAAGGTTAAAAGGAGCGATGGTGGCTTCTCTAAGAGCTAGCTCAAAACTAGTTAATTTTTCCTTATGTTGTCCTTTTCCTTTGGTTAAAAAAACTCTTGATGGAATGACTATGCTCATGAGTTAAAGTTCCTTTCTTGAAAATCTTTCCTTATGAAGCGTATATAGGTTGGAGATTTTAATAAGAAGTAAGCTTCTTTTCCTTTTTAGGAGGATAAGGCTCCGGTTCTTTAAAATCTATTTTCCGAGAAACCTCCCACTCTCCTATGAGAATAAACCTGGAGCCTTTTGACCGAATAAAGAGTTTGACAAAAGCGGTTTTCCAATGCGGGCTGTTTCTAAAATGGTTAATGGATTTTCCTTCAACTCCAAGGCGGCATTTTAAAAGGATGACATCACTCATTTCTCCGGGCGGAATAGAACCTCCTGGAAGACCAGGCAGGAAGCCTTCCCCCAAGGTTTCAGTATCATCAATGAACCTGAAAACGGCTTCAAAACTCATATGCCGAATAGCTTTTTCAGTGAGATTTTTTATGCGGAAAGATATTGCCGGGACAAGTGTCAATTTTGAAGGCCAGGGTTGATAGTATTTTTTTACCCACTTTGTTTCTACATCCACTATTTCCAGGGAAGCTTTGAGTTCTTCAGGAGAGGGCGCTTTCTGACATCCAGTCTGAATTAAAGCTACAATGAATACAGTTATGATAAGAGTTTTGACTAACAGCATTTTTTTCATCTCGTTCTCCTTTGTTTCTTTTTTTAATATAAATGAGGACAGGAAATTATTCAATAAAAATCTGAAGGGAGCTAAACTATTTCCCAAAACCTTCTCCAATCACGGAATAGGAAATACTTAATTCAGGCTTGCAAAATTTTATTTTTTAAGTAGCATAGTAAAATAAAAAGTTGATTTTTTAAGGATGAAAAAAGTTAAAAATAAAGTTTCAAGAGCATGACTCCAGCGCAATGAAAGAAAAAATCCTTCGTCTAAACCTATACTTTGGTCTTTTTGGTTTCATGTTTTCCGCACTTCTCCTCGTTCTTAATGTTCCTTTTATGAAAACTTGGTTCTTTTGTTTTTCCTGGTGGTTCTTTATTCTTGTAATGGACAGCATAAACTTTAGGAGAAGAAAAGCCTCGCCTCTTTCTGACTCCGTAAAGAATTTTCTTTTTTCTGCTTTCATTTCTGTTTTCGTCTGGCTTATTTTTGAGCTTTTTAATTTGAGAGTGAAAAACTGGACCTATCACGATCTTCCTGCGAACATACTTGAAAGATGGCTTGGCTATTTTGTGGCTTATGCTTCTGTCATTCCGGCAATGAGAGAGATATCCTTGTTTTTTCAAAGCTTTTTATCTAAGAAGAGACTTGCCTTGTTTCGAGTAAGAGGAGCGCCGACTCTTCTTAAATCGTGGTTTATTTCAGGAATAATATTAATTATTTTAGCCCTTACTTGGCCTCGCCTTTTTTTTCCTTTAGGCTGGCTGTGTCTTATTTTTCTGATTGAGCCTTTAAATCATTGGCTAAAAAATGAAACTTTATTGGAAGATTTAAAGAAAAGGGATTGGACTCTATTTTGGAGCTGGTTATTGACCGGGCTTGTGTCCGGCTTCTTGTGGGAATTCTGGAATTTTTGGGCAGGATCTCACTGGGAATACTCCCTTCCCTATCTAAATTTTTGGAGGGTATTTCAGATGCCCGTTTTTGGTTATATAGGTTTCCTTCCTTTTGCTCTTGAGGTTTTTGTCCTCTACCAGCTTCTTTTTGCTCTGTATAAGAAATTGCAAAGGAAGGTTGTTCTCAAAAGTATGATGATTATTCTTTTGCTTCTGTTTTACGCTGGCGGTTTTTATCTGATTGACACCTTTTCTCTTATTCGTTAACTACAGGGGTTTGATTTATCTGAGGGCTTTGTATTTTCCCCCTAACCTTCTTAACATAATTAATGAATAATCCAGGCTAGTTATTTGGTTAGCAGGGAGACAAAGACGGGCTCGATATTATATTTTTCCATAAGATGGAAGTTTTCCCTTAGAGCTCTCAGAGTTCTTTCTGATGGATGGCAGATGCCTATAGCTTCCCCTCTTCTCTGGGCTAAGCGGAAAAGCTCAATCATTTTCCCTTTTGTATAGCCCTTACGATTTTCTCCATCAAGAAAAACGTGGCGATAGGCTGAAGGGATTCCCAGTGTTTGGGCTACATTATAAGCTTTAGACTTGCTGGTAGTGCGACTATCAACAAAAAAGAGATTTCTTTTTTTTAAAGGTCCAAGAACAAGAGACATAAGAATCTCGTTGGCCGTTATTTTCGAGCCCATGTGGTTGTTAACGCCTGTGACGTAAGGAATTTGATCGAGATTGGCCTCCACCATTTTTAGGATTTCTTCTTTACCCATTCGGGAGAGGATGATTCCCTCAATGCGGTTTCCTCTCTGGCTGTTGATGGACTCAAGAGGAAGATGAAGCATAACTTCCAACTTGTTTTGGTGAGCAATTCGAGCTGTCTCTTTGGCTAAAGGAGTATATGGAAGAATAGAAACTGTCAAGGGTTTATTGAGTGAGCATATATCATTGATTGCTTTTAAACTGTAACCCATATCGTCGACGATGATTGCCACTTTGTTCCTGGCCTTTCTGGGAGGAAGTTCTGCTTTTATTTTTTCTTTTTGGCTTGCGAAAAGAATACTCAGCTTTTGCTTTCTTTTCCCTTTGACCTGCCATAGATAATAATTCTTTTCTGCGCCGAGTTGCTCTTCTTTTTCTTGGACAGAGGCGCTGGCTTTATTGAATTCTTTTTCAAGCAGAGATTCCAGCTCCTTGTATTTTTTTAAGGGGAGGTCAATCATAAGGTGGAGAACTCCCTTTTTATCCCTGTACTGTTGATTTGAATCATAGGGTATCTTAAGCAAGGTTAGGCTCTTAATGACAATTTGATCCAGAGTTTCTTGACCGGGCGGAGGCTCTTGACCAGGTGGAGCTTCTTGACTCAATAAAACTTCCTTTTTTTTAGCAAGAGAAGAAAACAGATAAGATTTTTCTCCACTTTTCCAGCCGATGTAGTCTAAACCGATTGCGGATAAAAGCACCATAAGAGAAAAGATAATATAAGTGGAAGGAGGAATAAGATTGGCCTTCTTTCTTTTCTTAGGCCCTCTTTTTTTCATTAATTACATTTTAGGCTGGAGATTAAAGGCTTTTTTTAAGATATGTGCTAAAGGTTTGGTCTTCTTCACTTATTTTTATATCAGGCGTAATTCCTTTTTCCCACAACTTTTCTCCTGACTTAAGGTGGAAGATTCCTGAGGTGAGCAGTAATCCACTCCCGTCATCTAGAACAAAGAAATTTTGTTTGGCTACGAGACCTAAAGTTGGAAGTCCGATGATTTTGGCCCTTTTAAATTCTTTGAGAACTCCGGCCACAGCCTCTGCCGGTCCTATTGTTGCCTGATTGGTCCAGATAACCAAGGGCAGTTTTTCAAGTTCAGCATCGTCCGGACAGGAAAGAATCTCCTTGGTTCCTCCTTTTGTTTCAAAGTAACCTATATTCGGAGATTTCAAGAAGAGATTGATGAGTTTTCTGGATTCTTCAATATCCCCTTCGTGGCAATCCCGCAAATCCAAAATAAAAGTCCTTTTCTCTGGCATTAGCCTGGGGATGATTTCTTCTCTTATCTTCCTTACGCAGGGAGGATAAAGCTGATGGATCTTTAAAATTCCGCTCGTGCCCTTTGCTTTAGCAAAGGAAAATGGCTCTGCAAATAGCAATGTTCTTTCAATATTTACCTCTTTTGTTTCCTCTATTTTGAATATCCTGAGCTTTATGGTTTTTTTATCTCTATCTTTAAGATAGAGATTTGCTTCGGTCATACTCATCGTGAGAGTCGAGCGTCCGTCCATCGAACTGATAAAGTCGCCGATTTGGATTCCTTTTTTTTCAGCAGGGGAATTCTCCCTAATTCCGATGACCTGAGGAAAAGAGCCGTATCTTTTGTATAGGATAATTCCTATATCATTCAGGTTTGCCTCCTTGCGCTGGCTGTACCTGAGCATGCTCTCTTTGTCTAAGTAGCTGGAGAGAACGTCCAGGGAATCAACCATCCCTTTAAAGGCTCCTTTCATTGTTTTGGCTGGATTAGCCTCTTCAATGTAATCGTTTTTGATCAATTGGATAACTTTTCCCAGCAGCTCAAAATCCTTGTCGGGAGAAAGCTTTGATAAAAATCCTGGAAGAAAGTTTTTCTCTAACAAGAAGAAGAGAGAAATGAAAACAAGGACTGTCAAAAGGAGTATTTTTATTCTTTTTCTGGTCATTTTATCCTGAAACGTATTTTTGATTTTATCATCTTCATTTCAGCCATTGCAAGGGATTAAGAGGCTTTGTCTTGAATCGGATTTCAAAATAAACGGAGTCTCCTTCTAAAGAGCCGATATCGCCTACCAATGCGATTGGATGTTCAGCTTTAACCAAGTCGCCCTTTTTGACAAGGATATCTGAGCAGTGACCATAGAGCGAATAGTAGGACATTCCGTGATCGACAATGATGAGGTTGCCGTATCCCTGGAAGTAGTCAGAGTAGACGACTTTGCCAGGATGGATAGCTCTGACAATCACATAGTTTTTTCTGGGGGAAATTTCGATTCCGTTGTTCATGGTGGTCGTCTTAAATTGAGGATGTCTTTGGAGTCCAAATTTGGTAGTGACTTTTCCCTCGATAGGCCAGGGAAGCTTCCCTTTTTTCTCATAAAGCGGAATTAAATTAATAGGGAAGGAAATTTCTTCTTTAAGTAATTTTTCTATCAAAATTAACAACTGCTGAGCTCTTACTTTTAGCTCCTCTAAGGTCTGAAGATGTAGCTTTTTGTTTTTCTTTATTTCAGTTATAAGAGCTCGGTTCTTTCTTTCTTGAGCTTGTAGTTCTTTCCTTTTTTTCTCGGCATTCTTGATTAAGCGCGAGGCCTCCTTTTTTTTCGCTTGAAGCTTCTTTTCGGCTGTCTCCAGTTGATCCAAGTTTTCCATGTAATTCGAGATTACTTTTTCCTGGTACTGAGCCAGGAGAGTCAAATGCTTATTCTCAGAAATAAGCGTTCCCATATTATCTGCTTGAAGCATGAATTGGAGAAAGTTGAATTTCCCGAATTTATAGGTGGTGATGAGTATTTTATCGATAGATTGCTTTTCCTCGTCCAGCTTTGCTTCCAGCTCGGGAATGCTTTTGTTTAGTGAGGAAAGCTCACGGTTTGCTTTTTCCAATTGGATAGCATAAAGGGAGATTTCTTTTTTGATCAATCCCTTATTAAATCCAATCCTTTCCAGCCGGGACAGAGTGGTTGATTCCTTTTTTTTCCCTTCTTCTATTTTCAATCTTAACCGCTCTATCTGGTGGGAAATTTTTGCCAAACGCTCTTGGAATTCGGAAACATCCTGCTGGCCATAGGCATCTAAAGAGATAATGATAATCAGGATGATTGAGATACCCATAAAGCGATAAAATTTCTCGAGCGTTTTCTTGTGTAACTTCATCTTTTAAATAATACTCTCTACAATTCCGATAATCAAATATAAATCCTATCCGGCTGCATCCTTATCTTTTGTCGCAGCAGTTTTCGGTATAAAGGCTCCCGCGGTCTTTTAAAAGATGAAGCATTCAGGAATTTAAATCTCTCGCTTCTTTTCATAAAAATACTTGGTTGTCACTTTTCCAACCAATCCGGCTAAAAGAAGAAGAGACAACAAGTTAGGGATAGCCATGAAAGCATTGGCTACATCTCCTATGTACCAGACTATGTAACGGTGAGGACCCTGAATGATAGAACCGATGAAAAGCAGGGTGATGAAAGCCAGCCTGAAAGGATAGATTATCCTGACGCCAAATATGTATTCCAGACATTTTTCTCCATAATAGCACCATCCGAGAAGTGTTGAATAGCCAAAAAGAAAAGAACATAAAGCAATGATGTATCCTCCATAAGGAATGACAGAGGCAAAGGCATCTGCCGTAAGGGCCGTAGAGGTTAGAGCTCTTGGATCGCCGTAGGCAGCGGTTTTGAGGTAGCTTCCGGTGATGACAATAGCCAGAGTGGTCAGTGTATTGACGACCATGGTATCAATAAAAGTCCCGGTCATAGCGATGAGCCCGTTTCGAGAAGGATCTTTGGATTTTGAGGCAGACTGGGCAATGCCCGCTGATCCCAACCCAGACTCGTTAGAAAGCAGGCCTCTCCTGATGCCTTGGCTAATAGCCAGCTTTATAGTTACTCCTACCATACCTCCTCCGATAGCTTTTACAGAAAAGGCAGATGTAAAGATTGTAGTAAGAGCTGCTGGCAGGTTAATGATATTAGCCAGAATGACAACGATGGCTCCTCCGAAATAAATAATAATCATGGTCGGAACCAGTCGCTCGGATACCCTTCCGATTCTCTTAATCCCGCCCAGAATAACCATTCCCACGATGCCTGTGATAACCAGTCCGCTTATCCAGAAAGGAATTTGGAATTCTCTGTTAAAGACCAAGGCCATGGAATTGGATTGCATCATGTTCCCTGTGCCCAAGAGGCAGGCTATAGCACCGCAGACAGCAAAAAGCATGCCCATGAATTTGGCTAGCTTCTCGTTTTTAATGCCATTACGGGCATAGTACATAGGCCCACCGGACATTTCTCCCCGTATATTTTTAATCCTGTATCTGACTCCTAAAAATCCTTCAGCATACTTTGTAGCCATGCCGAAGAAGCCAGCTATCCACATCCAAACAGGAGCTCCTGGTCCACCGACAGCGATGGCCGTAGCCACCCCGGCGATATTGCCATTGCCAACAGTGGCAGCCAGTGCAGTCATCAAAGCTGCATAAGGAGATATGTCTCCTTCTTCTTTTTCTGATTTATCCTTTCCTAGGGCTCCTCGTAGTACCATCTTCAGGGAAAGGATTAGCCTTCTAACCTGGATGAGGCGGGTGAGATAAGTCAGCAGGATTCCTGTCCCTAAAAGAAGGGCGATCATCCAGTAACTCCACATGAAATCGCTTGCCTTCGTTATGAAAATGAGTATTTTGTCTAAAAGAGACAGGGAAATAGTGAAGTTAAGTTCAAGTGTTTCGGTTTTATCTTTTATCTCTATCTCTTCTTCGAAGGGAGTCAATTCATAAAGATCCATTTTGATGATGTATTTTCCTGGCCTGAGATCGCTGTATATAAAATTTCCCTCAACATCAAGAGCAGTCTCGGAAAAATATGCCTCTTCCAGGGGCTTGAGAAGAACAATCCCTTCAGTGTACGGCTTTCCTTTAGGAGAAAGGATAACCTTGCCCTTGATATCGGCTGCCTTTAGGGTTGAAAGACTCATCAGACACAGAAAAAAGAATATGATGGTTAAAGTTTTTTTCTTCATTGACTTCCTTTATCCAGAAACAAGTTTTTTTATGAAGATGAGAATAATAATTACAGCTAGAGGAGAGAGAAACTTAAGAGAAAAAACCCAGAGAGGTTTTATCTTGAATTTATGATTTCCAGAAAAAATTTCTTTGATCGCGTTTTTAACACCCCAGACATAACCAACGAACACGCATATCAAGAGGGCGCCAACGGCTAAGGAGATATTGCCGAAGATAAAATCAAACTTGCCAAAGAAATCTATCTTGGTGAAAATTTTCATTCCTCCAAAGGAAAGAGCAGCAGGAACCCCTATGACAAAGGAGAGAAACCCTACTAGCAGAGCTGCCTTTTTTCTCGACCATTCCCGCTCATCAACTAGATAAGCCACTGGAACTTCAAGGAGAGATATGGTCGAAGTTAATGCAGCCACGCATAAAAGTGAGAAAAAGAGAAGCGCAAAGATATAACCGCCCGGTATTTGGGAAAAGATAATGGGAAAGACCTTGAAAACAAGGCCGAAACCTCCAACATTGCCAAGCTGGCCTGAGAAAGCAAGGGTGGGGAAAATTATCAACCCCGCCAGGAGGGCGATAAAAGTATCCGAGAAGGTGACCCATCCTGCCGACGAGACGAGATTATCGGACTTAGAAATATAGCTGCCGTAAGTGATCATTGTTCCCATACCCAGGCTTAGAGAAAAGAAAGCCTGCCCTAACGCAAATAGAACGACTGTGCCGCTGAGCTTGGAGAAGTCTGGGTTGAGATAATAGGTCAGGCCTGCGGAGGCGCCGGGAAGCGTTAAAGCCCTCACGGCAAGAAAAATTATAAGCAGAAAAAGGATGGGCATCAGAACCTTAGTCCATCTTTCTATTCCTTTTTTAACTCCTTTTGAGACTATGTAAGTAGTCATTCCGATAAACAGGAAAAGTAAAAAGATAACTTGAATAGGATTAGAGGTGAATTCTGTGTATATTTTTTCAGTTAATTGACTTGTCACTTCTCCACTGAAAGCCCCTGTTGCAGTCTTGACAATGTAGCCTACTGTCCATCCTGCTACGACAGAATAATAAGAGAGAATACAAATACCTGTAATCACTCCCAGATAGCCGATAAATTTCCAGGGTGAGCGCGGTTTTATGTGTCCGATGGCTCCGACAGGGTTTTTCTGAGTGTGGCGCCCGATGGTCAATTCTGCCAGCATCACAGTGAACCCGATTAAAGCAACCGCCAGGATATAGACCAGGACAAAAACCGCTCCTCCATTCTGACTTACCATTGCCGGGAATCGCCAGATGTTGCCCAAACCTATAGCTGAACCCGTTGCTGCGAGAATGAAAGCGGTTTTGGATCCCCATGTTCCTCTCTTGATCGTTTCCTGGCCGTCCATTTCAGTCTCCTCTATGAAGACAAAGAAAAGAAATATTAATTTTTCCCATCTCTTTTACCATAATCAGTGGATATTGTAAAAGAAATTATGGGTTCCCTAAATTAAATTATTGCCTATTTAATCCTCTCTCGTTAAAATTATAAGCAATCTGGAGAAAGGAGGTAGGTTAAATGCCTGCAATAGAGATAAAGCCCGATGTTTACTGGATAGGAGTAAACGACCGAACCACCGACCTTTTCGAAGGTTTATGGCCGATCACAAAGGAAGGTGTTTCATACAATTCATATCTTATAGACGATGAAAAGAAGGCGATCATCGATTTGACAAAATCATTCAAGGGAGATGAATACCTTGATCAAATCGATGGAGTCATAGATATCTCAAAAATTGATTTTGTAGTCATCAACCATATGGAACCCGATCACTCCGGTCTTATAAGGACGTTGAGAAGGATTGCTCCTCGAGTCACTTTCCTGGGTTCAGCAAAAACGAAGGATATGCTGGAGAGTTTCTTTTCCATAAAAGAGAACGTTCGGGTGGTTAACGATGGAGACACTCTTTCTCTGGGCAAAAGAACTTTGAAGTTTTTTTCAACACCCTTTCTTCATTGGCCTGAGACTATGATGACCTACGAGGTTTCTCACAGAATTCTTTTTCCTTGTGATGCTTTTGGCGGATATGGCGCTATCCGAGGTGCGATCTTTGATGATGAATGCAAAGACTTTGATTTTTATCAGAAGGAAGCCCTCCGCTATTACGTTAATATCGTGGCCAGCTTCAGTGCAAGGGTTTTGGGAGCTATCGAAAAACTAGCTGATCTTTCCATTGACGTTATTGCTCCATCTCATGGTCTAATCTGGCGCAAGAATCCTTCTCTTATAGTTAATCTTTACAAGAAGTGGGCAGAGTACGCCGTTGGAAAAACTGAGCCCGGCATAACCCTGATTTATGGCTCTATGTACGGTTTTACGGAATCCATGATGAATGCGGTGGCTCGGGGAATATCCCGGGAAGATGTTCCCCTTGAAATCTTTGATGCTTCCCGAACTCATGCGAGCTACATCCTCCCTTCCCTTTGGACAAAAAGAGGGATCATGATAGGAGCTCCCACCTATGAAGTGTCCATGTTTCCTCCAGTTGAAGCAGTGTTAAACATGGCTGCTCACAAGCACATCAAGAACAAGAAAGTGGCTTATTTTGGAAGCTACGGATGGAGTGGTGGGGCGAGAAAAAATTTGGAAAAAATTATAGAGCCACTTAAGTGGGAACTTGCCGATACCCTGGAATTTAAGGGATGTCCTACAGAAGAAGAGTTGAAAAAGGGAGAAGAATTTGGAAGACGTTTCGCGGAATTGATAAAAAAAGGGACATAAAGAGCACCCAGTTTCTTTTTTTTTACTTCATCTTTTAAAGTTGAAGAGGAATATGTTAAGATACGCATGGCATATTTTTCCGGGGGTACAAAATGGCCAAAACTGACTGGAAAGACGAGCTAGCAAGTTTTATGGATGACCTCAGAGTTGTCGATGAGTGTAAGGTTGAAGCTCCTGAGAAATTTAATCAATTTTGCGAGTTCATTGCCGAGTCATCCTTTGAAGTTTTGTCTGAAGAGCTGAAAAACTACGGGATAAAATCCAAAGTCCGAAAGGAAAAAGGGAAATCGATCGGTTTTGAGGTGAATTTTCCTAAATCGAGGGTAGATAATTTCCACTACATTATACGCCTTCCCAAAAACGCTCTGGATCTCAAGTTAAGTCTGCTGATTAGAGTAAGGAAGAATTAGAAGAGTCGTATTGAGGAAAAAGAAGTGCCTTTCATGAAACATATCAAGCCTTCAGAAGTCCTGAAATTGCCCAAAGAAGAACTCATCCAAGATATGATTAAACACTATAAAAGATTCATTTATGAAGCTTTAATCCATCCTGAATAACGCGGGGATCAGATTTATTGTAACGGTTTGATTCATCAAATCCACCTTTAATAATCTTTAGAGATTTGGTTCATTGTAGGTGTTTGATTTCTTGTAGGGGCTTGATTTATCAAGTCCACCTTTTAATACATGAATTTAATTCATCAAATCCGAACAATTGATTTGGAGACGCTTGAAAAATCAGACCACTACATCATAAAAGGATTGAAATAAAAGAATAGATTTGTTAATTTTTGTCTCATTTAAATGAGAAATAAAAAAATAGCTCCGGGAATACTCTCCATCCAACTAATGGTTTTAATGTCTTATTCTTCCCTTGCCATGCTGATTCTACTTTCTTTATATTTTAAAAACCTAGGAGGGAGTCCGCAGCAAATCGGCTTTTTAGTGGGGGTTTTTTCCCTGGCTGCCTTTGTATCTCGCCCATTTGTTGGATGGCTCTTGAGCAGGTACAATCCCAGGAAAGTAGTTGTGGCAGGGCTTATTCTTAACCTGATCATGACAACCATGTACCTCTTCATCCAGGAATTAAATTGGTTTGTCGTATTCATAAGGATTTTTCATGGTATTGGCCTTTCCGTCTTTATTCTGGCAGCTTTATTGATTGCTGTTATGATAACCCGTGAGGATGAGAGGGCTTATGCCATCGGAGTCGTATCCACAGGTTTTATGCTTCCTTTCCTGTTTGTTCCTTTGCTGGGAGAGGGAATTATTGAAAGATTTGGCTTCTTTTTCTTTTTTCTCTGTGCTATTTTCCTGGCTGCGATTCCGCTTTTGTATGGCTTCTTCTGGAAAGTCAAACTTCCTCGATTTCCTGAAGACTCAGGAGTTAAAAGTGTTAGCTTTCTTCGTCTTCTAAAACAGAGAAAAATTTGCTTGATTTTTTTTCTAACCGTTGTCTTTGAGATTGGCGTTAGCTCCAGCTTAAGTTTTGTTCCTCTTCTTGCCCACGAAGAATCTCCTATGCGGGCCGGGTATTATTATACTTTTCTTAGCTTGACCGTTGTGTTTATGCGGCTTTATGGAGGGAAACGATTTATTTTTTGGGGTAGTCCGAAATTGCTTCTTCCTTCTTTTTATTTTATTTCCGCAGGAGGGATCTTAATCTATTTTGCTTCCAATAATTTTCTCCTCGGATTATCTGGTGTTATCGGGGGAATTGGAGTTGGCATTCTTTACCCTCATCTAACTGCACTCGCTGTCGAGGGAGTTGCTCTTCGAGAACAAGGGAAAGTTTTGAGTCTTTTTTCATCTTCTGTTGATTTAGGTTTTGCCTTTGGCCCTCTATCCTTTGGGTGGGTCTCCCAGTACTTTGGGCTAAAAGAGGCCTTTATTATTTTTGCTTTTTTTATTTTTCTTTCCTCGTCTATCCTGATTTTATGGGGGAAATCCTCCCTGTATAAAAAAAGCTAAAAAAAAGGGGACAGGCTACTTTTTTCAGAAAGAGTTCTGAGTCAGAAATGCCAGATAATACGTGATTTCTCCCGCTTATCCAGGCGAGTTATTCCTTCATTCTTTGCTGCCTCTACGGCCTCGTTAAACTCCCCCTGGGTGATTCTTCTGCCTAGAGGAGAGTTGTGAGAGATTTTGCCGCAGGGATAAAACTGGTCCATGATGTTAACATAGGTGTTCTTCGAGATTTCCTGAGCCAGGAAATGCATTACTTTTTTTGTTCCAGCCAATCCCTGGGGAAGAACAAGGTGTCTCACTAAAAGTCCTTTAAGGGCTATTCCTCTCTCATCCAGGAGGAGATCTCCTGCTTGACGATGCATTTCCTTAAAGGCAAGCTTTGCCATCTCAGGATAGTCAGAGGCTTGTGAGTATTCTTCAGCCACCTTGCCATCAGCATATTTGAAATCAGGCATATAGATATCAAAGACTCCGTCTAAAAGCTTCAGAGTCTCAACGGAATCATAACCTCCTGTGTTATAGACAAGGGGAACTTTAAGCCCCCTTTCCACTGCTGCAGGAAGGGCCTTCAGAATTTGAGGAACATAATGTGTGGGAGTGACAAAATTGATGTTGTGGCAGCCCATCATTTGTAGTTCAACCATCATCCTGCCCAATCTTTCAAAAGATATCTCCCCTCCCTCCCCGCCATGACTTATAGAGTAATTCTGGCAAAAAAGGCATTTTAGGTTACAGTGAGTCATGAAAATCGTGCCTGAGCCATGAAGGCCAACGAGCGGCTCTTCTTCTCCGAAGTGGGGCGAGTAGGAAGAGACCTCAGGAAGTAATCCTGCGCCACAGAGTTTTTTTTCTCTTTTGACATGGTTCACGCCACAGTTTCGAGGGCAGAGGCTGCACTTCTCCATTAATCGGAAGGCCTTCTCAATTTTTTCTGGAAGCAGCCCTTCTCGATGTGTCTTAAGATAGGCTGGTTCAAAATTTTTTGACTGCATGCTCTTCAAAAGCAATTATAACAAATTTGAAGTCAGACTTTAAAAATTTTAATTTTTTTTGAATGTTCAACATTTGGTTGTATTTTTTGATTAGAATAATTAAAGTTATCAGAGTCTGATCCCGATGAGTGTAAAATCTGGCTCCTTATACAGCAGGATTCCTCGACTGGAACAAATTCCCTTCCTTATCCATGGCTTCGGAATAAGAAAATGGAAAGAGGATGATTACCAAAATAGTCCCGAGAGGAAGGATTTCAAGCCCGTCTTCCTTGATCAAATTCACTCCGATATTATCCAAGTAATAGATAATATTCCCGAAGAGAAATTAAAAGGAGATGCAATGATCACTGGCCTTCCCTTTCTCCTTCTAATCATAAAAACAGCTGATTGTCTTCCAGTTCTTATTGTGGATGAGTCCCAGAAAATGGTTGCTGCTGTCCACTGCGGGTGGAGAGGGACATCTAAGAGAGTGGTTCAAAAGGTTATCCAAAGGATGAAAGATCTTTACGGCTGTCATCCCTCATCGCTTCTTGCGGCTTTGGGTCCTTGTATAGGACATGAATGCTATGAAGTTGGGGAGAATGTCTATCATAGTTTTGAGCAAGAAGGTCTTTCTACAGAATCTTTTCAAAATCATCCTCTGCGACGGGGAAAATATCTCTTCGATCTAAAAGAGGCAAATCTCTCTCAAATGGTCAGCGTAGGAGTCGAAGAGAAGAATGTTTTTTCCGCAGACATCTGCACTCATTGCCATGAGAACCTTCCCTCATTCCGAAGAGATAAAGATAAGGCGGGCAGAACACTGAGTTTTATAGGAATGTCATCTTAGGAAAGAATCTCAAGCTCCGTTATGCATGATTATTAAGGCAAAGGTTTTGGGGAATATCTGCAGCGACCATTGAAGAAAGGCTCAGTCTATATGGCCCCAAAACACGTTGCTTTTGCCCCCAGAATAAATGGGGCCAGGCTCCATTTTTCAAGAAAGAAGACATTCTCAATTTGAAGACATAACAGCAGAAAATGGAGCCTGGCCCCATTTATTCTCAAGGCTTCGCTCTCCTCTCCTTCGGAGAGAAACCTTGCCCGCTCAGCCTTTCTCACGGTTTTTTCACCATACAGCCTTCGCCAGGCAAGGGGCGAGAAAAAAGGGACAGGCTACTTTTTCTCTAAGAAAGAGAAAGTCTCTACTCATGGACAGAACAACAGAAAAAGTAGCCTGTCCCCTTTTTCTCCGAGTATGTCTGAGCAGGGCGAGTTAAACAGCCGCCGAGAA
>LAZR01001289.1_pt1 | contig 16066 bp, 14 predicted proteins | sample 329461 | NCBI WGS metagenome assembly LAZR01 (sample SAMN03002196, study PRJNA259156) | marine sediment metagenome | biome: sea floor; feature: Hydrothermal impacted sediments; material: marine sediment; isolation source: Loki non-amplified sample from Loki's castle hydrothermal vent sediment ...
GGTATCGCCCGATGCAGTTGACGCCGACAAGGTGGTTGTTAACACGCTGGGCAAGCGCACGGTAACGCGCAGCACTGGCGAAGGTGGGACACGCTCACGCTACGTCTACGGCCCGGAAGGTCTGAACAGTCGCCAGGTTGTCGAGCAGCACGGTGCCGACGAAGTAGGCGATGAACGACGGGATGCTACGCTTGCCGAGCCAAGCAAGCACGGGTTGACACACTTGGCGGATCGCATCGCCAAGAAGCTAGAGTGGGATAAGACGCCAGCGTCCTAGCCACTAACTTGTATAGGCAGGTTACCCTTACGGCCTGCCTATACTTGTGCCTGCTGTGATTGTGAAGGATAGCACAAAGAGTAGGACAATACATTAGCACATCCGTTTGACTACCCCCATACTAGACTCAAAGGCTAAGGAAAGTGAACTGATAGGACATATGTACGGATGATAACATTGTGAAGGAATGCACAATACATGCCAGCTACTAACTATTCACACGTCTACACACATCCCTACATACACACATATGATAGTACGTATAGGCACCCTATCAGGCTCCAACATCTCCGGAAGGTGGTATCGCAAATTATGAATCTGGGGAAAAGGGGCTACCTAAGGAGCTACAGCATATGTGGGGTAGGACAGGACTCAGTACAGTTATGAGGGCCGAGGAACTCCTCAGGTAGGGATACAGTAGCATATCCACCTCTAGCAACCTTATGCTCCACATTACAGTTCCACCAGGTTTTCTTAATAGGAGGCATCTTGACCTTGGCTCTTTGCTTCTTAGTTAGATGTCTGTTATCAATGAACTCGGTATGTGTAGGTCCCGTTATTACACCTACCTGCCCTATAGTCCAATCTTTACCATCTAGGTGATGTGGCATTACATCGACTAGGTCACCGACATTCATACCATGCCCTCTACAAAGTCGCTTTCCCCTTCTAGGTCTGGACTGGTGTGTTCAGGGTCAGGGGCCTCAGGTGGGAGAGCAGTGGCTAACTTAGCTGGTTTGAATTGAGGATCACCTAGCATAGCTCTTAGTACATTAACCGCCTCTATATTGAGGGTCACCTTGGAGCTATCTCCTACCTGTATAGCGAGCTTACCCTCAACTAGCTCTAGCTCCACTACATTTCGACCGGTCCGTACTCGTATGAGCTTACTTACCTTGGTCTTGGCCATTGGTGTCCTCCTGGTCTGTCATCGTGTCTTCCATATGTGGCGCCTGTTTCTGTACCTTAACTATCTCCTCTCTGTGCCATATGTCCATTTCATCCCTGAACTCGCCCTCCATGCCCATCTCCTTTGCCTGGTCAAAGACCTTCTTAGGAACCCTCAGCTCAGACAGGTATCTGTCCTTGACAGCCTGTATAAACTTTTCAAACTCAATCAGGACCGCACTCTTCCTTCCCTTATAATGCAGTACAGGGTATCCAGTCTCACCTATGAGTCTATCAACCTCTGTAAGTCGTGCTATACGTCGGTCTAGTCTATCACCGGATTCTATAGTCCTGATGTCGCGTAGTATCCTTGCCCTCTCCCTCACTAGATTAGCTCTGACCTTAGCAGCATCGGAGTCTAGCTCCATAGACTTCCTACCGTCTTTACTGATAGGTGTCTGGTCAATCATCCATAGTGCCCATAATCCGAAACAATCTGGATGGTAAGCCTTGTAGAAGATAGTGGTCCTAGTCCCAATCTTCCCAAGCTTAGTGAGTATGAGTACCTTATCCCCCGGATTCAGCTTACGGTCCTTAGGACAGTACTTGTACCTGCACTGGCCTTCCTTACGTCTGGTTACAATCTTGAGTCTGCCGAGGTGCTTTACCATGGATGCCTCATGTGTCTAATCACTGTTTATACATTAGTATAGCATGTTCGTCACATCTTGTCAATAGGCTAAAGTGCTTGTACACATTATCTTGACTAAAGAGAGTAATGGTATATATAACTAGTGATTAGTCAACTTGACAAACCTAACATAGTATGCTATAATGTTAATATGGTTGAAGAGATACTGCCAGTAGTTAGTGAGGAACCACCCGCTGTTCCTGACCCGGATGGGATAGACTTGGCGGATGAGACGGGTCAGAAGGCTCTCCTAAGTCGTATCCCACATATGAAGGGCGGACCACGGACAGCAGAGTCTAAAGCTGACTACCTGGGATACAGAGCTACTGGCTTCCCTATCAGACAGGCATGTTACCTGGCAAATATCAATCACTCAACCCTTACCAGGTGGCGAGCCTCTGACCCTGACTTTGCTGACTTTGAAACCAATAGGTTAAGTGAACTCCAGGCTAGTGTAGGTGGGGACTTGGTCCGTATAGAGTTCCTAAGGAACATGCGGCTGGCTATGCGGACCGACTTCAAAGTACTCTATAAGGCGGTACACCACCTAGACGCACTCACCGAGAGGGAGTTCAAAGTACTCCAGAAGATACGCTCACTCTACTCCCCACAGGATCTCCTTGCTGTCACCCGTGCAGTCGGCCCGAATGCTGATGGTCCTATCAACTTTGCGGACTTCGTACTAAGCATCACCAGAACCGAGACGGAGGTTAAACTTGCCACAGAGCGGACGCCTGAGGACCCAGACATCATTGAAGCCGAGTCCGAAGAGGCGTAGCTGGGTAGGCTCCCTCAGACAACTCAGTGCTGTAAGGAGCAACATCAAAAAGGCTCATATACTAGGTTGGGTCCGCCGGAGAGCTAGACCGTCATGGGCACTCCCTAAGAAGCGATAATAAGGAGGCATAGTGGAAGACTCTCTATTAGTCCTGCTTGGTATATCCGGGTCAGTTATAGTAGGATTCATAGGTCTTGTAGGAGTGCTGCTGCGACGTAACGGTAGCAGTAACCCTAACATGTCCACCTTAGATGAGAAGCTGAATAAGATCCTTATAGTCCTTACACGCATAGAGGCTAAGATAGGGGACTAAAATGGTATCTGAGGTAGATACCGCTTTAAGGGATCTCATTACCGACCGGAAACGGTATATTGAGACCTTAATGAAGGTTAAGAACAAGCGGAGGGAGGAAGTACCATTTACACTCAACCGGTCACAGTCCCTCGCGTGGCCTCACATCAGACCAGGAGGTAGGCTACTTGTCCTCAAAGCGCGTCAGATGGGTTCGACCACATTATACATCGCTAAGTTCCTCGCAGATTGTCTCACAGTGCCAGGTACGGTATCCGTCATTGCATCGGAGAATGAGTTTGCTACCCAAAGGGCACTTACCAAAGCACACTCCTTATATCACTCCATACCGGATGAACTAAAGCCTCCTATGCACCACAACTCCAGCTATGAAATTACCTGGCCTAGCATCAACTCTACTATGTTCATTACTACAGCTAGGTCAAACCTACTAATCAGAGGAGACACGGTGCACAACTTCCTTGCCACCGAGATATCCCGTTGGCCTGACCCGGAAGGGGCCATGTCGGCAGCAGAGGAAGCAGTACCTCTTGACTCCGGGTTTATCGCTATTGAGTCCACACCATGGGGCGAAGGTGACTACTTCCATACCAAGATACAGGAATCCAGAGGTGACATGTCGTCCTATGACTTCCTGTTCCTTCCCTGGCCTCTTGACCCAGAGTACACAATCCCAAGGGGTAGTCACCTGGCTCTGCCTAATGACCGAGGTGACCTGAGCTATACACCTGAGGAGCAGGATGTAGCAGAGCTATTTGACTTGGATGAGGACCAGATACGGTGGCGTAGAAGGAAGCGTGCTGACCGTGGCCTGAGCTTCTACCAGGAGTTCCCAGAGGACCCTGACAAGTGCTTCCTCACATCCGGCGAAGCGGTCTTTGACAACTCCCGACTGGATGAACTAGCACATGGATGCTACCCGGCACCTGAGACCTGGGAGGGAGCTAGGATATGGGAGCCTCCCACAGAAAAGGGGATATACCTCATATCTGCTGACCCGACAGTAGGTGAGCATGACAAGGCCGCAGCTATAGTATGGGCATTAGGTGAGAAGCTTACCCATGTAGCCACCTATTGGGGACTCCTAGAGCCTGCTCCTTTTGCTTGGAAGCTCAAACGTCTAGGTGAACACTACAACATGGCCGAGGTACAGGTAGAGTTCAATGGACCAGGTCAGGCTGTTATAAATGAGATGATGGACTATCCTAACCTTGGTAAGCGTAGTGACCTTGCTACAGGAAAGCTAGGTACCAAGTTCGGATGGCTAACCACCCGTACCTCTAAACCTTACATGATAGCCCAAATGAGTAAGGAAATATACCAGTTGGTCACCTATGACCTAGACCTTGTACGCCAACTAAGGTCAGTCCGCTGGTATGGCACCGACATCACATTCACCGGTGAGGATGACCTCGCTATGGCTGCTATGATAGGGACCTCAACCTATCAGGGTGTAGGCACAGCAGATAAAGGACTAATTGGCACCTACGGTTTTAAGTGGTAGGAGGCAACCATGGCAGTCTATACCAAGCATAGTCAGGTAATCGCACGTTGTACCCAACTCAAACAGCTATGGGCTAAGCGTGACCGTAAGATAGCCCAATGGTATGACACCCTCTCCCTGGTCGACGAGCTGGAGCAGCAGCATATGGAGAGCGTTGTGGTCAATGACCCACGCACCTTCTATAACACTGCGCTCCACCTACTAGCGCCTAACATACCACACCGGATACCAGTCCAAGGGCTAGATAAAGAATCCATAGCCTGGGCATCTACCATAGAGCGGTCAGTCACTAGTACCTGGAGAGGGCTAGACCGTGAGTACCGCCGTCGTGGCCGTAAGTCCTGGATGGAGTATACAGTCGGACTCCTCATAGCCACAGGCTGGTATGCCGTCCTCTGTATGGCTACCAAGGACAAACTCATAGCTGAGACTTGGAACCCCATTGAGGTCTACCCTGACTGGGATGGCGAAGGACTAACCAGTGTGGCCCATGTGTTCGGTATAGGTGCCACTCAGGCTCGGAGACTATTCCAACGTCATAACTGGCCTTTCCCATCGGTCCTGCACAACAAGGATTTGACCGTATACGACCTGTGGGAGCAGACTGATGAGGGAGTAATCAATGCTACCGTCATCGAGAACCAGCTAGTTAAGCCTGCAAGGAAGGAACCATTTGAGGAGATACCCATCTTTGTAGGTCCAGCAGGTGGGCTACCTGATGATGGTCCTATCAACGCCAAGCGGAGAGCTACAGGTCAGCGAGCTGGTGGTTCCCGTGTAGACTGGCGTGAGAGTGTAGGTCAGTCCATCCTGGCTACCAACGAGGGTATATATAAGAACTACAACCGGTCAGTCACCTTCCTACAGCAAATCCTTCGTGACACAGCACAGCCTAAATACTGGGAGAAGTCCAGAGGTGCCAATACAATCCTCTCCACTGAGGACCTTGAGAAGCGAGGTGCCATATTCCGTATGGGTGAGGGCGATGACCTAGGTACCATTTCAATGCCTGGTATCCCTGTAGAGCTAACCAGTCTTATAGGTTCCTACGAACAGATGATACAGAGAGGAGCCCTTCCTAACGCTCTGTCTGGTCAGGTACAGAACATACCACTTGGCCTCATGTCTCAGGTCGCAGCCGCCGCGGTACAGGTATTAGGTCTATACCACAAGACCACCATGGGGCTACTCACTGACATTGACAACACCTGGGTCAAGGGTGTAACCAGCGGTGTCTTTGAGTCCGAGTCCCTTATTGTCCCTGGAGACCTAGCAGTAGATGACATACTATTCGATATTAGCTACCCCATCAGTATCCCAGGTGACCTTATCCAACGAGCTACAGTCACCCGTATGATAGCACCTGGAGCCAGGATATCTAACACTACCGCTCTTGACCTATTCTTCCCTGAGATAGATGACCCACAGCAGGAGCAGGCACAGGCACGGTCAGATGATGCACAGACCTCTCCGGTATTCGCGATGCTTACCCTCATATCCGCACTCAGGGAGGAGTCCCAACTACTCCGTAAGTCTGGTAACAATGAGGATGCAGACCTACTAGACCAAGCCGGTCTAGCCCTCATAGGTCAGATTATGGGTCAACAACAACAGCAAGGTCCACCTACCAATGGTCAGAGGCCACCAGGAGAAGTACCTGCCAGTGGCCTAGACCCCGCTACCCAAGCTATGATGGCCTTGATGAACATAAGTCCGGAGGGTCAGCAGTAATGCCTTCACATTATGAGTCCCTAGCACGTACCTATGCTACTCAAGCCGGCATCGACCCTGACATCTTTGTAGCGCAGATAAACCAGGAGAGTGGCTTTAGGACAGACCTGGGTTCCTCTGCTGGCGCTCAGGGTATAGCACAGATTATACCGCGATACCATCCAGGGGTAGACCCGTGGGATCCTGATGCTTCCCTTAGATACGCTGCTAATCTAGTCGCAGGACACCTCCGCATCTATGGAGGAGACATCCGTAAGGCGCTTACTGCTTACCATGCTGGCCCTGGAATCCTGAACAGGGCTATGGAACTAGGTGGGGGAGACTGGGAAGGCTCCATATTTGCCGCTGCGTCCGAGTTCTTCCCTCAGGAAGCTGACCGTATAGGTAGAGACAATGCTACCTACCTAGCCAATATTCTAGGTGGTGGCACCTTAGCTCCTAGACCCGGACAGCCTACCCTCCCTGCTGCTGCACAGGAAACTCGACCCTTAGAGTTCTTCCAACAGTTTGGGTTCCAACAGAGACAGCGGTTAAAGCAGATATCCGAGCAGGTATTCGGTCAGCCTCCTGACCGGACTCCTCAGGAGCCTTTCCCCGGGTTCTTAGACCTACTAAGACCCTTTGAACGTGAGAATAATTTTAACTCCTCTAGACTGGAATCTATAGATCTGGAGATAAGTATTCTCCTTAAGGACGTACCCGCTCCGTCTGAGATTATAAGTCCCTTTGGTCTGATAGATATAGGTTTCCTTGGCACAGCTACTAATGCTGTCCTTAGTGCTTTACCGTTTGGTCCAGGTGTGGATGTACAAACGGGATTAACTGAGGAAGCTAGTAAGGAGCTAGAGCTACTCAGAGCGGAGCGGGATAACCTCTTTGCACGTCATAATGACCTGGCTAGGTTCTTTACCGCAGTTGAGTTACAGTTTGACATACTACAGGAGATTGACCCTGAGGTCCGTGCTGAAGCACAAGCTGCATTGGACCAACTAGTAAATGGTAACTCTACCATACAGCAGCAGATGATGGACCCTGTGCTAGCTGAGATTAGACGGCAGGTAGAGGAACAGATAGACCTACTCTCTACCATGACTCCAGAGGAAATAGCTATCCTCTCGGAGTCAGACATAACTGAGAAGCTATTTGAGCAGGGTAGAGCTAGACCGGTGGCCTCCTATCTCCTGAGTACTGAACAACTCCGACTATCCCTTAAAGGCTTCCGACCTTCTGGTCCAGAAGAGTTACAGACTGGTGAAGAGATACGTAATGTCCTCATGGCACAGGGACTAGATAGTGAAGAAGCTCAGGCTTACCGTGAAGATACCCTAGCTAGGGTACAAGACCGACTAGCAGCCTATAAGGAGCTAGAACAGAACATAGCATCATTGAGGACAGGCCAAGGGGATTGGTCTCTTCCTAAACCCGGTACAGCGGCTTACCTTAAGACTTTAGCTGTTCAGCCTATACTAGTTGCCTCCCAAGCATTGGAGAAGTACTTTGAAGGTGTAGTGCGTCCTATAGCTGGACAAGCACTTTACTACCCTGCCCTGATTATCCCTGGCGAGCAGAAGATAGAGAGGGACATGAATATAGCCCTTGAGGATGCTAACTTCTGGCAGGCAGCAGGTGACGCATGGAACGCTAATACCTGGCACCCTGTAGCTAAGTTTGCATTTGAAACCTTAGCTGACCCTACTACATATATCGGCTGGGGTATAGCTACTAAGCTAGTAAGGCCACTACCAATTCTAGGTAGACCTCTAAGTCGTATGGTAGCTGCTGCTGAGTATGGATACCTACAAGCTGCAAGTGCTCCATTCAGGATAGTAGGCAGTGGACTAAGAGGTATAATCAAACGTCCTGCCGCTACTCTAGGTCTGCTTGAAGGTGAGCGTGTATCTGGTCTGCTTGTTAGGTTCTTGACCCGAGCTAATCCTGACACCGAGTATGGTAGGCTTACAGCTTCCCAAGCTACTGAATCCTTGGGTCAGGCACTTAAGAGGGGTACCGATTTCCCTGAGGGTATTGGCTTAGCTGACCTGGGTACACAAGTGTCCAAGACCCTTAAGTCCCAGGCTGTACCAGATGTAGATACGGTCCTAGGCTGGTCCCAGCGTGTGGGTGGTACAGTTACTAAGGACACCCTGTTAGCTTCTAAGACTATCCTGCTAGACCTGGAAACCCAACTAGTCATGGCTGCTGAGGATCCTAAGAAGGCCGGACTGGTAGCTCGACAACTTATGGTCGTCCTTGGCGTAGAGGATGCCGCTGACGGTAAAGGCTTCCGTCTAGTCAAGTCCTTAGTGGATAACTATATATCTACTGGTGAGCGACAAGCTGAGAGACTAATCCAAGGTGACTCCTTAGAGGGTATCATTAGTAGTATTGCACAGTTCTCCGAGAAGCTAACTGTAAGTAACCACCAGTCCCTAGCTGCTGGCCAAGCTGAACGGTTAGGTATACTATCCATTCCACTACAGAAGGTCCCAGAAGGCATAGGAGCAGTATGGTCCGGCTCAGTCGAGAGGTGGGTAATTAGACCAATAGCACGTTCCTACCTCCTCTTTGGCATGTACCACCTGTGGAATATAGCCGAGACTAAAGGTAAAGCATCCTTAGCAGGTATCAATCCATTCTACCGTGGCAACCGTTCCCAGATGATTCTTAATTCCTGGGCTGACTCATTAGGTACAAGGCCAGAGGTACTCCTAGGTGGAGGCCGTGGTCTTGTATGGGGCGAGAGCTATGCCACCGTTCAACAGGCTCGTAAAGGAGTCGAGAAGTTCCTAGCTCCACAGTGGGTCAGTAGGATGTTCCGTGAAGAGCTAGCTATCCGTATCCAGGCTGCTGACCAGGTACTAATACAACACCAGCTAGGACTCCGCGAGCTAAAGAGGTTACTACCTCAGGTATGGGATGAAATCGACAAAGTGCAAAGGGCTACCGGTATGGACTTCCGGTTTCTACCTAAAGACCTTAGACCTTGGGCACAAGACGCGACCGAGGCTAACTTGCTACGTGGCCCGGATGCCATTAGAGGTATGCCAGGAGAGGCTACTGCTGAGAGACTTCGCACCCTTAACATAGAGAAGATGCTAGGTGACTATGACCTAATAGATAGTCATGTAGGTGACTTTATCCTAACTCAGGCTAAGTCCGGTAGACTCTTTACCAATACCGATGAGGTAGGCCAGGAAGTAGTAGACCTTATATGGGATACTCACCTACGCTCACCTGAGTTCTTTTCAGTTCACTTTGAGGAGATGGCAGAGGAGATACTTACTGCTCCTATCAATAACTGGGAAGACTTCTCCAAACGCCTGATGACTCTCCAAGGTATGAGTCGTGGTTATGGTGGAGTTCTGGAGCATCAGTATGGTATAGCTAGAGAAGCCAGTGAAAAGGTAGTCCGAGCAAGTGACAATGACGCTATCTGGGACGTATGGCGTGGAAGCTCCGATGTATTCGGTAACCGTGCTGGACATGCTATTGACCGATACATTGAATCACTACAAGGTCACATAGGAGCAGTTGGCGACCGTAGTGGTGATGTTAGCCTACTTATGAATCGTTACAAGGCACTCAAGACCCTAGAAGCTAGTGCTTACTCTCGTCGTAGGGATATAGCCGAGGGTATCTTTGGTAAGAGTGCTCCAAAGGGAGCCAGACCTAAAACTAATGAACAATGGCTAAAGGCTAAGGAGCAGATGGGACAGCCCTTCCGTGATATAGCCATAGCTAAGGAGGCTCTAGTTAGGGAAGTCTATACCCTTGAAGCTAGGATAGGCCAGCAAGCTAAGAATGCTGTCCCTGATGTAGCTGGTCGAACCATATCACGGGTCGATGTAGCCTTGATGTATAACATCCGTCCGGATGACGTGAGCTCCATGACTATGCTCTCAGACCTACAAGCAATCATGGGCAAGGATGAGTTCACTCAGGAGCTACTCAACCGTGCTGTCATTAACTTAGAACCAGGCCAAGACCTAGCCGCTCTAGGCTGGACTAAGGAAGCTGTCGGTGAAGTCTGGGATGACATCATGCGGGAGTTCCGACTCAACCCTGAGAACGTATCCCGTATATCTCCCACACTAATGCAGGTAGAGGACCTGGTGCGTGGTGTGAGGTTTGAATCCAAAGGTGCAGAGCTATCCGCTGAGGCTAGGACAGCCTTCCAGCGGTGGGCTGATGATATGGCAGATGGGCTAGGACGCATAGAGGGGTATGGTGGTGCTCCCTGGCTACAGGCTAAAGGTGAAGCTCTAGACACTGCCACCACTGAGTTCTACCGTATGTTCCCTGACTATGTGGACCTCAACTACCTAGACAAGTTCTTCCGCTCTCAGATGCCATTCTGGGTATATGAGTGGCATAGGCTATGGTACCTCCCACGTCAATTTATGCGTACACCAGGACTCATCACTGGCTTAGGTAGATACAACGAAGCTACAGGTGGTGATAACTACATACATGTCCCCTTCACCAGCCTAGAGATTAACCCTCTACGTGGAACCATCCTCATGGGTGGTCTGAGACGACTACTTATCCGTGACTATCCTGAGTTCTATGACACCTTCTCTAAAGGTCAACAGGTACTAGATATGGCCGGTAGATTCGGCTTCTACCCAGGAGCACATGTCACCATTGGCAACCTACTCTTTGGCACGGGTAAGGGTCCAGCTTTCAACCAGCTAGGAGAACTAGTACCAGTATGGATGAAGGCTCCCATCCAGGGCTTCCAAGCCTTTGCAGAGCTTATAGGTAACAAGACTATGATGGAGGCTTCCAAGCGTCTCGCTAATGTATTTATACCCGAACGCTTCCGCTCCTACATGATAGCTATGAAGGTTAGCCAGATAGGTGAGAAGGACCCAGACACAGGTGAGGTAATCAGTGGCGCTGACCTACTAAATAAGACCTTGGCAGGTAGTCCACTGGACCCCTTTGAACAAGAGCTATGGGACCGTGCTACTGGTCAAATGTCACCTACCTTCATACTCCTAGACCAGACTGGACTATTCCGATTCCGGCCCGAAGAACTGACCGAGGCCAGAGCAGAGTATGACATCATTGTGTCCGAGTACACTGGCTTTACCACAGAACAACTCCGTGACATGCGTAATTGGGGTATACGCTGGCAGGATATTATCCCACCTACACCGGAAGTACGTGACCTACTCAGTGCCACCGAGTCCTTAGAACGCTTCTCAGGATTTACCAATGTCCTGTTCGGTGCTGCTGAACAACAGTTCCGTGCTCGACGTAATGAGTTCTGGGATGATATAGACTCCTTAAGGCTAGGTCTAACTGCCAAGCAAGAGGAAATGGATTGTCAGTTTGGATTCGCAGGCGCTACCCAGTGTGACCACCCTGGGAGTATTACAGCAAGGAATTGGATAAAGCTACACTCCGGACTAGGTGCAGATTACCAGTCCGGCTTTGACGCTTTACGTGAGCGGGACCGGTATAAGGACATCCCTGTTACCCATGAGGAAGTAGTAGAGTATTACCAGCGTACCGGTCAGCCTCTACCTACAGAGCATCCTATGGTAGAGCTACTCCGTATGTACTATGACATTGAGCTACAGGAGGTGTTCGACTCTGAGACTGGTACCCTTGGTCCTGATTTTGATACCTTCTATATCCAGCGTGAAATACTGCTACAAGCTGCTGGTGAACGTAGAGATGAGCTAGAGGACCAGATCCGTCAATATGAGTCCGAACTGGAGAAGCTACACCGCTGGAGCTATGTGCAGTATCTCCGACCGTACTTCAACAGGCGTGACCTTACTATAGAACGCTTTGCTCCTGATGCACAACTAATAATCCGACGGTGGCTAGCATCTGACAGTCCCCTAGAGCGTGACCGGCTTGAGGCTATAGAGCTAGATGGTCGTTCACTCATAGGCAGGTACCAAGCTGACATTAAACTGGCAGGTCAGAACCTCCGCTTCTACTCCCCTGACATAGACGCATGGCTAGCATTCTGGCAGGTCACCGACTCATTCCGAACCGATGAGGGACAGAGACGGTATGAGATACTAATGCAGAGGTACCGGCCAGGTAGTGACCAGGAACTTCCAAAGGTGGATGACTCCGCTCCTGTATTAGTGCTTAGTAGTGGAGAGGGAGGGGATGACTAAACACTCATTATATAAGTATTACTCTCTTTAGTCAACCCGGTGACTAATAGCTGTAATCTCATATATAAACAGTGAATAGTCACTTGACAGAAGCTAGTAGCCATGCTATAATGATAGTGAAGAACCTCAAGCTCTTAGGACTAGACTGACAGGAATTGTCTTAAGGCTAAGGTAGAAATGACCCCATCATTACCGGGGTGCTGGAACCAAGGACTACACTGAAAGGAACGTCCAAATGTCTGATGATGACATGGTTCCAAAGTCTGACTTGATAGCTCTGAAGGAGTCACACAAGACGGCTTTGGGAGACCTAGAGAAAACCCACGAAGAGGCCATCACCAAACTGGGTGATGCACACACCAGTACCGTTGAGGGACTGAATACCCAGGTCAGAACTGGGACTGAGGAGCTAGGCCGGGCAAGGGCTACCGTTGCTGAGCTTGAGGAAAAGGTCACCAACAGCAATGCTACCGGTGAAGAGATAAAGACTGTCAAAGGAGAACTCAAGACCGCGCAGAAGAGTCTACAGGATGCACAGGACTCCCTGGCGGGTAACCTGCGCGACCGCCTGATAGGCGAGTTCTCCATCAATGAGAAGGCGCTAGAGGGTAAGTCCGTCTCTGAGCTAACAGTTATCAGGGATGCCTTGTCCGCTAGTCGTGGGCCTAACTCCAAGGATTACGTCGGTAGCGGTGGTGGAGGTGGCGGAGACAAGAAAACCACCGGCAGAGAGAAGGTCAAGGAAGGACTGGAGGCCGGTGAACTTAAAGCAACCTAGTTAGGAGGCATCGTACATGGCTATCATAGGATACTGGAATAGCCTGACCGAAGCCGAGCGACTCACACAGACTGTCCTCCTCCGTGGTATCGTTGAGGAAATCATTGAGGAAGGCCAGCAAATCGCCAACCTACCCGTCCTTCAAATCGACGGGAAGGACCTGGGATTCAACCGTGAGATAGGCACACCGACCGCAGATTTCTACGACGTAGGGGAAGAGATTGCATCCCAAGCTGCCGAGGCTTACACCCCTGTTACCGTAGCACTCAAGCGGGCGATTGGCCAGTGGGACCTCGACCACTTCGTGACCGGCACCTACAAGAACGTGAACGACCTACGGGCCGTTGCAATTACCCGTACTCGCAAGGGCGTCATGCGAGTTATGGAAGACAAGCTCATTTATGGGGACAACTCCGCCAACGCTAAGGAGTTCGATGGTTGGCAGAAGCTATGTGCGGCAGCTTTGAGGTTGAACATGGGGTCAGGCTCTACTGGAGCTGCACTATCCCTAGCAACCCTAGACGAACTCATCGACTCTGTGAAGCCCAAGCCGGATATGCTCCTGATGACCTTCGCGATTAACAGGCGCCTGTCCGCAGTTGGCCGTGGCGGGACGACTAGCGTACCAGTAATCCAGATGCCTGAGAGTCCTGGCGGAGACGTTCAGCCAATGATTACCAGTTACCGTGGAGTCCCTATCGTCCGGTCGGACTTCATGCTCCAGACTGAAACCATCGCCTCCGGTGACTTCTCTGCCAAGACAGGTGGAGCCACCTCCAGTGTTATTGCCATCCGCAAGGGTGAAGTCGAGGATGGTGGCTGTTCCCTACTCACAGGCAGTCCTGCCTTTGAACTTAGGGAGTGGGACCACCTGGAGAACAAGGATGCCGGTCGCATCAGGCTGGTATGGTACGTGTCCCTTATCAATGGCAGTACCAAGTCCATCGGCATCATCGACGGCATTACCGACGTAGCAGTCGTCGAATAACCTTATAGGGAAGGAGGAAAAACCATGGCAGTTATTGAGTCATACGTCCACCAGGAACTATTCGTCATAGAGGCACTGACCGAGTCAGGGTCAGCCGAACTCAAAATCTATGACGGGGATGCTCCTGCCGCGTTTGAAGTCCTGGATATGTGGGTTGTAGGAGAACCTGGTGGTTCCGGTGACACTGTAAAGCTCACCGATGGCACCGATGACATCGTTGCCGCTCTTACCACAACCACCTCTGACCTGATTGTCCGGGCTGCTGACATTGACCAGGCCAAGAACAACATCGCTGCTGACGGTTCACTCTCTTTGGTGACCGCGTCCGCCTGTACGGCTCGATGTTTCATCCTGTGTCGGAGGACTAACTAGAATGGCTAGGCACCCTCTAAAGCGTAAACTCAAGCTCAGAGGGTTTCTTAAAAAGCGTAAACGTATGAGGAGGTTACCAGGAGCACGCTCTCCAAGAGCAGCAAGAGCGCCTCGGAGTGGTATACGAAAGATTATACGTATAAGGTAACCGGGGGAAGTGGGGTGCAGGTGTGTGAGGGCCATGACCTGTACCCCCGACTCCCCCAACTGGAGGGAATATGCCCACCATGTCTGAATCATTAAAGCCTGAATCCTCTGACCAGGAAATAGGTAAGGCAATTCAGGATACAGTCGCTAAGCTGGTTGAAGAAGGTTTCAACCAAGACCAGGCTGTCGCTATTGCCTTCCAACAGGCGGAGAAGGCTACAGGTAAGCAGCTTACCCGACCCGAACAGAGTCGTAGTAGGAGTGCTATCTAATGGCCTCCGCTACTAAGGTAACTAAGTACCCTTTAGGTAAGAAGGGGTCCTCGGTAGAGAAGATAACCGAGAAGAGTGCTGCCAATACCTTACTAGCACTGTCAACCCTTGTAGGCAAGAACAGAAGGTTTCTGTTTGCAACGGTGAAATACTCCGCTGCTCCTACACAGACAGGTGTAACCTTTGAGATAGACAGCGGAACTGGAGCGGACTATGATGCACTCCTCAACACAGGGTCCGCTAACGCTCAGCATACTGTGTACATTCCAGGGGACAAAGTTGAACTACAGGATGACGACGTTATCAAGGTAACTGCTCCTGCTGCCGGAGGTGCTATAACCTCGGCAATCTCAATTATAACGGAAGTTTAGTCTTAGGAGGTAGCTATGGTAGCTGCAATCGAGGGTCTGGTCTGGAAAGCCAGGTACAAGGTCGAGAAGTATCATGGTGACCTCCTGACTGAGCAGGACCGCTATGGTATAGAGCCATATGAGGTCATAGAAGGTGAAGGTAACCTTCTACTCAATGAGGGCATTAACGAGTTGTTCGTCCTCCTGTGTGGCTCAGGCGGTACCAAGTTCGACAACTCTAACGCAAGGCTTGGGGTAGGGAATAGCAACTCTGCCGCGGTAGCCACTCAGACCGGCTTACTAGGTGGCTCGACCTTGTTTAAGGCTATGGAGGCCACATACCCACTTAATGGTACCGACCAGAAGGCCACATTCCGGTCCAGCTTTGGTAGCAGTGAGGGTAACTTCGCTTGGGAAGAGTGGACTGTCGATAATGGTGCAGGTGCTAACAAGAACCTAAACCGTAAGGTCACTGTCCTGGGTACTAAGGTCTCCGGTACCACTTGGGTGTTCACAGTCGAGGTTAGCCTGAGCTAGAGCATGCTGGCTAAGGTAGTAGAGGTAAGCACTGTCATTGACACTCCTCTGACCTATGTGCTAATACACATATGGCCTTCCAAGGCTTCATACGGAAGAGGAGATAACCCTGCTGGTGACAACGCATTTATCATGGACCTAGTAGCCGATGAGGGTACTCCTTTGGATATTGTCCATCACATAGAGGAGTACCTCTCTAGGAGGCTACTATCCAAAGATTCTTACCCCGCCTTCCATGCCAAACCCTCTATATCGCGAGGTAATAGTGACCCTAGAGGTGTACTAATTATGGCGGCG
>LAZR01001290.1_pt1 | contig 16065 bp, 34 predicted proteins | sample 329461 | NCBI WGS metagenome assembly LAZR01 (sample SAMN03002196, study PRJNA259156) | marine sediment metagenome | biome: sea floor; feature: Hydrothermal impacted sediments; material: marine sediment; isolation source: Loki non-amplified sample from Loki's castle hydrothermal vent sediment ...
CGACAACTTGCCCTTCTGTCGAACGTGCGGCATCTTTCACAGCGCCTTCCATGCTAGCGAGGGGCTTCACGACTACGGAGGTGGCTTCGACCGTGAGCAATTCCTAGCAGCCTGTGGGCTGGAGCCCGAGGAGTCCTCTGATGGGTGAAGTACGCGGCGACATACTCATGGAGTGCGGGCATACGAACAACGGTGCCTACACCATGAACCCTTGGCCGGCGACTCGAGGCAATGGGGAGGACGAAGGCGGCGCAACTCTAGGCGACCCCGTATGCGGCATCTGCGTAGGCATTAACCCAGGCGCAACCAGAGTAGCCGCAACCAAGCCGGACCTCAATGGTCGGGTTGCCATCTGTTCCTCATGTGGTAAGGGCGAGCAGCCCTCCGACTGGAAGCTGCCGTTCTTTGAGCATAGGGGTCCTGGCTCCATCTGGGCGGCGACCCATTGCCGCTACTGTGGAGGTACTGACACCGAATGGCACAGCAGAGGGCATTACGCGCCTCACCCAGGGACTGGAGTTGAAGGTGAGGCAGTGCCCTGGGACTCCAGCCGATGTGTGACTGCCGAGTTCACCCCGAAGGAAGGCCTCGACCACGACTACTACTACTGCGGTTGTCGAGGCTGGGACTAATGAGTCAATTCCAGGCCCGCACCGTACCCGCCATCGCGGTGTATGGGCAACCGTCCTGCCCTGGGTCGTCGTCTTCCGTGAGGTCACGGCGGCCCAGGGTTATATTGAAAGGAGCCGCGAATGGCTGACCGAATAGTGGCAAGTACGGCAGGATTAGGTCACAAGTCTACGGCTATGCGCGACTGGCTGATGACATACTGGCGGCTATGGGAGAAGGGCTATCGAGGACCCATGCCTTACATCATAGGGCCTATATGGGAGCCTTTGACCATTGAGCCGTACCCTAAGGAGTCGACTCCAGGCACATGGATGCCGTAAGCATGGGGGTTACCGCCGCACCCTCCCTAAGGTTGATAGCTGAAAGGCACCCCCAATCAGTGAACAGCGGTAACCCCCTCCAAGAACGAGGAAAATTATGCAAACCGTTAAGATGCTAGAGTTAGGTACCTGCCAGGAGATAGCCTGCACCGAGCGCCAGCACTACATAGGCAAGGTAGTGTTCCGGTTCTGTGCATCGCATACCCAGGACATCGAGAACGGCAAGGAGTTGATTCTGAAAGGATGACCACTATGCCGGAAGACGAGCTAACGGCCAAAGATAAGGTAAGGGTCCTCGTCGATGAGGTAATCCGCCAAGGCCTGGGAACGATGGAGAGAAGCGGCGTCCCCTTCGACGCGGAGCTAGTAGGCACCTACTTCCTATTAGTTGGCCTGAAGATAGCCCTATTGGACCCTGACCTTGGCACCGTACTGGAGACCTCGCTGATGCTCGATAAGAGCGGAGAGAAGCAGGCCCAGGAATCGGTAGCCAGGCTCAAAGACCTGATAGCAATGGTAACACAGGTGAAGGAGAACTAGGATGCCAAGCGACCTTGATGAAAGGAAAGTCCAGGTTATACGTGAAGCGCACGGCGAGACAGGCGCAGTCATCATCGCCGTATATGAGGCACTGCCTCCTGTGATGGCGCACCGTTGGCTAGAGTACGATTACTGGACGCAGGTGGGCCACATAGAGCGCCTCCGTACGGCACTAAAAGACGGAGGGCCGTCTCTGCGCCGACCAGTCGGACACGTCACGGACCTCATCAGACGGCTATCCACCTGGCGAGACCGACGGCAGAGTATCACTGATAGGCCCAAGCGCAGCGGCAAGCCACTGCCCAACACGGAGCTTGATGAGGCCATCGAGCACCTCGAGGAGTACCGCGAACTGCTCGCCTCGTGGATAACGTTGGAGGCAACGAGTCGGCTTCATCCTGACGACGAGAAGCCTGAGCATGACGTAGGGGGAATTCCCGAGGACGGGGATTAAGGTAACGCGTGAGAGGTAACTGTCCTAGATGTGGTAGGCCCATGTGGGACCTCAGGTTCCATATACCCTACCTAACACTGAACGACTACTACTGCCGTAAACCTGAGGAGGTGCAACCACAGGAACGTAAGCCGGTACCTAATCATCGGACTAGCCATCGGGCTCATGCTAGGAGTAGTCGATGCGAGTGACCTTATCACAGACGGAGTGGCAGTTGATAGCCCGTCTATTCGCAGGGAGGCGTCGGTAGATGTTCCGCCTCATACACTGGCTCACATGCAGGCACAAGGACGTGCATCGGCTACCACCGCCGAAGAGCCTGAGGTTGTGTACCTGGACACTAACGCAGGGCGAGGTGATTTGGCATCCTTGGACAGAGGCAACAGTACAGACGTGGCGCATCAGCCAACTCAGCAGGACGTTGGGCCTACGGCTGATGTTGCAACCCTCATCTGTGCCTACTCCTGGCCCCAAGGATGCGCGTATTGGACAGGCATAGCGCGGTGCGAGAGTACGCTAGGCCAAGACTCCAGTGCCTACGCCGACTGGAATCCGTACGTGGGCCTGCTCCAGATATGGGTCGGGCACGGCTACGGAAGGGAGTGGCTGAAGGTAGACACAAACAATGTCCTAGCAGCCTGGGAGTTAAGCCATGAAGGAACAAGGACAAGTCCCTGGCCGTACTGCCAATGAGATAGACCTTGAGCGCCAGTTGGCGGAGGTGCAACGGTGCGACGACTGTGCCGACTCCCCTGAAGACATAAGGCTACCAGCGGGGTATCGGTGCTACTTCTGCGACAAACGGTTCTGTGGCCCTCATGCGAAGATGCACTTCAAGGACGGGGCAACGACGGCTACGGCTTTGGCCGAGGCACAGGCCCGACTACGGAAGGCCAACTGTGCATACGGTGACGGCTGGATTAGTGACGACCTGGAGTGCGGGGTTGACGTGGAGCCCTGGTGTGGGAAACACGCCGTCCTGTACCACATCAAGGCGAACAAGGAGGCGCAGGGGAAGCTGGACGCGGTAGAGACATGGCGCAAGCAACCTAGAGGTAAGGGTGGCATGGCTGAACTTGACCGTATCCTGTGCGGCACCAAGGAGGACGAATGAGCGACGACACCTTCATGTGGTTTCTGTTGCTTATCGGAATTATCATTATGGGTTCTGTGCCGTTCCTGTATTTCTTGATGTTCCTGGAACATTGGGGAGTGCTACCACCGTGTGCGGCACCAAGGAGGACGAATGAGTAAGCATATCCATGATGGACGCTCCCACTGTCCGGCTTGCGCTCTGGAAAAGATAGGCCAACAAAAGCAAGAGATTGCCGACCTTGAGGCCGAGAACGCCCGCCTACAGGAGCGCGAGGATAAGGTTCTGGCGGCTTTGGCTCAGGCGCTTGGTGCGGCAGCCACGACGCCAGCCCACACGGACAGTCCCGCAAAGTATGTGACGATATTGGCTGAGGAGCGCAACGGCTACAAGGCGCGGGACAAGCTGCGCGGGGAGGCGCTGCAAGCTGATGGGCATGACGCTGGGCCGTTCCCTAAACACCCACGCCATGATTGTCAAGGCTGTGCCGCCATCGCCGCCACGCCCGAAGAGAGGGAGAAGGAGAAACGATGAGCGAGATAACTTGGCGACTGAGTCACCCTGGCGAGTTCTTCTGGGAGCCCATCATGAAGTGGTGGCACCGTAACCGCCAAGCACGGATTGAACGTGACTATTGGCATGCTGAATTTGAGCGCTTAGACCGTTGGACAGCGGAGCACCTCGATAAATGCAGTCTCCCAAGCGAGAGGTACAAATGAGCGACATGATAGAGCGGGCTGAGGTTCTCGGTGTAGACTACGTGATGTTGAAAGGTTCTGGTGGCAGAGACCGCTACAACGGAGCCACCGTCAAAGGCGACGACTTTATGCACTTTAGCACATTAGGACAGGGAACTTCCTGCGGGAAGACTATACAGGACTTCCTGCTGACACACGCTGATGTCAAAATAACTTGTCCGAGTTGCATCAAGGCTCTGAAGGCCCGCCCATGACGATATGCACTGAGGACGTGAATGGCTAAGCCTCACTACGCACGCCGCGTACAGCAGCAGATACTCGACGCGCGGGGCTTAGACCGCACCGCGCACGGCCACCTTGAACCTAAGACCAAGCCGTCCACGCCTGGCGCAACCTTCGCTATGCGTTTCCTTGAGGAGAAGTTTGATGCACCTATCAGAGAACTTATCGGACACGGCAGTAATGTGGAGGTGGCCAACTTCCTAGGCTTAGACCCATCTACGGTGAGTAAATGGCGGCTTCGCCTAGGACTGCGGTAATGGAACCGCAAAAACTAGGCGACTTCCTCAAGTGGGAACCTCACTACCCTGATGCAATCATCGGCAACGGTGTCCTCTATGAACAGAACAAACTGATTATGTACGGGCGCGAGGGAATCGGCAAATCCATGCTAGCGATGAACCTCGACATGTCGCTCATCGGTGGTGTGCCCTGGACGGGGTTCGACATCAAGGGCGACCACAAGGTCATCTACCTCCAGATGGAGATACCTCACCCCCTGCTGCACAAGCGCCTCATGAAGATGTACGACGCATGGAAGGTACTGTACGGAGACCCGAATGATATGCTTGACAGGTTCTACGTCTGGACCGAGCCCTTCCTCAAGCTCGATGATGCCGTCGGGTACAAGCTGCTCCGGGCTCAGTTGGAGAAGGTACGGCCTACCATCCTAATCATTGACCCACTTTACAAGGCACTATCAGGTAACATACTAGACCCTAACTCTGCCCGTGCATTTGTTGATTCAATAGATGCCCTCATGGCCGAGTTCAAGTTCTGTATTGTCCTGATTCACCATACAAGGAAGGGTACTATAGATGAGGAGTCCGACGCTAACCCCGACGACGACATGCTAGGTTCAGCCGTGTTCTCATGGTGGGCGGATACTATCATCAAGATAACCAAGAAGGGTGAGAAGGACCGCAAGGTACTCCTTCAACTCTCCTTCGACAAGGTCCGCCATGCTGAGGACATCATTGACCCAAAGGAGGTGATATTCGACCGAGAGGACCTACAGTTCTACCTATCGGAGAAGAAAATCATAGTATAGTTCATAGGAGGAACCACCGTGACCCAAGAACCATTCAAGCCTAGCCTAGCCACACCGGTTGGGCAAAGTCCCCTGCAGGAGTTCATCGCCATCCTGGAGTCGTGGGAAGCGGAGACGCGTGAGTCCCCATCGGACACACCTGGCGAAGCGCCCCGCAAGTACCAGGTCATCACCTTCAACTTCAAAGACCTGGATGTCATCCTGTCCACCGAGCCGTACGTGTTCCCAATAGCCGTGTTGAGCATCGGCTACGCACCGCCTGCCGCGTCGCGTGGCAACACCCGTTGGGAGGCCCTGGCCGGCTCCATACGGAAGCTGACGCCCGACCCGGACCTGGATGTGCTGGTCGGGAAGCGGCAGACCTGGAAGATGCTGCCAGCCACCCTGCGGATGCCCGTACTGGAGGAGGACGGCACGCCCAAGCTGGACGGTAGGCTCAGGCCCCTATGGGCCGACGCCGACGTGGACTGCTGGCACATCACCGAGGTCGAGGGCCTAGGCTCGGCCGCCGAGTCAGACGAGGAGCTTATGGACTTCCTGGTTGGCCAGGCTGACGGCAAGACCGCCAGTGCCTGGTACGAGGGACTGTTGCAGGACCGTAGGGTCACCGCACGCAACGACATCGTGACCGCCATCACCGACCGCAAGCTGCTCGACACGATGAAGGTGGCCAACAAGCTGACCGAGGACGCCGAGGGCGTGCTGCACAAGGTCTAGTCCATGTGCTGTAGGCCACCCGAACAAGAGGAGCAGGGTGCACGGTTATTCGAAGCCCTCGGCCGTGCTGGCCCTCCACCATCATTCGAGGGCAGCTTCATAGAGCGGCGTAGACGGCTATATCAGGAGATGTCCCAAGCCGCACATCGTATGCTTGAACTCCAGAAGGACATCCTGGCTATCGAGCGCATCCTGGGAGGATAGGTTGGCTATACCTTCGCCTAAGAGTCCTGAGATAGAACGGCTCCTCGAGGACCTGACGGGCCGCCGTACAGCCATTGAGGCTGACCGCTGCATAGACCCACCTAATGGTTGTGGCGGTCCCGCCACCGAGTTCCACACTGAGCTAGACCGACGGGAGTACACTGTCTCAGGGCTCTGCCAGGACTGTCAGGATACGGCCTGGTATACGCCGGAGTAGTAGAAGGATAGCCCGATGGAGTGGACGGAAGACAGCAGCCTAGCGACTCAGATGCTACGGGACCTGGGTGAGGAAATCTGGATAGACAAGCACCTACCCCATGTCACCGAGCTAATCTACTGCCTTACGCGGTCCTGGTATCAGCGTAAGAAGCCGCTTCCGTTCACTCCTCGGGAGGTCCTCCTGTTCTCAACGGGGATAGGCCTGGAGCAGGTGCTCCTCAAGCGCCACAAGCAACAGATAGAAGGCGTATTGGACGGCATCGGATATGCCACGGATTTCCTGACTTACGAGGACTACCCCGGAGAGTTGAAGCTCACGCGGTACTCTGCCAAGAAGGGCCCTGATGAACTGCCGAACACTTGGAAGCGGCAGATATTGTCATACCTCAGATGCAACAAGGATGACCGTATGCTCCTTGCCATCATGCACCTTATGGGCGACTACGCTCCTCCGTTCCCGATGCTCAAGGCATGGCAGGGCAAGGCTACCCAATGGGAAATCGGTATGAACTGGGCCTGGATGCTGATGCGTAGGGACATGTACATGGCCTCACTGGAGACGGACACACCACCTGAACAGTTCACCACTAACGAGGATTGGGAGTGCGAGGGCTGCGGCTACAAACTAATCTGCGACGCGAACCAGGCAATCAAGGAAATGAAAGGAGAATGACCACCGTGCCAACTGAGAACGAAGTACTCAGGCAAACAAGTCTATATTGGGTGCAGGCCCACGTCGGAGGCATCGACCCAGGGTCGGCAACCCTGGGCCTACGGTATGGTATCATCATTGCGCTCAGGCAACCCAACTATGCCCGAGCGTATGCGGCGGCGACGCGCCGCTCGGAGGCAGACCCGTTCGAGGAGAAGGCGGTCAAGGAGTTTATGGCCACTGTGCCTCTGATGGTGGGAGGGAATGGTGCATAATGCTACTCAGCATTGAGGGCGACGAGGCCGTAGGCAAGACCACCTTGGCATACTCGGGGCCGTTACCCCTAGTTGGCTTTGCCTTCGACATGGGAGCGGAGCGGGCCATGATGGGCGGTCGATTCAACGAGCTATTTAACGGCGTGGACATACACTACGTCCCGTATGATACACAGCCGGTTTTGCAGGGACGTATGGAGGGCGAGACGGGGCTATGGATAGGGCACGACATTACCGTATTCGAGTTGCCTCCACCAGTACAGTTGGACTCGATTAGGGTCAAGGGCTATGTCACCCTCTGGACCTACTTCATTGCTATGGCGGCTAAGGCGTTCATGGCCAATGAGGTCAAGACCCTGGTATTCGACACAATGACCGTAGCTAGACGCGTCAAGGCGGATGCCTACCTTGAGAGCCTACAGAACGCGGCGTTCGATGCCGCCGGCAAGCGCATCATGGTGCAGGGCGTAGAGATGAAGATGCGCGAGCGCCTGCTCCAGAAGGAGTACGGCAATACCAACGATGCCATCCGCGACATCTACACCACGGGCGCCGGCGTTGGGAAGAACCTCATTGCTGTGCATCACCTCACCGACGAGTACGCCAGTCGGCCTAACGCTAAGGGCGAGATTGAAGACGTGGCAACCGGCAGGCGTATCCTTGAAGGCCTCAAGAACACCCACAGGTTCGTGGACATTGCCATCCTCATGACGAAGGACAGAGGTACGGTCAAGTGCGAGTTCAAGAAGTTCGGCTACAGCTTGCCTATTGAGGGCACGTTCCAGGACAATCCTACCTGGGACGGCATCGCGGACCGAGTCGCTCTGGCTACGGGTGACCGCATCCAGCTAGACCTGAGGAAGGCCAATGGTTAAGCCAATACCCAGTAGGAGAGAGCGGGGACTGAGGAAGCTCGACCGCGATGAGTACGGTGAGCACTACCAGGAGACCAATACGGACTACCTCAATAAGCACGCCGTCGAGGAGTACCCGCCTCCATTGGGAGATGTTCACCTGCACCTCATCTATGCCCGCAGCGTTCATTGGCGCGTAGTGGAACGAGGCTCCAGCGTATGCAAGGTGCCTGGTCGTTGTCACCTTGTGACTTTGGTTAGGAGGCAGACCGATGTGCAGTCATAGCCGCGACCTGGCCTGTGTGTGGTTGACCGTGCCAGAGGCGGCAGACTTCCTGAAGGTTGACAAGTCAACGATGTACCGGTACATCCAACTCGGCAAGCTCGAGGTGAACCGTCCAGGCGGGTACGTCATCCGTATCTGCCTTGAGGAACTAAACATGTTCGGTGCGGTAAAGAAGGAGTAGGCTCCATGGGCAGGGACATCGACCTCAAGAACCTAACCACCTTGATGGAGGACAACCACGAGCCGTCCGCTATGTACTCCATGCTGAACCAGTCCGTGCCTACAGGCATGGCCAACCTCAATGACCAGGGATACGCGGACTACCTCTGGCAGGGCCACGAAGGCCCCTCACAGGCAGAGCGCAAGACCGTCACTGACATCCTAGGCGGCGCGGTCAACGTAGAGGACCAGCTACGGCGCCAGAAGGATGCACACCCCGATGTGCGGCTGATGCTGATAGTCGAGGGCGTGGCGACCCCGACGCCGACTGGCACAGCCACCTGGTACGAGTCCCGTACCAACAAGCGCATCATGCACGCCGGCCGTGAGTTCAAGATGCCCCTGAACGTCGTCTATGCCTGGACGTACCGGGTGTCACGGTTCATGGAGGTGTACTTCGCGCCTAACATGGTCTGTACGGCGAGGATGCTGGTGGCCTTCTATAAGTCTGACCAGAAGGCCGAAGCCGACCATGACACCTTCCGGCGCTACATGAAGCCTATGGACTGGCACCCGAACCCACAGGTCCAAGGCTTAGTTAGTCTTGGCAGTGGCATTGGAACGGTGCGCGCAGAGGCCCTGATTGCCAGGTTCGGCACGGTGTGGCATGTGCTCAGTGCCTCACCAAAGGACATAGGAGAAGTGACCACACGCACCGAAAAGAGGCAACAGAGCATCGGCCTCTCAGCGGCACGGACGCTCTTAAGGAGGATAGGTAGGACTGATGCCTGATAACGGTTTCGCGGCACAGTATCCACGAGAGCAGGTAGACCAAAAGGACCTCATACTGTTCCCTCGAGACATCCAGTGGAGGCGGCAACTGTTCCCGCCTGAGGTATTCGACCATCCAGCCAAGGCTAATATGCACCTCATCGTGGAGCTTGTGAGGTACCTGACGGAGCCCGGCGATACCATCATAGACCCGTTCGCCGGCACGGGCACCCTCATGTTGGCCCTACTGGAAGGTCGAAGCGTTGTCCTCATTGACATCGAACCGCCGTTCGTGGCGTTGCTTGAGAAGGCCAAGGCTATGTGGTTCGACCAGGACCCACCTATGGACATCCAGGGTAAGCTAACTCTTATTCAGGGTGACTGTAGGCAGAAGATACAGGACCTAGACTTCCTATGTGATGCCGCAATATTCAGCCCACCGTACTCCAATATACTGAGTAGTGGCGGCGAGACCCGCACCGGGCCAAGTGACCGTATCACGCCAGAGGTTATTGCTGCCTATGGTGGCAAGCAGGCAAGCCCGCAGAACCTTGGTCGGCTCAACCCGTTCTTCTTTGAGCACGGTATGACCCGTGTTTACCAACGCCTACACAAACGCCTAGTGCCCAACGCACCTATGGCTATCATTAGCAAGGATGCCATGCAAGCCGGAAGGAGGTTGATACTATCCGAGAAGATTATCCGCCAGGCCCAACGTAACGGCTTCAAGCTGGAGTCCTGGCACAAATGGAAGATGCCGTTCTCAAGCTACCGAGCACCGGCCGCTGCCAAGGGCATCAAGACCGTCGATGACGAGGATATACTCATATTCAGGAGGGAACCGTGATAGGTGCCGCAGTCGTACTGGCCACTACGTTCCTATTTGCCCTTGTAACAGGGGCTCTGGCGGGCCCTAACTGGTATGGAGCGCGGCTGGTACTCCTCATGTCAGTAGCAGGTTTCATAGGGGGCACAATAGCACTGCTCCCGATTATAGCTTGGAGGTTATGATGGAGAAGATAGGTGACATCAGGAACAGGGCTCTCAAGGTCCTAGGCAACATGGTCACTGCGGAGCGTATCGCGCTTTGCCTGGGCTACCAGGTCGGTGACCTGCAGAAGGCCGTGTACCGCATAAGCCACTGCGACGCGGTTGCAGCCCTCAAGGGCGGTACCTCTAGCTCGAAGGCCTACTACGGCGAGGCCCGAGCGGCGACCGCAGACGCGTCCATTCAACTACGTCTCCTGGTGAACGAGCTAGGCTTCGACTGGGACGAGACGATTGCCCTAGGCGAGGAGCGCCACAAGGAGACGATGATACAGGTCGCTAGCGGGCTGCGTGACTAATGGAGAACCGCGTAATCCGAAAGCGACTCCCGGACGAGCGTGCGTCCGTCACGCACCGCGTCGTCATCGATTGGAGCACCGACCTGTACATCATCGTAGGGCTGTATCCTGACGGCCAGCCTGGGGAGCTATTCCTTAAGGTCGGCAAAGTCGGCAGCACCCTACGTGGGCTGCTAGATATTCTAGGCATTTGGACCTCCATACTGTTGCAGGTCGGGGTTCCCCTTGATGACCTGTGCGAGAAGATGATAGGTGTGTCGTTTGAGCCAAAGGGCCGGACGAACAACAAGGACATACCCGAGTGTGCCTCCATCGCGGACTACACGTTTAGGTGGTTGAGGTGGAGGTTCCTAGACGGCAAGATACCCACGGGCCCTTGCTGGTTCCCCGACATGAAGAACGCGCGAGGCACCATAATGGCTGAGAGGCACGCAGAGACGGACACCGAGGGCCGTGGCTAAGCCTAACTTGAACCGCCCTGGTGGCTCGGCGATTCCCCCTACCTACAAGCAAGAGCAGTACGCCGCGGACCTAATCGAGCAGCTTCGTGAGGGCGAGCACTTCAAGGCGGAGATATTCGCACGGAGGGTTTACACCGCCGAGACTGTAGGCGCGATGTCCGCCCTCATCGATAAGATGAAGGCAGCACTCAAGGAGCTACAGGACGCCGACGAGTTTATAGACATATCACATAGGGAGGAACCCTAATGATACTCATGGATGCGAAGGGTCACCTAGTCAGCGACAGTAGCCTAGCCGAACTCCACGACTTCGCTGCTCGCATCGGTATGAGGCGGTCATGGTTCCAGCTAGGGCAGTCCGGTCAGCATCCGCACTACGACATAACCGTACGTTGGCGTCGGCGTCGAGCCCATGCTGCCGGTGCGGTCCAAGTCAGAAGCAAGGAACTAGTCGGACGGATGGTAAGGAGATAATCGTGGACATATACGGTGCCGCATGGAAGAACCTGGAACGCAAGATAGCATCATCGAGGCGGCGGTCCCTAACAAGGGCCGACCTGATAGCGTGGCAACTGGAGGCACTGGAGAAGGCGGTGGACGAGATAGGGCCACTCACACGCGGCGTTACTCAGATACCCGACTCGGAGCGCCAGTCACAAGGGAGGAGGCCTGATGCCGACTTCCGCGACAGCTAACAAGTGGCAAGGCGAGGTCGAGATAGGCTTCATCATCCCCTGCATCGACGAGTCCGAATACCATCTAAGGCGATTCGTCTTCCAGGACATGGAAGGCAACAACCTGTTCGACATACTGCCCTATGCGGCCGACGGCACCCCAATGGACGGCGGCGAGGGTGTGTGCCGAGCAGCCGGCCAAGCGTTCGTACTCGATGAGCTAGGTTGGACCGAGTACGACGAGATACAGCGGCGCATGACGGGCACGACTATCCGCGTTGACTTGTCAGGGATAGACCTTGGATGACGAGCACATCCTATATGACCCCCTGCCTAGTGGCCAACTTTGTTGGGCCATAGCCTGGGCAGACGGACATAGCTACGGCTGGTGGGTTCAACACGGAGACAAGGCGGAGGCTCGGCGGTTCTTCACCCGTACAATTGTACTCGGCCCATTTCCTCCGGTTGTCCCGGCACGCATCGTGGACTGGATGAGGAAGGCTCATGCTTACCATCCATGCGAGCCTCGAAAGATTGTAACCGTTGGCTAACCTAGCATACCTTGGTCATCACGACTATACGGAGGACCAACTCCTAGCCCGACTAGAGGAGACGCCTCCGGTCATTGCGGTTGACACCGAGACGGTCTCACTGAAGGACCGCCGGTGTATTGGCATCGGGTTTGCCCTTAGTGCAGACGAGGCGGTATACTTCCCGACCCGGCCAGTACCGTCCAAGCACCTACGTCTAGCGTGGCGGCTCCTAGCAAGCCCCGCGCTCAAGATATTCCATAATGCCCTCTATGACCTGACGGCCATACTGGAATACTACTTAGGGGGTACCGCTCCGACTATCGCTGGCCTCATCGAGTTTGTAGGCCCAATATTTGTAGGACCGAAGCGCCAACCACTAATCGCTGATACGGCCACGATGGGCCATGTACAGGGCCTACCATCGGTTGTGCTACAGGACATGGCAAGGGCGTATATCTCCTACGAGATACAGTCTATCCCGGACATCCTACCAAAGGGCTGCACTATGCTGGATATACCGCAGTCCGTCACAGCCCTCAAGTGTATGAAGGACTGCCTGGCCACCTATCGCCTATACTACCAAATGGGCGCGGATGCATGGTGGAGTGCGGATTCCCACACTTGGCGCTACACCCCAAATATCGTATCTGGATATGACCCAGGAGCGCCCACAGCGCACACAGTGACCCAGGCCATGAAAGAGTGCTACCAGGTGGACATTCGTATCATGCCTCTGCTTATGCGTATATCTCAGCGCGGCATCAAGCTCCGTCCCCAGTTGCTTAAGGACTGGTACAAAAAGCTGAGTGAACGGCAAGTGTTCTACGAGGGCGTCTGCGAGAAGGAAGGGTTCAACCCAGGCAGTCCTCAACAGGTAGGGTTCATCCTAGCCAGCAGAGGCAGCTTCCTACCGTTCACGAAATCTAAGCGGCAGCTAATGACAGGCGATGCCATCCTCAAGGCGTTGGATGACCCTATGGCGATTATCGTCCGACAGTACCGAGGTGTTACTAAGCTCAAGAGCAACTACGTAGTACCCTGGTTAGGTCTGGACGAGGATGGTATCGCTCACCCGCATGACCGCGCCTATACTCACCTATACCTGGACACATCAACAGGCCGGCTCAAGTCATCAGACCGCAACCTCCAGAACATACCGGCCCTCATGCGGGAGATATTTGCACCGGACACAGGCACATGGTCTAGCCTTGACGATACACAGATTGAAATGCGGATGCTCGCCCACCTATCCGGAGACCCTGTAATGTTGAAGGCCTACGAAGATGGGGACGACATCCATGCGGCCACACAAATGCGGCTCTGGCCTAACACTTCACTCGATGACAAGGAAGCAAGACGGCGTGTTAAGGTGTTCAACTTCGAGATGACGTTCGGGGGTGGTGCACGGGCATTGGCAGCTAGTACGGGGTTGCCTCCGGCTGTGTGTAAGGCCTACGTTGCCGAGTGGCTTGCCCTGTACTCTGTGTTGGCCGAGTGGCTAGAGGCACAGTCACGTGAGGCGCCATACATCGGGTATGTAGAAACCGTATTTGGACGCAAGTGCAGACTGCCAGGCATGGGTCAGGCAACCTTCGGACACATAGGACGCTGCGGCCGTAACTATGGTGCTCAGGGCAGCGCGGCAGACGCAGTTAAGCGGCAGATGCTCCTATGTGATGAGTACGGTATGGACGAAGCCCTACAGATTCACGACGAGATATTGGTGGACGGCAAGGTAGACTTTCCGCCCGAGCTAGCTCATGTCCACCCGAGTATCGAGGTGCCCTTCAAGACCTATCAGAGCGCCACCTGGCTCTAGCTTGTGAACAGGCGCTCGTCAGGTATAATGAAGTTCCAGTCGCGGGACGGCGTGAAGCGCCGTATGACGTGGTTATCCTTGTCGTGGGCTACACTCGGGAACTCCGGGTTCAGGCGCAGCAAGGCACCCTCTGTCTTGAACCACTTGCCGGCAGTGTCACCGCCCTTAACGATGACAGACTGACGGCTAGGCGTAGGTGCGGGTGCTGGTCGTGGCTTCGGTGCTGACATAAGGCCCGCTACGTCCGCCTCAAGCCCACTTACTCGGCCGGTCAGGGTCTGTATCAGCCCTGACAACTCCTTGTACTGTTCCACGGTTAGTTCCTCCTCATCGACTGGTGGAGCGACCCGTGTTGGCCAAGCCCCATTGAACACGTTAAGGTCGAACTGGTCATCCTGTAGGGTAGTCGTACCCATCCACTGCCAGCCGACCACCAACTCCTCCGGCCAGCTATTCGGTAGGTACGGTACGTCTCCCTCGCGCAGTGTAGTCGGCCAGAGGCCAGCGCGGTAGTGTGCTACCCATAGGGCAACATCTCGGAACCGGGTATCCGCACCCATGATGCGCGACCAGGAGTTTCGGCTGGCATAGATACCGGGCTCGACGCCGATAGCCCTAAGGTCCTCAATCTGGTCGGGGTGGACACCGGCTCCGGCCTCAACATCAAGCCAGATACCTAGTAGTGGTACGGACAGTTCCTTACGCCAGTAGTCGAGGCACTCCGGCCAGCGCCATGAGGGCCAGGTGTACCCTGAGTGAACGGTGATGCCTGCCGCCAGGGCCCCCTCGCATTGCTGCTTGAGGTACGGGTTGAGGCCTGTACCACCAGGACCTGAGCCGTGTATCTGCGGAATGAACTGCTCGATGCCCGAGGACCGTATACCAGACCACGCTGACTCGGCTATATCCTTGGTCCAGGCTGATGCGTCTAGGACGCGTATGAGGCTCATTTCGTCTTACCTCCCAGTGCGCCTTGCGCCGCCCGTGTGATGAAGTAGAACGCCACCACTAGGAGGGTTATCTCCTTGACATCCTCCACAGGGACTACCCCTGATGAACCCACGGTCACCGTGTAGACGTACACGCCGATCACGGTGAGGGCTATGACGGAGCGGACACGTAAGAACCCACCCTCCTGAGTCAGACCCTCGATGAATGCCTTTAGCATGGCTTACCTCCTTCTACTAAGACCAACCACCTGGCTTGAAACTAATGTACGTTAGAGGGCAGGAACCTACGGCCTCCGCACCAGCAGGGTAGACCTCAGGCAGCGGGCCGTAACTCGAAGTCGCTCGGTATCCCACTGCCATATAGTTAAGGTTCAAGGGAGGAGGGCCTGTCCCTAGCAGAGCCCAAGACCCTGCGCTTTGCAGTATGGCCGTCAACCTGAGCTCCACCGTAACATCGAAGTTCACCACGAGCCATTTGAGGCCCCTAGGGGTTGACTCGTTCACCGTCGCGTAGTGAGGCCCCAGGAGGCCCGTAATGACCGAGCCGGCATCCTTAATCAACTTACCCGGATAGATGCTACCGTCGTCGTCATAGATACCTAGACGTGCATTGCCAGCACCACCGACATTTATGGCCGAGACCTCAATACCAATCTCGTCGATGAAGTTAGGCGTGGCAGGCATATAGAAGGGAAGCGTCCACAGGCGGTCCGCCCATGGAGAAAAGGTTTGGTCCTCCGGCCATACCCCCATAGTACCGCCTGAATAGAACGAGCCATCATCCCTACGGAACACCTGTGGAGGCGCCGAGCCAGGGAATGGCCCCATGAGGATGTTACCGAGTGTCTGGTCACCTATCAGCTTCCCGAGGAGGGCGGTGTGCTGCCGAAGTGTTGCCTCAGTATCGCCACCTAGCAGTCCTAGTTTCAGCATCGTTTCTAGGTCCTTGATACGGCGCTCCAATGCGGCTACCTTGTTCTCAAGGGCGCCCTCTCCCAGTTCCTCCTGCACCCTACGCGACCTTCCTCTCCTGCAATGCCAACTCCACAAGGTATTCAGGCTCCATGTCAGGTTCCTGTA
>LAZR01001291.1_pt1 | contig 16064 bp, 17 predicted proteins | sample 329461 | NCBI WGS metagenome assembly LAZR01 (sample SAMN03002196, study PRJNA259156) | marine sediment metagenome | biome: sea floor; feature: Hydrothermal impacted sediments; material: marine sediment; isolation source: Loki non-amplified sample from Loki's castle hydrothermal vent sediment ...
TTCGGCCTCCGGTTCGGCTTCAGGTTCGGCGTCAGGTTCAGCTTCAATTTCGACCTCGGCTTCGGCCCCCGGTTCGGCTTCAGGTTCGGCCTCTGGCTCAACCTCGGCCTCTGGCTCAACCTCGGCTTCTGGCTCAACCTCGGCTTCGGCCTCCGGTTCGGCTTCAGGTTCGGCGTCTGGCTCAACAGCACCCTCTGGTGTGGTTCCATCCATGCTAACGGGAAGTTCTTCCGTATCTTCGCTTTCTTCGGTTACATCTTTATCTTCATCAGCCATAACAATTTCTCCGATTAATTAATATTTAACGTCCGCCGCCGTTTGTCCAGCGGCGCACATCATTTTCATTTGCCAATACGATTATACCGGGCCTTTTCTCACCACAACAACCGCCTTTGGTAGCCAATGCGCAACCCATATCCTCTGGGGGTATCCAGGCCATGCTTATATTAGCTCTTATATTGAAAATATGGGTCAGCTTTTCCCCCGTGCCATTACACTGAATAGAAACGCGCTGTTGGCGTCTATACTTTAATGCAACATTGCCATCCTCGTTTACAATGGCGTCATCTGGAATAATACTTGCTGATAACAAAGCCACGATGATTTTATTATATCAGATAATCGTTATGGTCCCAGTTCCGCGGGGGCATCATACAGCATTATCCAACAAAGCCTATCATCAGCGGTATCAAAGTTTGCCCACAATACACTCAAGTTTGCCAAACCTTCCAGCGTTAGCGAATCCGTATCTGTCGAAGTTATGGGGTAGCCAGTATCAGAACCAACCGCGACCCCAGTAGCAAAACCGACCCATATATTCCCTGCATTATCAGGATGTGGCCTTAACACGGCGCGCTCTCCAGCAAGGTTGGGGAGCTGGTAAGGCGTACCAGTTATTAAACCAACTAATTGGCCGGTTTGTACAGATTTGCGGTACGGGTCAACCCTTTGGTCTCCCATGGCATCTCCTAGACAAATGATAGATTGGTAAAAAGGTCAGCCCTCAATAATCGACGGCTGACCTTTATTATTTTGTGCTAACGACCTAGGCAGAAATTAGCCGATTGTCGGACATGTGGTTTGGATACGCCCGGTGAACTGAGTCGTATACGCACCATGAGCGCAACAGTGTTTGATAATCAAGGCAGTCTTTGCCCAGACCTCAAAGCTAATCGCGGTACAACCCGGCACCAAATCTTTAAGTGCCAGCGGGATTTGCGTCAGCTTGTACACAAGGGGCACTCCATTATGATTCATGCGGAGCGCATAAACAATGCTTTGGAATGCGCCAGTGCCCATATCGGCGGAGGGGAAGTTGTTGTCAGCGACCACTGCTAAACGGCCAACACCCGTATTGACAAATCCGGCAAAGTTGAAACCGGGAACAATACGGTCGCCAGTAGAGAAGTTGACGATTTGGCTACCTTGATAACCGAGCTGGAAATAGGCCGACAGCACTTCTTGCATTGCTTGCGGAGACCCAAATATATGGGTCGGTTTTGCGCAAGTTTCCGCCAGGAAGCGGTCAAAAGAGATGGCCGAAAATGTTCCAGAGGCTGAGTTGTCGTTGGTATTTGCGCCGCACGCCACATCACCTAGGCGATTGACAATACCATCAAATTCCAAAGAATTGTTGTCAACATCACCGTTCACCAACAAATTGTCCCAGCCGTTAAGAACTAGGGTCATCGATAAACGTACTTCCTTTTCCTTAACATCGGCAACATGTTCTTGTTCAAATGTGCCAACATCGGAGCCGCCAGGAACGCCTTCACCGGCAGGAATCGCACCAACAAGTTGGTTTATTCCGTGCCAATTCGCGCCCGCGACAGCACGCGAATGCATGATGTCTGAGATGGACAGAGTTTTCTTTGCGCCGATATTCTTCAATGGGACAGTAGTGTTCTCGCCATCATGCGTGTACTCTTCCGGACATTCACCATCGGCAAATGAGATATAGGCCGAACCAGACGTAAAGGCCAGCGAGTTTAGCTCACGCCAAGTATAGGCTTGGAGCGCGGTAGTGTCTTCGGGAAGTGCCTGCCAGACAGTAATTTCCTCGCACATTGCAATGACTTCTGTCGGGTCAAGGGGCGTCGGGTATTGAGCAGCAAAATCTGCTGGTGATACATAGGGTTGGGGCAAGATTACCGGGTCAGTGGTGCGCTGCACCGCAATTTCGGACTCGAATTCCTGCCCATGGCTTCCACCCAAATCCAGGACTCTTTCGCCAGCAATATCAGGTGTAGATAGCGGATTATTGATAGTCATGTTATTTTCCTCATTTATTGATTAATTTGACTTCTTATCCTTGCTTAACGCTTGCGTTAGATATTTACGCTGCCCACAAAGAGATTAATAAAGTGGTTGCTCCACAAACAAATTATAAAGATTAGTAATATTGTTGTGGAGGAGCAATGCCAGTAGAGCGCCGAATAATATCCTTCACCGAGCCTTTTTTGTAGCCCGGAGCCATAGGTGAAAGCGACGTTTCCCCGCTATCCCTTTCAATCACCAAAGTTGGTTTTGGGGTTACTGCCCGGCGCGCAGGTGAAGTAGTGATGGGCGTAGCGGTTCGCGTTCCCAATTGCGCAAGTACGACATTTAGCTGATTAGTAATTGGTGCCATTGCCTCTGCGACCGCTCTTTGAATAGCCTCTGCAGGCATTTCATCGGCCGCGGGTTCGCCATTTACGGTTTTTTGTACCCTTGCGGCTAATTCATTCAAAGGCTCTTGAAGCATTTTTAACCGCTCAATGTTGGTAAGTGGCGTTGCCATTGCATCATCAAACTGCTGCGCAAAGGCATCAAAGTGGCTACGAAGAATATGCGGAGTGTCTTCAGTCACTATTTCTTCGGTCGCTGTTTCATCCTTCTTGGTTTTTTCTTGCTTAGTTTCTTCCGTCATGACGTTTATTCCTCCGGTAAGTTTATTGCGTACATCCATCAGGGTTTCAAGAGTAAGAATATCTAATCCCTGGTTGTATTCATCGACAACAGATTTTATGGCCTTTGTTGCCACTTCGTCTGCGCCAACTATATTTGCCAATACGCTTGAAAATACTTCAGCATGGTGGGGAGGCTCTTTCAGCGGATTGGCTTCCAGGAACTGTTCTGCCTCGCCAATGGATTTAGCCCCTGCGTAAGATTGCAGGCTTGTTTGGACCTTCGCCAATTCCTTTTCGTCATCTTCCTCTTCTTCTTCATCGTCCTTATCTTTCTTCATATGCTTTTTCTGTTTTTCAACTAGCTCGGAAGAAGGTTTGGATTTCTGCTTTGAGGAAGTTTCATCGCCTTCACCACTGTCATCATCGGACTCGCTTTTAATAACAGTGACGGCTTGAAGTGATTCGTCATCGGCTTCACTACGCCCAATCATTGCCTTACTTTTGTCTTCTAATTCGCTGGCCAAATCCTTCCCAATTATGGATTCGGCATCATCTAATCGTGTGCTCATAGCTCGCTCCGTTAGTGCCATCGATGTTTCTTTATATGCAGGCACTCTTGTGGCCGCCAAATGTATTAATTGTCCTTGGCGATAGATTTTCTCGCCAACGCCATCCACGCACATTGGGCATTGGTCCGTTAATTTCTTGCGTTCAAATATTCCTTCTCCCTCATGCTCATGTCCATAATCCAGAAAAGCGATTGAAATACGTATGCGCTCATCCTGGGGAACGTTCTTTGCAATATCTTTTTCTATGGCCGCATGAACGGCATCTCCCAGAGGCGTATTTGCAAATTCACCCTTTCCCTTGAATATATTACCGTCTACCCAAATTTTCTCGCTTGTTCCGGCCACACCTTTTCCATCAAGGTCCTGATAATGAGCAACGCTTAGATAGGGCAGCCCACCATTAAAATAACTCGTGGAAAATAATTCTGGCAGTTTTGTGCGGGCTTCAATTTTTTGAATGAAGTCCTGGAATAGTTCCACAGACATACGGTCTTTATATTCATCATAATTAATCCCGCTGGCAGTCGCAAACCAATATTTCTTGCCGGTCTGCTTATTTTCTGACACGCGGTTTATGAACATTGTGCGCCGTACAGTTGTGCTTGGCAACGTAGCTAATCCTGCATTCATATGTCCAGAACTCCTGATGGGTTCATAAAGATTACAAATATCGGAGGGTTCAATTGCACCCTCCACAATTTGGCATAAGGCGCCTTCAAGAAATCGGCAGTTCCCACAGAGGTTGTCTCCGTAGCCACCATTTTTAACAAATCCTGATTCTTCCTTAGAATATTTTCGGCCGCGTTCATCTACAATTGCCAACCTATCATCAATTCTGGGTTCGTCATCAATAAAATTATCATATTCTGTACCATGGTCGCTCATTACTTTTACCCATTAGTCATGAAAGCCGCACTTCGCCACGGTCCAACATTGTGGCTGTGCTCTTTTCCACAAAGCGCCCCATGACCTTGGGATAGAAGGATAATTCGTTTGTCTTGCGCACTAGAATCATGCGCATAAGGATTGGCAAACCATTGGTATCTTTGACAAACTTTCGGAATTCCATTTCGCCCGTATCCTTGCGCCCCGGCAAAACTATCCCGCGCCAACCATCTAACCGCATATCATCAGCTACCTGAAAATAGTTGCGGCGGATTGCTCTGCGCATCAGTTCACTGCGCAAAGTTTTTTGATTTTGTGGCATCTTTCGCCAAGTTACGGATTCAATATAATCAGGGCGTTCAATAATTGTGTCGCCAGAATGCTTTGTCAATAACTGCGCATCCAAATCAGCATCACCAATACGTGCAGCGGTTCGTTCAACAAACCAATTTGGCAGATTTGACGCGGATAATCGGTCATTTGAAATCGCTGATTTCCAAATTTGAGGAATCAAGTCCATCAAACCTAATAGACCAGCGCGCTTAATAATATGATTGCGTGCCTGTTCTGGATTTTGAGCGCGGTCAATAGCTCTAATCGCATATTCAAGGTCTTTTTGATTCTCAATTGGGAAACTGCCGTCTGCCATGGCCTTTCCCGCTTTTATTAACAGTTCGCGGTTTTTTGTGGAAAAAACGCGGTAATTAATTAGGTCAGCATGGGTCTCGGTGGGCTTTTCGTTTTTATTACGCAGGATAGCACTTAATTCTTCAACAATGTTTGGGTCAATAGGTTGAAATTTACCAGCGTCATCCAAAGATTTTTGTGCCCAGACAGAATGGCCAAGGCTGGCATACCTATAGGCCAATTCAACAAGTTCTTTTGCCCGTTTATCGGTCACTAAATCTAGTGCTGTTTTTTTTCTAGGCTTCTGACCACCTGCAATAGCCCCGAAAAACTTTTTTTGCTTATCCGTTAGGGGCTTGCCGTCAATTTCCCCATCCTCCAGTATTTTTTTGGCCTTCGCGGAAGTGACCCCCCCGGCCTTTTCTACCCTTAAAACACCCCAAGCCACTTTAGCCGCGCATACATGCGGTGCATCTGCATCGCGGCATTCGCCGTCGATTGCCTGCAAATAGGCCGCATTCCAATTGTCCGCCTCTTTGCTACCTAAATTTTTGGGAGTGGGAATCTTATCTGCCCGGTCTTGGAAAGAAACCATGATGTCGTCTTCAATCCGGGTCCGCAAAACGAGCCAAGCGGTTTTAGTAGCATGGACGCGGCGCGCCGATAGGTCAGATTGTGTATTTTTCTCTTCATATGCATTTAGATATGCATCGGTGAAAATCTGTGCCTGCTGAGAACTTAAATTATCAGGAAGCGGAACAGCTATTTGCTCATCCATCATCCCCCATACTATATTCAAAGCGCTTTTTTGAAAACTACATTTTCACCATACGCAAAATGCTATGGTTGCTTTCTGTACTCTATTTAAGTATGCTGTCTTTCAAAACAAAATTCCCAACTAATACGGTATCGCGCTCCCCGCCGATGTCTATTTTCAATTCATGAAAATATTTGCGCGGGAGTACGCGCAGATTGCTATTCTGCTTTTCCCCGTTTACTTATAACAATGACTCTCTTTTCGTTGCCTTTTGGCTCAGGCGGTAATGGAGGTAGAGAATCTCCCCATGAAGCGTTTTTCTTTTGGGTATCTTCGTCATTGGCCCGCCGTTCTATGACAGCCAAACGTAACTGCTCAGTAAGCACTATTTGCCGTGCAGTATACCGTTTTCCCAATGAGCGTTTTTTATTATTATTCATCTTCTTCGCCACTCTCTTCTATATAACTATCATAGGAATTTTCGCCTTCTTTTTCCATGATAGTTACTGTAGCATCAAAATCTTTGCGGCTATTACTCACTCCTGCGGTATTAAAACTTTCAGTTATCAAATCAGCGGCACTCAAATGTTTTTTTGCATCCCCTCCCCACTGGGGCACGCTTACAGCGCGTAAAGCTTTCTGATTGCCGTCATTATACCACGTCCAGCCGCCAATACCACGCGCCACCATAAGGTTTTGTACAATATCTCGCTCTTTATCGCTTATAGAGCCGCCAAATGTCCACGTTACTACCGGGGAACATCCCGCCCCTTTACAGGCCTCATATATTAATACACCATCCTGATTAAACTTTTTTGCTGTTTTGGCAATTAGGCTCAATGCATCCCCGTCGCCATCAAAGGAAATTACCCAAGTTGGTTCGCTACCGCCTTCCCACCCGCCTTCACCAAGTTCTACGGACACTTGCGACACTCCGGCAATCTCTTTGAGCAATGCTTCAAACTCAAGCATATCTTCTAATACAGTTTCTTCTTCCTCGCGCCCAGGTCTGGCAGAGGTAAGGCCGACATGCTTTTCCCCTTTTCCTTTTCCACCGCCCTTACCAGCGGGCAAACTCCCACCAACCTCGTCCGCTGCGTCTCGACCAGCATGACCAAAGTGGCCGCTTCCTGGACCGCCGCGCTTTATTACCCTTTTCAGGATTGATAATTCGCGACCGCGCTCCACAACTCTTCCCAAAATACTAAGCCGCATTATCTTTCCCCTCTCCCCGACTAATAATTTGATTCAAACTGTGCATCATCCTTTTGAGTAACTTCAAAGGCACGTCCTTAAGCGAAATGCTTTTCACGTCTTCAAAATCTTCACGGGCAAAATTAATCTTGCTTATGGGTATAGTGCCATGAAAGGTAAACTCAGGGATGTCCATCCCTTCCTCTACCTCGTTCCCTATGGTAATGTGAGGCGAATAATTTGATATTGATGAAAACTTGTTAACGACAACACCTGCTTGTGTGGCCGCACTTACAATCATGGCTTGCAGACTTAATAGTGCTTCTGATGGTTGTACCCGAAGCACCAATGGGCGCCCCTCAGCCTCAATGAATGTGCCCAGAAAATCCAATTCAATTGAAAATTCTGAAGGGTAAATAATGTTTTCAACCATTTCTTTGATTTGGGAATCGCTAACATTCTCTACCCAAAGCAAGGTTAGGTGAAATTCATCAGATGCAACCGGAATATAGAAAGTATCAGCCAACAAATTGTTGACCAGCGCCTGAACATTCTTAACAACCTCATTATCTTTGAGCGGCAGGTAGATAAACAAATTGCTGACTTCCCCGGTTTCTTCGATTTTATCACCCGCATTAAATGCCCGATTCTTTTTTAGGGACAATTCATGCAGCAGTGATAATAAATCTTCCTCTGGCAATTCCTGTCCACTGTTTTCCCAAACCAATTCTCCATCCTCGCCACTCTTTTCCCCTACCACGCCATCACTAAGATAGGCTCTAACAGGCTCATGCCCTTCCCCTTGCAGAAATTTTTCTACGTGTGAATAACAGAACCAGGCGCGCGCATTTCCATCAGCCCACTGTAAGTCTACAATCGGCGCGCTATCACACTGCATACACTTAGAGCGGGTCTGCTGCACGCGCGTCAGTGCCCCTTTAGACTTTGGCACTGACGCCCTTTTGTCCTTTGACATATTCCTTGCGGGCACTCTCTTTGGCAGTTCTTGCAATCCAGCCACCAAACCAAAATGACGTGGTGAATATTCCGGCAGATGTGAAGGCCAATATCCATGGCTTTAGAACGACTTCAATATCTGTAGGTGAATTAATTGCGGAACGTAGCCATTCCTGAAAAATCAAAAAGATGGCCATTATAGCTATCCAGGCCTTAACATCATAATGTTTAATTCGCGAAAAACTAAACCCAAGCGTGATGGCAGCCGCTATCATCAATCCGAACCGGAATGGAAATCCTGGCGTTAGCAGGAAGCTTGTTAATATGTTGTACATAATATCTATAATGCTGTTATCCATTAGTCTTTACCTCCGCGATTATCGATATTGGCGGCACGCGCCAGAGCCAATTCTAATTCCTTTTCATATTCTTCCTGCGCGTCTAGTTTATTGACCACAATTCCCATCCCAACTTTCACTTCAATAGTCAAGATGTCGATTGTGATTCGCAATCCTTCAAGTGTTTTGTTTCCTTTAAATAACAAAAAGGATGCGACCGCAATGGGGAAGGTTAGTTCAGCCAAGCCTTTCAGCCAAGCATTGAAAGCATCGATGTCTATCGGCATGGGCATAACTCCTACTATCTAATTCTCCAAATATGTTATTCCATACTTCGCGTTCCATCCCATGCGCGCAAGGTGTGTCGCAAAAGATGAGGCGATACCGGTAATTATTTCGCTTATGAACGGTATATAGATGGGCGCAAGAAAGTTAATACCCATAATATAGGCAAGGAATGGGAATATCCATACGCCAACGCAAAAATCGCATTCTCCAAGTGCCGTTAAATAGCTATTAAGTTTCCATAACCATTTTGTTGCGCCGCTGGTCTGGAGTGTCCATACCAATAAACGACCAAAAACAAAATATACAACTAGGGTCATCGCACCATAACCCAGAAACAGTTAATGCCAGCTTCGGAAAAGCCCAGCGTTTCAAAATGCGCCAATTCCCAACCTTGCTCCAAATAACTGGTAAGGAAGCTGTCCGCATGGAATCCGGAAAGACCGCCAACCTGAGTAATGACAATATAAATCTCGGTATGCAATGATTCCCGATTTTCAGGTTGTATAAAGACCAGCATGATGTTATGCCCGCTTACCTCGGCCAACGTTTCTACGCCAATATGGGAGACGAACGCCATTTCATAGCCATTCGCAAAGTAGACTTCCTCAATATAAGCTTTGGCACTTAGTACAGTATCTATCTCAATATGGCTTTCAGCGACTTTCTGATTTACTTCATTTGTTGGAACGATTAAACGCTTCCAATGCACGGCGCGTGTCTTCAATTTGCTCTTGGCAGGTGCTGGCAGGGGTTCCTCTGTCCCCGATTTCTCTGACACTTCAGTGGCGGTATCTTCAACTGCAGGCGGTTTGTCTAAAGGTTCTGGCTCAACCTTTTCGCTCTCACCCGCCTCATCCTCTTGGGCCAACTGCTCGCGGATAACAAGTGCTGTCGTGATGCTGTCTGCAATATCATTCTTCCTGGTTGCGCCTTCCAGTCCTATATCCTCTTCCTTGGCATAGGCACGCAATTCATCAACGGTCGGACAATCTTCAAGCAGCGCATTCCTTACTTCTTGGAAGCGCGATGGCGGCGTTTCCTCTTCTTGCACCTCTGCGGTCTCTTGCTTGTCAACAACTAGCTGGTCAGTCATGTTACTTCTCCTTCACAATTCATGTCTGGGATAAATATCATAGCCTATCTGCTGGCTATTAATCTCCGGTCCAAGGAACGAATTCCCCGCTACCAACAATTTTGAATAAGTCCTTTTCAGCAAAATGAATAATACAATGGCACACGCCGGGATGTCCAGGCGGATGCTGAATGGTTTCGTTCTTGAATACTGTTTGGTACTCAAAATTTATAGGCACTACGCCAGCGGCCTCATTAAGTGTGCAGACTGGGCAAGGATGCTCGTTGCCCGCATCGGTTTGTCCGCGTTTGCCAAGATGTCGCCACAATTTTTGGGTTAGGCTAGAGCGTTTGTATTGTTCTAGGCGCGCCTCATTTTCGGCTTTATTAATTTCGGTATTAACAATGGAAATGGCTCGGCTACTGGAAATTTTTGCGAGCGCATTTCTAGTTCGCGCAATGCTTGTGCCCACAAAATCTGCATCTCCCAAAATGTCTTCAAGAGCCGCCCCGCTACGGATTGCCTCGGCAATATCAGGCGATGCAAGCCCCGTCCTAACGCCGCTAATGATTGCGTTTTTAATGTAATAGCGCGTACCCTCATCGATGCGCCGAACCAATAATGCGGCTGAATTGTCCAATATACTCAATGTCACTGGATTGCTCAATGAAAAGGAAATTCCCAAGAGTTGCGGCGTATCTCTTAATCCCGACTCATAAAGAGCGCGCGCAATCGACAATGCGCTATCATAAAGCCCATGCTCAAATGCCCTGCGAAAAACCCTGATAATTTCTGCCTTGGTTGCCTCTGATGATGTCTGCCACCAAGATTCTTTCGCTAAAAGATTATCCAGTTGTTGGCGGATTTCATCATTATGCGCGCGCAAAACCGCTAGTCCTTCTTCCTCAAAATTGGTCTGGTGGTAATTTCCATCAGTAACATCGTTCATTTGTGACAGCCAAGAAAGTTGGATATTTTCATTGCTCATGGATGGAAAGATGCGTTGGACATTCGGGAACATCTGCTTGGTAGCGGCACGGATAAGACGCGTAAGTTGTGTATCCCCCGCATTTTCTGTTATTTGTGCCAACTGTGCATTGACCAGATTCCCCAATTCATTAATAAGTTCGGGGTGTGTGACAGGAATCGGCGTCGCCGATGTTCCGCGCCTCTTTGGCATGATTCTGGCAATTGTCCTTTTGATTGTGCCGGTCACATCACCGCGGCCGCCCTGAGTAGCTGGAACCTTTTGGTTTTCAGCGTTTTCTTCATTGCCCTGCTTGGCCAATTCATCAAACGGATTGGATTCCTGCTGATTGCCTTCATCCTCTTCTTGTTCTGGCAATTCATCCGGGTCAAGGTCGATTGTCAGATGACCATCAGCTATTAATTGTTTGCGCCCTTCTAGTCTACTGATAAATTGCTTATCCACAGCCGTACCAAGTGCTTGTGCGCTCGTCAGCAGTCCGCGGCTACGCATCATAGTATCTTCGGAATCACTTTCAATCCAAATAAATTTTAGGCCAGTGCCTTTTAGCAATCGATTGAAATGATTGGCGGTTTTAGTACGGATAGTGGCAAACCCATTTCGCTTGGTCTGTCTTTCGCCGCGAATAACGCCCGCTAATGTTTTTTCTCCGCTTTGCTCCGCCATTCCAATATCACTCAAGCGTAAGCCGTAGCCCGCTGCCACAATCTGGGCATATTTATGTGTGGTCTTATCCAATAATAGTTCTTGGGGAGGGCGGCCAAAAGATATAAATTTGGCGGGTATTTCGTGTTCATACAATACAGGGATTTTCATCCCGTCAATCCCACTGAAAAGCGTGCGGAATCCTTCCAGCCACTCATTGGCAGATTGCTCACTCATATCCATCAGGTCCAAGATACCCGCTTCTGGCGTGTCTAACAAAAGACCTGCATAATATGTATCACCGCGGAACAGCATGAGGATTGCCAAATAGATTTTTTGCGGCGGAGACATTCCCCAGCCCTTTAATCTAATTTCTGGTCTCGGCGTCATGAACATACGGTCAATAGAATGTTTGGGGAAAACAACTGTTTGGGTTGGGACCCCTGGAACGGTTTGGATAACAGGGAATTCTGGAACATTTGTGGGGGCGAGCGTTGCTCCATCCACATGGTTTACCCATAGGAGACGGCCATCTGGGTCATCGTTCTCTCGCCCCAATTCTGACATTGCACCAAATGGTAGGTCAAGCATATCTTGACAAATTAATTCAATATAGATATCGAAATCCCCTTCTAGCTCTTGGAATAAGTCCTTATAGTGTTGTATATCCGTCTTTTTCCGAATAGCGTCGTCAGTCTCATCATCATCGGATTCTTCTGGCACGATATCCCATTCCAGACTTAATAGATTGGCGATTAATGTATCGCGGCATACCTCGGCAATGGGTTGCTGGCGCACGACCAATCGCCATTGCTCTCCAGTTAAATAACTTGGGAAGCCCCATGTCTGTGTTAACCTAGACAGATAGGGCTTAATTTTAACAGCGCGCTCCCCCTTATTTTTCATTGGAGAAGAAGATTTCTTTGCCATACCTAATTACTACACTATAGCATAATTGTATGCGTATTATATAACAATAACCTTTTCACCATTCAGGGATTATACCGATACAAATTTCGATTCCCTGAATCTGGTTTCTTCGCCCGTTATGAGCTTGTATGCGCCAGACAAACTATCTACTTGGTCATCATGGCCACCAAATGGAAACCCCGCCAATTCATTCAGCCATTCTCTATTCCATATAGCTTTAAGAACCAATAGATTGCCAGCATTGAATTGACCTGCTATCGGAGTTGCGCGAACAGCTTTTTTGCCCGTTGGACTATCCCCATCAACATCAAATCCCTGCAACAAAATTATATAGCCGTGAATTAGGGTTTTACCTGCTGCCCCGCCTTCCTGTTCAATTCTTATAGGAACTTTCGCGGTATCCAATATTGCTGTATCATATATTAGGTCAGCCACCCCTTCCGGGTCTAATCTGCGCCGAATAACATCCAGCACGTAGGGACGGAATATTTTTTTCCCAAGCGCATTAACTTTGTCGGTTCTATATAATGCCATTAATGTCCCAACAGTGTAATCCGGATTGCGGCTAAACATTTCCTCTTCGGTGGCTGCCAAATCCCAATAACGCACATACCAAACGCCTTTCCCAAAACCCATGGCCAGTAATTCGCCAGTGTCGGGATGTAAAGTGCCAACAGCTTCTGGAAGTGAATCAACATAATTAACATTGCCAATCTTAAACATTTGCCCCTTTGGTTTTGTGGGTCGCTGTTGATATTCAGCCAAGAAAACCCGCGGAGCGTCTTTCTCTATCTCACGTAGGTATTCATAGGAATACCGTGAAGGGGCTAGAGCTTCACCAGGCTCACGTCCCAAAATATCTGGTAAGATTCCCAATTTCTCATCTGGTTCTTCCGCGATAGCCGCATATGAAAGGACTTTCCATCTCCCGCCCTCCTCAACCCTTCCTTCGCTGGCCAATATCTGTCCGCCCAAATCTTCCTCATGCCAGCGGGTCATCATAAGAATTATAGAACCTTCCTCCCACATTCTAGTTTTGAATGTGCCTTTCCACCATTGCCAAGCATTTTCGCGAATAACGTCAGATTGAGCCGCAGCCCAATTTTCAATTGGGTCATCAATTATTCCTAAACCAAAGCCATGCCCAGTTATGGGACCATCCAATCCCGCTGATATAACGTATCCCTTATGATTAGCAACGTGCCAATCCTTCATGCGCCAATTTTCTTTATCAGGCATCATGTGTGGAAATACCTGTTTGTATTGCGGCGTTAAAAAAACATCGCGCGCCATCCTTGAATTGCGTTTCGCAAGTGTGTCCCCGTAAGATATTAATGCGATAGGCATATCTGGTCGTTTTGCTAACCAAAAAGGTGGTAGACGTACTGAAACCAGCTCGGATTTTCCATGTTGGGGTGGCGCGAATAACATAAGGTGGCGGGTTTCACCAGCAACTACTTTATCAAGATTTTCGCAAATGTGTGCGTGGAACTTTTCTGTCTTATAGCGCAGATAGGTATGTTCTGTAAAATCTATCAGGTTTTCGCGGGCAAGCACTACCTTCTTTGAATCTGGACCAGAAAGCTTTTCGCCCTCTAACGGTTCTATAAAATGCTCTGTAACAGCCTTGACAAGATGTGGATTGTGGTCATGAAAACCCCCCTTGGGCACGGTCGGCGTTTTAACTACCATTAAATATCGTTGGTCCCATCCCCAATCAATGTGTTTTCAGCGGCTGGAAAATAGCTACGGATACGATTAATATATGCTTTCCTATCCTGAGGATTGGGGATAAATATAAACGCGGCCTGCTGCAAGAAAACCATCACTTCAATGACCTCGCTAACTGGCACATTTTGTAGGTTCTCTCTTGCCCATTTCTTTTGGGTATCTGAATTTTTCCTCATGAATTCTGTCACCTGCAAGATTTGTAACCATAGGTTGTGTTCCCGATTCGAATCCTCAAGCAATGACCGAATCTCCCACAACGCCTCCTTTGCAGTAAGGATGCCCTTATCCCCTTGCCCCACATATTTTATTGCACGGTTAACCTGTTTTAAAACCGCTGCAACATCAACCCCTTCATGTTTCAAATCGTCCAATTTAAGTACTAATTGTTCCCACCTTACACCCATTGCGGCCTGCTGCTCCACCATTTCCCAAATAGTGCTGTTCCCCATGATGCGATTAAATGCCGCTTCAATTTTTCTGGCAATGGAAAACTTTGAGCCGGGCGGACGACCGCCACGCGCGCCATGCATCCGGCAAACTTTATATCCTTCTACCGGTCTATTCTTACAACGTCTATCGGTTTTACATTCAGGACATTTCCAGGTCTTATCCCCCTTGGTAAATCGATGTTTACAGTTTGAGCATTTCTTTTTTCTTGCCTTGCACCTAGCCTTTTCAGCCGCGGCCTTTTCATCAGCTTTAGTCATTTATCACCCTTCCCTGCATCATATTATATTGTATTTGTGTATGGGGCGTGGCGGGATAGCGGTGCCTATTGCGCGCAACCTCTGCCTCTTTATTCATGGTTTGCGGCATTTATTTTCTGCTTTTATGAATAGCTAATACGGTGAATGATATAATATCATATATGTCTGAGATAAACGAGCGCGCCATAGTGATATTCTTGCTCAATCAGATGGGGTTCAAATCTGCCGATGAACGCAATTATAAGCGGCCTTATTACCAGTTGACAGGCGGCAAAATCATCTTATTTGCTGTGAAAAGCGAACCTGGGTTTTACTTTTTTCCTTTCAGCGACATAAAACATGCGTGGATGGTAATGAAGAGTTTGGGTAATGATGAAGATGCGCAAGATAAATTTGAGGGTTATTTTGTATATAACCAACTGGACATCATAGATATTACGCCACGCCATATTTGCATCGCCGCCGTAAAAGCACTTGCTGATGATGAGCAGTGCAAGGAGTGGGGATTGTGAGCGAACAAGAACTAGCAAAGCATGTTGTGGCATGGCTTGAAGAGCAGCACTGGGATGTTTATCAAGAAGTACAGATTTTTAGGGGCGGGAAAGTAGCAGATATTATTGCCGTAAGAGGCAGTTTGTTATGGGTTATTGAATGTAAAAAATCTTTATCATTAGCAGTTATGGAGCAGGCTTCTTATTGGCGTACTCATTATCGCTCTGTTGCAGTACCCAGACAAAAAAATGAAATGCGAAGAGTGGGAATTGGTGTGGCGAAAAATTATTACCAGATTGGTGTGCTCACAGTAGGTGAAGGCTATTTTGATTTTGGGGTTGATGAAATTGTTTCTGCACCCCTAAAAAGGGAATTTCATAGATTTGCAAAAGATATTCAGAAATGTTTATTGCCGGAACATAAAACATATGCAATGGCAGGCTCAAACGATGGCGGACATTACACGCCTTATAAACGAACTATGGATGCTGTGAAAAGCTTTATTGAGAAAAACCCTGGTTGCACATTAAAGGAAATAATTGATTCCATTGGCAAAGGACATTATGCAAATAGTCAATCTGCAAGAGGGACTATCAGGGTAGCCCTATCAAACTGGGAAAGCGATTGGTGCCATATAGAGATAGCTACAAAGCCCTATAAATATTTTCTTGTTAGCAGCGCAAGGGATTGAGGATTATGAGTTTTCCAAAAGATTTAATTAGAGAACATCCAGGTCTAGGGGATTGGAACATTTTACATGCCTATAGGGGTTCAATAGCTCATGGAATGTATATTCCTAAAAACGACCCTATTTCAATTGATGATAAGGACACGATGGGGATTTGCGTTCCCCCAAAAGAATATTTCATCGGTACGAAAAGGTTTGCAAATAGGGGCACAAAAGAAATCAAGCGGGATGAATGGGATATTGTCATCTATGAAATCCGCAAGGCAATCAGCTTGCTCACGAAGGGAAATCCCAATATGCTATCACTA
>LAZR01001292.1_pt1 | contig 16063 bp, 15 predicted proteins | sample 329461 | NCBI WGS metagenome assembly LAZR01 (sample SAMN03002196, study PRJNA259156) | marine sediment metagenome | biome: sea floor; feature: Hydrothermal impacted sediments; material: marine sediment; isolation source: Loki non-amplified sample from Loki's castle hydrothermal vent sediment ...
GGGCAACAGCAATACAAAATTACTACAGCGATAGACATGAGCTTTCATTTACACTTTCTCAATCAATTTCAACAAAGTCTTTGGGCTATTATGTTTGGCTCTGCGGTACTCATTTTATTGGTGGCTTGGTTTGCTATACATCAAGGATTGAACCCTTTACGAGGTTTGAGTCAGAAAATGCATGACATCCAAACTAATAAGATGGATGTAAGGCTTGATGAAAATAAAGTGCCTATTGAGCTTGTTAATATGGTGCAGTCGTTTAACTCGATGCTCGACAGGCTCCAAGGTGAATTTATTCGTTTATCAAATTTCTCTAGTGATATTGCGCATGAGTTACGTACTCCACTAACAAATATAATCACTCAAACACAGGTTGGTTTATCTAAAAAAAGACAGTTGTTAGAGTATCAAGAATTATTGTTTTCTAATCTAGAAGAGCTGGAACGACTAACTAAGATGGTTAGTGATATGCTTTGGCTTGCAAAAACTCAGAATGGACTGGTTAAACCCGTTCAAAATACTCTAAAAAGCCATGATGAAATTGAAGCATTATTTGAGTACTTTGATGCTTTGGCTGAAGACTCATTGATTACATTTAAGAAAAAAGGTCAAAACCTTTGTTTTTATTGTGACAAATTACACTTTCGCCAATTATTATCAAACCTCCTATCCAATGCAATAAGGTATGCCCCAAAAGGCTCATCAATCACAGTAAATAGTGAAATATTTACCGCTGAAAAAATATGTATTTCAGTGATTAATACTGGGGAGAGAATACCTTCTGAGCATTTACCTTATTTATTTGACCGCTTTTATCGACCCGATAAATCGCGCCAACGACACAGCGATGGAGCTGGTTTAGGGCTTGCAATAGTTAAAGCTCTAGCGCAAGCAAACGGTGGAAATATAGAGGTCAGTTCAAATAATCAAACTACCAGCTTTAAAGTTTTTCTAAATTTAGCTAAAAGCTAATTATTAAATTTAATAACCCAATGTTTGCTTGTACCTCTAGACTTCCCAGCTTTCATTAAACACCGGTTTATAAACTTAAAGTACAAAACGGAAGTAAACTTCCGGTTTCTAACCCAATATTGCTATATTTCGGAAGCAAACTTCCGTTTATAGGAATTCAAAGGTAGTTATCGGAAATATACTTCTGTTTTTGAAAGCGTTGGCCTAGATAGCTATATGAGCCATTTTTCGGGGTCTTATTTGAGCGAAAAGCGGAGGGTCGGGTAAACTCGTTTTTGGACAAAAATGAGTTAGAGCTGAAGGACGGCTCTGTGCCAAAAGCAGCCCTTGAGTGACTTAGTGATAAAGGCTGCAATGATACGATTGCTGACATTTCACTATTTCTTTTTATGCCTTCTCATTGCCATTAATAGACTGTCATTTAGCTATCGCAACAACTTTGACCTTCTTGAATTGGCGGGCATTTCACTGTTCCATAAGAGCAATATACGCAACAATCGCCTTTCAAAGGCTTTAGGAGAACTTTGCAAGATTCACATTCATAATACCACTGGCAAGCGTTGGTTGGCATTTCTTCAGTTTTACTGAAGCCACACTCAGGGCAAGTAATGGTAGAATTTAACTCTATACTTTGCATGTTTGCTCCTTCAAAGGTTTAACAATGTCTAATACGGACATTACAATCATCAAACAAATACCTACATAAAACAAATAAGTGCTCCATTCGTATTGCCATAGTGGATAGAGGGTTAACAAAACCGCTATAGGGCCAATAACCCCAAGAATACCTCTCGCATGATTTTGGTTTTTATACCAGTTATACAAATTTACCAACAATGCCAGAGTTGCAAATATAGGTAACAAGGTATTTACAGCAATTCCCTCAAAGTGAGAGAGAAAGCCTAATCCTAATGCTGATGCTAACGAGCCGAGTGCGGGGAAGCACCCCGTACAACTAAGAGCCGCAAGCCAAACACCACCTGAGCTAACTTTATCTAAAATCTTATTAATCATTTTTAACGTCTAACATTATTTGAATGATTTGAGTATGAACTCCGTAGGTAGGTACGGAGTCAATACTATTTTAGCGAATCGATTATTGGGCAGTGGGATTGATCGTTATTGTTGCGGCATGAATTAGTCATTTCTTTTATGACGACTTCTAAGCGTTGAAGGTCAGCTATCTTATTTTGAATTACGTTCAATTTCAGCAAGCCTAGGGATTCTACTTTGGCACAATCGCCATCCATTGACATCAATGAAGCCACTTCTTTTAGAGTAAAGCCAAGTGCTTTGGCCTTACAGATGAATTGTAATTGTTTGGTGATTGAGTCGTCATAGACACGATAACCATTTTGAGGTTTTTGAGGCTGTTTTATCAAGCCTTCCCGCTCATAAAACCGTATAGTTTCTACGCCTATATCAAGTTCTTTAGCCAACTTGCCTATTGTTTTCATCGTCCAACCATAAAATCAACTTTAATCATGACATTAGTATATCAATACGAAGTAAAATTGCTCGAACTACAATGACTGGTTTTCACTAAAAGCTGCCCTTAGAGCATTTACGTTAACTCGTCTTGGGGCAGAAATGAGTTAAATCGGAAAGGCAGCTCATGGCACAAATGCGTCTGTTCGATTTGGTTGACTCTATTGTTCAAATCTGACAGTTTTGGTTAGGTCTTATTAAATGAATTCATTCCGCGCTTATCTTGTTAAGCAAAAATGCTAACTAAATCACTGTTAAAAGAAAGTCCGCTTAAGCTATTTTCATTAACCAGAGATTTAAACGCAGCATTACAATAAAGTGCTGTCCCACCTTGTATGCATGATTTAAAAACAAGATTTTTGTCTGATTTAAATGATAAGGATTTGAGGCCATCCTCAATACCATTCAGGTAAGCCTTTTCAGTAAGAGATTCGTCTTCTTCTTCGAAAACGAGTGGATTAAATAAAATTAGCTCTTTATCACACCTAAGCGGTATAAATTCCCCGTAAACTTGCAGATAGTTCCCTAGGGCAATATACGCTTTTTGGTTCAAAACAAGGTAATTCGAAAATAAGTTTACGTCGTAGGCTTGCTTTAAAGCTTCTTTTTCAACTTTGCAGCTAAATCCGTTTTTGACTATATCCGTTATTCTAGTTTTGCCGCTTGGAAAGCCAATCTTAGCTAAAATTACTGCTTCTTTATAACTGAGGTTATTTTCTTCGGCAATTTGGTCTGCCATCGATACGATATCTAGGTCAATTATATCGTATGTTCTATCTGGTTTGTGTAATTTATAAATATCGAGTTCCTTTCCCATAAGTAATCCTTTGTGAAGTAATATTTGTGCTTATTAAAGATTAATGAAGCCAGAATATCAACTCCTTCGGCAACGCAAACAGAATCTTATTGAATATTAGCCAAATTTTATTAGGCTGGATTACTAAGGGAGTGCGCGTTAGTTATACCTGTACTCTATTCATTTATTAGCTTTTACTGTATTCATTTATTAGCTTTTAATGTATTCATTTATTAGCTTTTAATGTAGAACTAGCAATATTTACATAATACAGATTCTCATCTTTGCCTACCAAAGCCCCTAGGTATCTACCGTAATGTAGAGCTCATGACCCCCAAAAGTAAAATATAATAGATAGTTTACAAGGCGTTAATCGCCTTATTTATCTTCCATAATATCTTTAAGTGCAATGCGTTTTAGCTGAGTGCCATCGCGATACCCTTTTACTAATAATTCATCTAATACAGCGCCGGTGTAAAAGGTATAGCCATTTTCTTCATCAACGGGAAGCTCGTATACAGAGCCTGATATTTGAGGCCAAATCCAATAATTCCCACAGGGTGATAAGTGAGGTAGAACCATTGAACCTGAGCTTACTCTCCATTCATCATCATTTTTCCACGAACAAAACAACACATAGCAGGGTTTGCTATCAATAGTTTGAAACGTTAAAACAACCCACCCTTCTGGCTTGTGTTTCATATGTCACTCCATCTTGTTTACAAAAAAATTTAAGCCTCCATTAACCTTAACTTAATAAACAAGAACACCCCCTCTTTTTTCTTAAAAAACACAAAAAATAAAAATGCTTAAATTAACCTGGAATTAATATCGTTGGCATTTTATGAATTTTAAAACCTAAATCAAAGACATTTAAAGAAGATAGTGAGAGGTCTGACCAGTTTAACCTTCTCTATTTCTGTAATATCTGCAATCATAGTGACTGCCTTTTGAAAAGCATCAACATTGCTGGGGCTAGGTGTGAAATTTTAAATTTAAGCTTTTAGGAGCAGCACTGAATACTAATTTCACTTTGGGTGTTTTACTTGAACATAACAACTTCATGTTAAACACAAACATAAAATCGGTTTGGATAAGGTAAAAACAACTCGAGAAACCTTCACAGTACTTTAAAGATAAATTTTTTTTGAGAATAAATAATTTGCTCGTAGAAAAAACATTGAACTTAACTTTTGAATTTTAAAGTGAGATTAACCCTTGAAAATAAAACAAAATTTTCAGTGGCTCCAAGGATTGATAAGCCTAATTATGACGAAAGGAATAATGTAAAAATGCTTACCAAGAACAACTATTCTAAAGATAAACCTTTTAATTTATCACCCATTATCTATAGTGTAAAGACATTTATTTTTTGGGAGGTAAAATTATGACCGTTACAAAGACGAACGCTAACGTTCACAGAGGTCGATTTGTTATACGATTTTACTCCCATAAAAATCAGTGCGCACTTAATCCCGAGTCATTTCAGGAGCTGATCCTGGCTTTTAAACTGGAATGTGACCCTAATGTGAAGCTGTTTGCCACCCAGCCTGAGCAAATAGAAGTGACTATAGACAAAAAAGTTTACCGCTATACACCCGACTTCTTAGTCCTATATCATTCTGGCTTCGCTGAATATATTGAAGTTCATCATGAGTCTCAGGTTGATAAAGAGTATCACTCGAAAATTCATCTTTTTAATGAGTACACCCGAAAAAAAGCACAAATAGGTTTACGGTTAATCATCGTCGATAAGCTCAATACTATCTTTATGGCGAACCTTAATCTGATAACAATGTATTACTCGGAGCATTCATTCCCATTAACAATGCTGCCTGATGGAGATTTAACCTTTGGTGAACTCATCGAATGCTTGGAGGGTATAGCTAAAAACCCAGTGGCAGAGGCTTATGGACTAATTGCATCAAATGTATATAAATTCGATATGGAGAAGCCGTTAAACGCCTCTACTACATTGATGCGAGGTCACCTCAAATGATCGGATATGCTACGGGTACTGACTTGACTAATAAGTACGGTAACGTTGAATCTATTGCGTTTGTTGACAGTACATCAATACTCCTTTCCGGTGATGGTATAGAGACTAAGAAGCGCCTATTACCTCGAGACGACTTTGAGAAATCAATTGATGATCAAGGCTTTATATTAAGAAGGGCACAGCATCCACATATTGAACTAACAGAATATCAAAAGTTAACGGTTACATCACGATTGATGTATCAATCTATCTTGAAAGAACTGGTTAGTGAAGGATACCCTGCTACAACTAAGAAGACATATGATGAGCTCATCAAACGAGTCGAGAGCCAACATCCTGCAACTATTGCCACAAAACACCCGCAATGGAAAACGGTATGTCGCCATTGGCGCGTATGGGTTCAATCAGATTTTAATGATGAGGCGCTTGCGGGAGTGAAGCGCAATAGCCCTGTACGGCTAAATGCGGCCACTGAGGCTTTCATACAGCACTACATCGCTACCGTCTATTCGTGTAATAACTCTGCTTTCAAAGGCGCATATTACAGTAACTATAAACGAGAAGCGCAAGAAGCTAGCTTGAAAAATAATGAGATTCAAATCGCATCACAACGCACCTTTTACCGCCGGTTACAAGAGCTTACTGATGCCGAAAAACTTGCTAATTTTAAAGGCCTTTCACAAGCGGAAATCAATAAGCGACTAACAACGCTACGTAAACGAATAAAAACCTATTACGCAATGCAGCGCGTTGAATGCGACCGTGTTGTGCTAAATATGTGTTTAATTGATGATAAAACAGGTCTTCCGACACCGCCTATTTCTTTGTATGTAGCAATAGACGTATACACACGCGCACCTATCTCTGTGGTGCTTAGCTTTGAACCTGAAAACTCTGCCGGTGGGCTTAACCTTTTACGTCAAATATTTATGGCGGATAGTAATCTTACAATGAATGGACGCAAACCGACTACATTGATTATGGATAATGGCCCAGGGTTTAATAATCGTTTGATAAAAAAGGCTGCGGAGCGACTTGAGTTAAATATTCATTATACACCATCAAATCAACCTGCTAAGAAGCCATTCATTGAGTCATTTTTTAATGTATTAAGAGATCACTTTTTTTCGGGTATGAAGATTGAAACGCAAAGTGGTGAGACGAGTATTGGATTTCAAAGTTATTCAGGAAAACGTACTAACCCGAACTCACTCGACACAATTCCATTAGCTAAACGTGCGGATATAAAGGTATCTGATTTTACAAAGCTACTGAATATATTTTTGACAGAATACATGCACAAACACCATAAACAGGCTGGCCATACGCCTATCAAAAAATGGAATCAGTCCATTATTGATACGCCTATGCCTTCATTCACATATGATCAGCTACAACATTGCTTCCACGTGTCCAGAGCCCAGGCCTCACATAAATTACAGCAACGTGGAACTATCAGATGTTTAGGTCAAGATTATTACAGTGATGAGCTAAAACAACTATACGCGGCTACTAAAACAGACATGGAGCTGGGTGAAAACCCCTCTGTTTATGTGTTTCATGACGACCTAGATGCCAGAAAAGTAACAGTTCAAGCAACACTGCCTGGCGAGAACAATCCTGTGGAAATAGTGGCTGATAATATTGACCATCATGATACTAAACTACCAGTCAGCTTTGCTGAACTAAATGGCAGTCAAACTCTGACCCAACTCGGAATATATACAGAAACTTTCTCCCATACTCCTACTGGTCACTATGTCGGTGAAATAACTGAATTCGTAAAGCAAAAGCCCAAACGCAAACAGCACAGAGGCCCGAAGGTAGCGTCTTTCAATAAAAATACGAAAGAGAACTTATCCATTGTAGAGCGAATAAAAAAATCTCATAAAGTGAATGAACTTAAATCACAGATATCGCACTCAGGTGAACAAGATACCTACGCAGATACGATAGTGAGCAAAACCAGAGAAATGGCCTCTACCCGTTATAATGATGATGAAGGAAATGAAAAACAATGGTAACTATGCCCAGTACAATTTTCGCATGTGACATACAAATGAAGATATGGCAAAGGATAGCGGAAATCCACAATATGTATCACGTACCTTCAGAGGATAAACGAGCTCAACTTATTTATGGTGCCTCGGGTGCTGGCAAGACGTATATATTAAAGCAGTATCACGCTCAGTTTTTACCTGTTACTAAGCCAGAAAAAACGACAAAACCAATCTTTTATGTCGCTTTTAAGGAGTTTAAAAAAAGTACTGCAGAGATAACTCGATTTTTAATTTCAGAGCTAGACGGAACAACACAAAATTCTCGCACTACTGCAGCTGAATTGGATGCCCAACTTATCTCACTTCTCAAAGACCTAGAAGTGGAGCTAATCATTCTTGATGAAATTCAGAATATTGCCTCAAGTTATGATGGGATAGAGTTTCAACGAATTATTAAATATTTTTGCTATCTGATCGATAGCAACAAGATCCGTTGTTCGATTATTTTCGCCGGTACAAGCAGTGCTAAGCGCCTTATTACATTTGGTAGAACCGCCGGTAAATTTGACGATGACGAGCAGATGTCTCGTCGACAAATGCGCCCCATTGAAATTAAGCCAATCCTTCCTAAAACGAAAAACTGGATTGCCTGTTGTAATTGGTTCATTCAACAAGTTGGGTTGCCAAATTTAACAAAGGATGAGCACAGTGAGCTACTTGATCGTATTTACCTTGCGTACAGTGAGCACACCATGAGTACAATGCGCGATTTATTTTTACGTAATAACACACGAAATGCAAAAAACTATGATCAGCTTATAGAAGCCTTATTTGAAAACTTTGAGAAATATGCAATTGGGGCTGTCAATCCATTTGATTATGAACTTTTAACAAAAAAACAATTAGATGCATATCTAAATGAGCAAGATAAAAACCTTAGAAGTCAGTTCTATTCGGGGTTATGCTAATGCGTTTCCCAATAAAACCCTCTTACTATGAAGCGGAGTCAGGTATTGGTTATGTACTTCGTTTACTTAAAAGAAATGGCATACAATCAGAATCTCGCGTACTCAATAAGGCTATGCTAACCAGTATCATCAAAGGTAGATCAACAAAGAACGAACTCCTTGATCACCTTATTCCTATAACTCGCACTTTATCATCATTAAAGATAAAGTGCTGGACACATGCGAGATTGCTAACGCCACAAGTTTGTCCAGATTGTGTTAACCAATATGGGTATTTTAGGGCCCAGTGGCAAAATCCATTTTTACGACACTGTATTATTCATGAGTGTGCCCTGTTATCCGAATGCCCTCATTGCAATTCACCGCTGCAATTTACCATTAATCTTCTAAATGGCCGCTGCACATCACCTTTGTGCGGCTTACGCTTAACGCATATGCCATTGAATAATCAATTAAAATCACCTGAACAAGTCCACGATGCATACCTCATAGCTAAAGTGATAGTTGACGATAGTAATACACGAACGAGTTTCCCACCAAAGGAGATTACCTCCACATTATTAAATAGAGCGGCTGATATTCTTAATAACCCAGATAGTGCTAGAGTATTCTTAAGTGAAAGGGCTAAACGTGTACCAACAGATCTACCGTTGAACATTGAGTTTCACAAAATTGAAATTATTGTTCAGAATTTGCTATGTGAATGGGGGTCATTATCCACACTATATGAAATGTATAATAGCGAGTATATTCGTTCAAAAGCTCCCATAACTCAGCTTTGGTTTGAAGCTCAAACAGCCTCCTCTATAATTGGGGTAACGTTTAAACAAATCGCTCTTTTAGTCGAAGTTGGATTGATAAGAACTGATTCAAAAAAGGCCTTAAGAACAGATACTCGCGTTGAAATATCAGGTGTTTATACCTTTTTAGCCGAGTTCAGCCACAATAAAGATTACGTCCCCCTTTCTGAGCTACGTCGCTTTATGGCTCTTCATAATATCTGTATAACTGATGTACTGATAGCTGCTAAAAATAAAGAATTATCAATAAGATACAAACCTTCATTAGACTTAATGCATTCCATACACGTTTTGCCTGAAGCATTCGATACCTTTTGTAAATTACATACTCAACTTATAAGAGATAAAACGATGTCCGTTGCAAACGTAGCTGAAGTCACCGGTATACCAAAGGTAGAACTAATGAGGTTGATTAATACCGGTAAGCTCAGGCCCGTTTACATTCATGGCAATAATTCAAAACGTATACTTAATTGTGATACTTTGAAGTTGGCGAAAACGCAAAACAAACAGCTATCACTCGACATTTAGTACTTTGTAATTTCAACTTTAATTTTTAGGCCGAGACATGTTCTCGGTCTATGCTTTATTAATAACAATACCGGCAGTTCGCTAAAACTAATCGACTGAATATCAATAAGTTTAACTTTCCCTTTTTTAATAAAGGTTTAGTAATTTCATCCATAACTAAACCTAAATCAAACCAAATTTGAATTAACTCAACATTACAAATGAAGCTTCGCATATCTGCATTTTAGCTTTCACTTAAATGGCTTCATTTCTCTTTATCCTAAAAATCCATTTTCTAATCGATTTACTACACTTTTACTAAGTAAATATTAGCGTATAGTGTTCGCCACTAATTTACCGAATACAGAATCTACTTAATTATGTGCTTATTAAAATCAAGTCAGAGTTCTTCAGTGGCAGAATGAGAATATGCAAGGCAGAATGAGAACTTTTTGGCTGGATGAGAATTTGTGTTGGGGCAGTTTTTAGCTATAAATAATTCTCAATTTAAGAGGCGCAGTACCCATAAAGAATACAAGCTAAGTTATTGTTTTGAAATCTTATTACTTGGCTGAGATTCTCAAGTTATATGGCGCTGATCATTTTGGCCAGCGCCACTTAAGTTGAGAATTCGCGGCAGCTTGAGAATAGTTTAAATTCCAACCAGGGTGTGGCACACAGATTGAGATTTATTAATTAGAGTTCACCTTAAATCTAAGTAAAAATAGGTTTAGGTAAATATTTGAATGGTTGAAAATTCATTACATTAAGGTTTTAAAAAACCTTAATGTGTAAATGCGGAATTTATGGAGGGGTGATTTCCGGTTTGTGCCAACAGCGGACATTAGTGACGCCTCGTTATACGCTGAAAGCACCTATCTAAAAGCTTTAATTGCCTCATTAATCTGCACATCTGTTCCGCTTTCAATATTCTTGACATTAAGAAATACAAATTCATGATCTACAGGCAATCCAATGTTTTCATAATTTTCTCCATAAGAGTTGAGATACCTCTCATTTGATAATGTGATCCCCCAACCATTAGGCAAAGCCTTTGTTAACGCATCGCTAAAAGCTCCGTAGCTTCTTTCACCAATAAAAGTAACATTGCCTCTTGCTTGTAAACCTAAAAGAAATACTTCAGCCGCACTAGGTGTTTTTTGACTAGTTAGAACAACAATGCTTCCTGTGTAATTATTAATTTTTGATGGAGCGACAACAATTTTTTGAAGTTCACTGTAACCTGTCGATGTTTTAAACTGTTTACCCCCCAAGGCTAATTCTGAATCTATTAAGTAAGATAAAATAGAAAATGCCACTAAGTCACTTCCACCCATACTAAAACGTAAGTCAATAATTAAACCATTGCTTTGTTTGATGATAGGCGTAAATATCTCCATGACCTCTTTTGTTGCTTTTACGTCATTATTTGAGAAATCATCAAAGTTACTTATTTTTAAATAGGCAATATTTTGAGGCGTTTTTGCTAAGGTAAAATTATCGTGATATTGAAGAGTGGAATAGTTTTTATCAATGTAATTCTTAATGTTTTCCTGAGACTTTTTAATTAATGCGGTATGTAATTCCCAGTAAGTTGAGTATTCAGGGTAATTTACTGAGTGCGCTTTTAATTCATCCCAAAATGACCACTTTCTTGGTGAATAATGTGAAAGCCTATCAAGTTCTTGATTGAGTAATATGGCATGACCGTCGCGTAATTCTTTAAGAAAGTCATCTATGATACTAAATAGCTCATCTTGCGTAGTTTTTGAGGTTATTCTTTTTTGCCAAAGTTTTCTCTGCTCAACCCAATTAATATTTTTATCTTTTGAAAATGCATAGTGCTCTTCAAAATTATTCATTAGAACGTCAAGAACAATACTGGCATTAAATTCATAGTCTTTGTCTTTAATACTAATAATTTTTTCGGATTGACATTGAGCGGGTAAACTATCTAATTTCGTTAGCTTTAACGGAAACAAACCACCAAAGTTAAGTAAGCGAGTATATTTATTCACTTTTTGTGTTTCTTCAATGAACGAGATTTGTTCAAACTCATCGGTGATAAAGTGGTTTTCCAAACAATGCTTAGTTGTTAAATCAAAGGCTGTTGTTTTATTGTCCACAGTATGAAAAACGTAACCATAACCTTGGGTTTTCCAAGTTGTCTCTGCGGAGTTCGCAGAATTAATGGTACAAAGTACGGTGAGTAAAAATAACAAAATCCCTTTATTCAAAGTTAACTCCTAATAGTGAATCACAACCGAACTAGACTAAGCGTAGAATGCTGTCTTAAGCGGCAAATTGCTGTTGGCTAAAATAAGTAAGGCTCACCATTTTTAAAGTTCGCAATTAATAGCTAAATTTTACTGGTCGTCCACCTCTGGACGTGTTGTTAGGTGCGCATTTCGACACGCCAAGGTGGATTAAGGCGGTTTTCACCTGCCCAATAAAGTTTAATTTTATTACCAGACGGATCATATAAAACAGCTTCTCGCCACAAATAACTCTGATCCGTTGACTCTTGATCGAAATTAAGACCTTTAGACTTTAATTGAGCAACCCAACTATCTAACTCTTCGTGTTCGAAATAGATAACAGTACAACTCTTAAAGTCAGAGCTTTCTAAAGATAATGAAAAAGTTGAATTTCCTTCAGGACATTCAAAACGTGCATAATGAGGTGTATCAACTATTTGAGTAAAACCTAGAGCACGATAAAACTCTGTAGCTTTATCCATGTTATTTACGGGTAACGTAACTTGATTTAAATTCACAGGACCTCCTTGTATACCTAGCGTCCTAGCGAGTGAAGCGAGAGCATTGAGTGGTTTTGTTATATTTCATGGTATAAAACTTCCCTGAAGACATCCATACTACACTCACCGAAGCTAGCCACGATAAAGTGACGGCGAATTAAACCAGTATTTATTGTGTACCAGGCTACATTTTTTCCATTTTCTTCGAAAGATTGAAGCTGAGTGAAAAATGTTGGGCCCTCTAGGCTATCAGTAACAAGGAAGACTCCTTGAAATGGGAGTTCACCTATTTGAGAAGGAATTGATATCATCACTGAGTAATCTGAATCTGAAAGTGTTATCTCGATTTCGACTTGATCCTGATATTTGATGCTATTTTCAGTGCGCTGCTCTTCGGTAATATAGCAGCTAGTGGCAAACACAGCCGAACAGAAGAAATATAGAGCTAAACAATAAATCCGCATGACTCAACTTCTTTTGAGATATAACAACTTTATCAGAGTACACTTCCCATATTTTAGCGCGAAAACATCCTTATTTAATGAACTTATATTAATAGCAAATAGTGTAATCTATTGCCAGCTATAAACATTATGATTGTTGAAGTTTATTTCACTATGTAAAAGGGAAAAGTTTCCTCATAGTATCTATTAGCTAATAATAATTAACCCTGACCGACCGCTTATCGCACTTTCCTGACTATCAACTAATTGCCAAAAGCTAACGTTATTACTCCCAAATAAATTAACTATGTATGATTCTTAATATTTACCGCACAAAAGTTTTGTGGAATAATGCCCGCCTCTTAGGGGAGTAGCCCGCTCAGTAATGAGTAAACTTATCAACATAATTGCACCTCATGTGCATGGTAAGTTTGTAATGTTGTAGCAAGCGTTATCGGCGAGACCTAGGTAGACACTATCCTCATGGCGGGAGATAGTTGTTTGCCTTGGTTTAGTATTCCCGCCTGTAAGAATCAATAATGGAAGTTTTTTTAACCTCAACCGTCACTGTCACACTTGCCGAAATAGGCGATAAAACCCAGCTTTTATCGCTCCTGTTAGCCGCCCGCTTTCGTAATAAAGGCGCGCTTATTCTTGGTATTTTAGCCGCAACCTTACTCAATCATGGTTTATCAGCATGGTTTGGGCAGTGGTTAAGTAATAGTTTTTCTTCTGAATATTTACCTTGGCTTGTAAACATAAGCTTTATTGTAGTTGGCCTTTGGTTGCTAGTTCCAGACAAAGACGAAGCTGTAAGTAGTAAATATGATAGCTACGGAGCTTTTTTAGTCGCTTTTGTATTATTTTTTATTGCAGAAATTGGTGATAAAACACAAATAGCGACGGTGTTGCTAGGCGCACAATATCAGTCTGTGTTTTGGGTAACGGTAGGAACCACGTTAGGTATGCTAATTGCTAATGTCCCTGTTATATACGCTGGTAATGCATTACTAAAAAGAATATCTCTAAACACCGTACGTGCTATTGCTGCTTGTGTGTTTGTGTCATTAGGTATTTATGGCTTAGTTACAATTTAATAAATATTAAAGCTCGCCACTGTTAATTTAAGTGCGAGCTTTAGTTTTTTCTGCACGTTATTTATGCATTATTTTCACAGTAACATCCCTTGGTTTGTGTAATTAAGAGGTTTGAGTTAAAACCTGCAGCTAAATTAATGACCACAGTTTCAACAAAACCACTTCCCTGAGCACAAGCTAATCCTTCGGAGAGCGGCCCTGCATACACAAATTCACCATCTTTATTAATAATAACAGCAGCAGGCGTTGCCGGAATAACGTGCCTAAGTTTAGGTGTTAATTCAACTTGCACAATCTTCATGCCTTTATTCGTGGCAAAAGAAGTTAGCGATGAAATATGTGGCTTAGCCTGTATAGTACACCCGCAATTTTTTTCTGTTATAAGCACTAAAGACGGCTCACCACTATCAATCCAATCCAATTGCTTTTTAAAATTACTAAACCAATGTTTTTGCATTAAAATTTTTGAGCTATCAAACGGTTTAAGCTGCTCTAATTGAAAATAAACTAACCCTGCAACAACACAAATAAACCATGTAGCTATAAGCGAAAATACGAAAGAGTTAGATTTATTTAAACTTGGCAATGCTTTGCTCTAACACATCAATACTTACATCGATTAACTGCACCTTAGCGGTTAACTGCTGCACTATTTGCGTATCTTGGTACTGATTTTGTCGCATAGTATCAGTACTGCTTGCTATTAATTCAGTATTACCTGCCTGCTCAGCTACAACTTGTGCAACTGAATCAGAACTTGAAGATACTGCGGCTATTTGCTCGCTCATTGCTGAAATATTCTCTTTCATTGCGGTACTGATACTTGTTAAATCAACTACAAAATTTACACACTGACTCATTGATTGTGTTGATGTTTTACTATTATTAACTAGATCTTTGAGTGTTATTCCTATTTTGTCGGTGGTTGCTTTACTGTGGTTCGCCAACGATCTCACTTCAGATGCGACAACTGCAAAACCTCGTCCATGTTCACCTGCACGGGCAGCCTCAATAGCCGCATTTAAAGCAAGTAAATTTGTTTGCTCAGCTATACCCGATATTTCATTAAGAAGACCAGAAATAACCCCCCCAGCTGCGACTAAATGACTTATTTGCTCTTCTGTATGATTAAGTAACGTTAATAACTCTCTACTTTTCGAATCTGTTTGATGAACATCTTCTAATGCATTACTTACAGTTTTAGTAATATGGTCGACTTGACTCTTAAGCGCTTCACTTTCTTCTTCAACAAGCTTAAAGCCATGTGCAACTTGTGAGCCTGAATTCGCTATATCATCCGTTTGCTGTGTACGATGCACAGCTCCATCTGCAAGCTGGTCATGAACTTCGATAAGCTCTCGCGAGTTTTTTTGCAGTGATTCTGATTGCGCTTGAACTTGCTTAATAACATCAGATATATAGTCTAGCAATGTATTAAATCCAACCACAGCATCGCTTTTAGTATCATCAGCACGTAGGGAAAGTTTAATATTTTCAGGGTCTTCCATTATTTGCTCTGTCGCATAACTTAATGACAAACCTGCACGACGTTCGCGTTGCAATGTTTTAGCTATATAACCTGCGACTAGCGCTTCAACAATCGCATATCCTGCATGTATAAGTACTGTAGTAAAAGCGAGTCTATCCGGATCAAATACGTAGAAACCTGTATTTTGAGTTTGAAGATAATAAAAAGATAAATGATGAACAGCAACAAATATAATTGCCGTTATAAAAACACGCCACTGCACAAACATTATAAGTACAGCCATTAAAATGAATATCTCAAAGTGGACTTCTATTAGCCCGAATGTTTGTTGGATGTGCAAAAAGGAGAACATCATAATAGCGGCTGCAACTACGTGTGCGGTTACAGCGTTGTCTGGATGCGTTCTGAGTAACCAAATTGGGAGTAAGTAAAGTGGCAAACCAATAACAAAAGCTTGAGTTAACGTACCAAAATAAAGACCAACACCAATAGACTCAATAAATAAAAGACTAAAAATAATGGTAAACAACCGAGCGACACTAGACATAAAACCCTTAAATATAGCAACTGACTAAACACACAGCTTTATACGTAATAAAACTTAAGCTGGAGCACTTATTTTAATAAAACCTCAAACAATTGAAGACAAACTCAAATAGGCTTATTTTATTATAGGTAATATTTTTTTAAAAGTTGGTGTTGCAGCTTGTTTTGTCCACTGAAAAATAACAATTTCAGCA
>LAZR01001293.1_pt1 | contig 16063 bp, 17 predicted proteins | sample 329461 | NCBI WGS metagenome assembly LAZR01 (sample SAMN03002196, study PRJNA259156) | marine sediment metagenome | biome: sea floor; feature: Hydrothermal impacted sediments; material: marine sediment; isolation source: Loki non-amplified sample from Loki's castle hydrothermal vent sediment ...
AAGGAAAAATTAATTTTCTCCACATATTGTCCAATTATGAACTCGACAAGGAGCAAAAGAAAAACAAATCTGCATTAAGTACTATGTTTGAAGATATTATGCATGAATATCATGAAGTGCCGGATACTGATATCATTGATGCAGTCACTGATTTCCAATCTAAACACGGTACCGATTTCTTGGTTATGATACAGAATAAGCATACTTTTTTCGAGCGCTTTTTCGCGGAGCCCGTTATTCAAAAAATCGGATTCCATGTTAATGTCCCTTTTATGGTTATACCTCACGTTGGTAGTGAACAATAGACCCACTAATTGGAATTAAGCATTTTCAACATAAACCAAAAAAAAAGACCGTTTTAAACGGTCTTTTAGGTAACAGCTTCGCAAACTCAAATAATGCGATTATAATAAAATTTGTTATTCCATAGGATTTCCATTCTCATCGACTAACATAGTCTCAGAAGTACCATCCTCTAAATCTACCTGCAACTTATAGTGACCATCCTCAGTGGAAGATGCCGTTTTAATTTTGGACTTAGGATAGTTTTCTTTCATAGCTTTTTTTAAGGTACCGGGTATTTCCCTTCGTTTAATTTCAGCATATCCGTCGGCATCCCTTACTGGAGTTTCCTGAGCGCCTGTTTGCTGTGGGGGATTGGCTAGTTGGCCGTTGGTCGGATAAGTCGTTTCCTGCTGTGCCGGGTCAATACCTTGTTGTGAAGGGTCTGCTGTTTGGGGCTGTGTTGTAGTTGGATCTGTAGTTTGCTGCGTAGGATTAGTAGTCTGTTGACCTGGATCCGCAACTTGAGCGAATGCCGATAAACCCCCTAAACTGAATACTGCGATAAAGGCTATTTTTTTCATGATATTCTATTTTAAATTTCTATTAACCAATTTGATTGTACTAAATTACTCACGCTATCATTTGGCTTATATCTTTTTTAAGCGATTTATTAACGCATTTCACCTAAGCATTTTGTAAAGTTTCAATTAAACTTTAATTCCGATTAATCTTACAAACGCATCAATGTGGAATCAGCCCCAAGGTGAAATCCATATAGTACCAGTCTTAAGTTTGAGAGAACCGTTTAGTCCTTTGTAATGCTTTACTTTACATCCTATAAACACAATTCCTATTATGTTCGCAAAATTTGAAAAGACAGTGTATTCCCCAAAGCTTAAACCAGTCTTGGTCTGGGATGGAGAATGCGGTTTTTGTAAATTTTGGATTATCCGTTTGAAAACGCGGACCGAAGATAGAATTGATTTTAAAACATATCAGGATGTAGCCGATAGCTTTCCCGATATTCCCCTTAAAGAATTTAAGAAGGCATCGAGGCTAATTGAAACCAATGGCAGTGTATATAGTGGGCCGGACTCATTATATCGTGGTCTCGAACATTCGAAAAAACCAACGAGACTATGGCACAGGTGGTACGTGCAGTATAATTTTTTTACTAAGTTGAGCGATTACGGCTATAATATAATTGCCAAAAATCGACCTTTTATGTTTACGTCGACCAAACTATTATTCGGTAAAAATCCTAAACGATTTAAACTTTACTGGTTAGTTTACATAATGCTCATTGTAGCACTGCTAACAATTGCTTTTAACTAGCCCCCCTTTTTTACTTTCATTGGGTCTTTACATGTCTATTACTTTCCAATTCTATTACCCTATATGACTTTAGGAAATCCGCCTATTGTTTTGGGGATATTTGATCTTTGCCAAATCGTTTTAATAGCCTGGCTAATTTTCGAGGAGATTCCATGGGTATTAAATGCCCAACTTTAGTCAAGGCCGTGAACGATGGCTTTTTCAAATGCGGTAAGACTTCGGAATAAATGGCTTCAGGTGCAATTACCGGGTCATCCTTTGAAAAAATTACGTAGGTGGGAATTTTGAGACTTTCTACTCTATCCGCAATATTATTCCGCATGCCCTTCGTCAACCACCAATCCCACGTATTTTCATCTATTCTCATTTGCGATTCCAGGGCATATGCAAATCTTTTCTTTTCTAATTTTTTTATAGTCGCACCTCTTACGGTCTTAAGCGCTTCTTCCGCATTTGGATGAATGAGCATTCTATCGCGCTCTTGCTCTTCCATATCTTCAACGGTAGGAGGCGAAGGTGCAATAAGTACAATATTTGATGGTTTTACACCCTTCATCATTTGAGCGGCATAGAGCGCCAATTTACCCCCCATTGAATGGCCGCAGAGCGTATATTCCTTTAAATTCAATTCATCGATACAAGCATTGATAAACTGCGAGAACTCATAGATTGAAGGTTGGGCAATCGGTGTATTACCGCCGAAACCTGGTAGATTCAACAAAACACAGGTATATCTTTTTTGAAGTCGTTTTGCTAGCCATTTCCAACTACCGGCATCCCCGCCGAAATAATGAATGAAGACCATGGTCTTGTTCCCGGTTCCGACAATTTCATAATTTGGATTTTGGTTCGTAGCACTATTTCTTTCCATAATTACATATAATGAATCTGAGAAGCGCGTAGGCCAAACAGAAATTGTAGATTCTTATTTTGAAAAAATGAAGATACTATATTACCCGTTAGGGTACGGCCCTGTGCACCTATTGCATTAAAGCTTATATTATTTGTGCTATAATTTTACCTTCCGAATTGCGCAATCGAAGCCAGAATTAAATGAATAGGGTTATCGTTGAACTAAGCTAGGAGGTACTTTTAAAACTTAAAATAATTACTATGGATTTAAAGATAAAAGGAAAAACAGCATTGATTACCGGCGGAGATTCCGGACTTGGTATTGAAACCGCTAAATTTTTGGTTAGGGAGGGTGTCAATGTGGTGCTTTCGGATAAAGAAGATAATAAAGATCTTAAGGAAGCCGTGAAACAGGTTGAGAAAGACTGCGAAAACGGAGCGAAAGTAATGGGCATAGCGGCCGATATTTCAGATAACCAAGCGGTATTGGATTTAGCGAAAAAAATTGAAACTGAATTTGGTGGCGCGCATATCATATTCCATTCTGCTGGAGCACGCGGGGCGGCAGGTGACTTCTTGGAACTGACCGATGATGATTGGATGAAGACGGTCGAAGTCGACCTAATGGGAGCGGTTAGAGTTGCAAGGGCATTTATACCGCATATGCAGAAACTGAAATGGGGCCGTATGATTATGGTGGCTTCCGAAAATGCTTTTCAGCCGTACGAAGAAGAGAGTCCGTATAATGCCTGTAAAGCCGCGATTATAAACCTATCAAAGTGTTTGTCGCGTTCGTATTCCAAAGAAAACATTCTATTCAACTGCATATCCCCAGCTTATATAGAGACTCCGATGACAGATGCCATGATGGAACAACTGGCCGAGGAAAAAAATATTTCCATTGAAAAAGCGGTACAGTGGTTTGTGAAAAACAAACGACCTCACATAGCTATGCAACGTAGGGGAAAACCGGAAGAGGTTGCTGCAGTAGTGGCATTTTTATGTTCAGAACATTCGAGCTACATCAATGGCAGCAATATTAGAATAGATGGGGGCGCCGTTGAATCAGCATTCGGTTAAATACAAACTTTTTAAATATTTGGGATTATGAATACCTTACTAGTTGTAGGACTAATATTTGCCTAGAGAAAGGATAAGTAGGTTTAAAAAGTTGGAGGTAAGCGCTTCGGAACAGGTCTAGTCAACCTTGATACAATCAAGCGCTTATCCCCAATTTTTCTTTTTAATATATTTTAAGAAGCCAAATTACGGTCTTGTTCTAACCTCAAATGTGACATTATCACTTTTTGGTTGGCAGGTATACTAATTGCCTTAGATGTCCCTATTAAGAAAATAAAACTAACCTGTGATTAGAAACTTGTTGCATTTCGAAATTACAAAGTTGACAAAGGAAAAAATCAGGACCTTGTTTTGTTAGCTTAAAATTTATTTGAATATTCCAATTTTACATATAGTAAATACGCTGTTGTTTCTGATCTGGCATTTAGGTCCCCAAAATAGTGTCCGTGAAGAAGTAATCGCGGTGGACTTTATATCCATAAATCATTAATTTGGTACTTCGGGTGCTCCGGAACTGCCTCAAAGATTTCTACAAAACAATGAATAAACAGAACCTTTAAAAAGTCGATGGAGTTAGAAATCATTTTAGTATTTGCGGTGCTGTTGATTACTGTCGTATTTTTTGCATTCGAAATTTTCCCTGTAGACAAAATCGCTTTTTTTATAATCGTTTCCTTGGCGTTGCTGGGTTTGGTAACACCAGAAGAGGCTATAAGTGGCTTCAGTAATAGTGCAACCATTGCCGTTTTGGCATTAATGATTTTGGCCATAGCCATGGAAGAGAATGGGGTCATCGACTGGTTGACCTCGAGTATGGCCCGTATAAAATCGCTGCCATTGTTGTTTATGGCCCCCATTTTTATGGTAGTAACGGCTGGTATCTCGGCCTTTATCAGTACCACGGCCGTAGTAATCGTATTTATAAAAATAATCAATCGCCTTTCGGAAAAGTTCAATATTCCCCAGTCAAAATTATTACTTCCTATCTCCTTTGCAGGTATTCTCGGAGGTTCGTGCACCCTAATGGGAACATCGACAAACTTATTGGTCAATTCGGTCGCCAAAAATCTCGGCGCCGATAAATTCGGTTTCTTCGAATTTTCATTGTTAGGCCTTATTTTTCTATCCATTTCCATCGTATATCTCACCTTAGCCCTTAAGTGGTTGCCAAATAGTAAAAATCAAGATTTAAAAGATGATTATGATATCGGCAGTTACACGACCCAAATTCGCATCAATGCGGAATCAAAATTGGTGGGGCAGAAAATTGAAGAAACTTTTCTATATGACAATCCGGATATATCACTACTTCGTTTAACGCGACAATATCAAGAGCACAGATCTCCCGGTAAATATATTACGCTAAGGGCTGACGATGAGCTTCTTGTTATGTGCGACCTGGAAAATCTAACCCGTCTGAATGAGTCCGAAGATTTAAATATTAGCGAAAGGCGTTACTTGAACACTTCCGCTACCAAAGATGATAAAACCGATAAAAACGAAGAGTCATCTGAAATGAAAGAACGGGTCTTTGTAGAACTTCTAATGCTTCCAGGAGCCTCTCTACTGGGAAAAACCCTAGGCAACCTAAGAAACTTTATGTTGCAGGATGTTATTCCATTAGCCATTAAAAAACGTAGGACCCGAATAAATTCGGATTTTAGGATGGTACGCAGCAGCAGCGATAAACTAGTGCTAAGAACCGGAGATCGTTTATTGGTCGAAGCCGAGAAACAGCATTTAAGCTCTTTGAACGCCATTGAAAATATAGTAATACTTCAAGAATTTGATAGTGCAGCCCGTGCAACCCCCTTCAAGCGTTACTTATCTCTCACTACGCTAATCTTGGTAATTGCCTTGGCGGCCACTGGAATGCTTTCGATTTTGGTGAGTGCACTTACAGGGGTCTGCCTGCTTTTGCTGACCGGAAACCTAGACCTTGCTACAGTATATAAAAAAGTGAATTGGCAGATTTTCTTTCTATTGGCCGGCATGATTCCCCTGGGCATAGCCATGAACAATACCGAAGCTGATATGTGGATTTCAGGCCACTTACTAAATTTTTTGTCGGGACAAGCCAACTGGATTGTTATTGGTACGCTTTTCTTGGTTACTATGGTTATGAGCGGGGTGGTAAGCAACAATGCAACAGCTATCATCATGACACCGATTGCTATTTCCGTTGCAAAGGGATTAGGATTAGATTACAAACCATTCTTATTAGCGATTATGTTTGCAGCGAATTTCAGTTTCTTCACGCCTGTGGGCTACCAGACCAACACCCTGATTTATGGTATAGGCAATTATAAGTTCAGTCATTTCGTAGTAATTGGCGGTATTTTGTCCCTAATACTATGGGTGGTGGCCACATTTTTACTTACTAGGTTGTTCTAAAAAAAAGACCGCAAATTTGCGGTCTTTTTCAAAATAGTTTTTGATGATTATTATTTTTCGATTGCATTTCCTTCAGCATCCATCATCATAGTCGCGTTACTTCCATCTTCCATAGTCGCTTCTAACTTATACTGCATTTGCTCATTCACATGAACCTTATCCAAGGTTGCGTTAGGATAATTTTCCTTAACGGCATTTGTAATTGGTTCGGGAACTTCATCCATTGAAACTTCGGTAAAGCCCTCTTGAACGGTATCCATTGTTGTATCACCAGTATCTTCCATAGCTGATTGCTCTTGCTGTGGTGTTTCTTCCATAGTCTCCGTTTCCTGTGCAAAAGCTGTCATAGTTGCCAAAGCGAATACTGCTGTAAGTGCTAAATTTTTCATATATATAGTTTTTATTGTTATTATTAAATCTAGAATTGTCTCGTACAATTCTTAAAGTAACTTAAACAAAAACAATCAATACACTTGCTGCTATCAGTAGATTTATTGATTCATTCTTACAATAGCTGTACGAAAAATTTTAGATTATGAGAAAACCATTATTTTGCTTAAAACATGCGGCTTTATACTATTTTCAGATTACCCATCGCACACATCTGTGTCAATATTAAATCATCAGGAATATACCTGCTATTACTCTTTAACCATCTTTTTGTATCAATTGGAATTTGATTACTCTAGCAATTTAAAAACTTGGTGAACTGTCTTAAGTGCACTATGGAAGAGCTATTCATAATCAATTTCTAAAGACAGAACGCCTTCGCACCCCGACGAAATTGATAAAGTGCATTTAAGAACTGAAGAGGTTATAGCGAAGAAAGTGGAATGTTCAAAAACAATCGACCCTGTGAGGCGTGATATGCTTTCGAAAGCCGAAATACCAACCAGATGGGAATTGGAGATTAATGATACAATAAGAATGGTATCCAATATCTAAATTTTGAGTTTTCAAAATTGATATTTCCGAAATGTTATACTATTATAGTATTGTTATTGGTCCTAAATATAAAGAGCAGGCACTTAGGGATGCCTGCTCTTTACTTCTACAGAATGATCAGTAAATAATCGTCTGCTTAATTATCATCTGTGGCGTCTTCCACACGATCCTCTACTTCGTCGGCGGCATCTTCCATGTTGTCTTCCACTTCATCAGCAGCGTCTTCCATGCTTTCTCCTGTTTCCTCCATTCTTTCATCAACTTTCTCCCCGGGTGTCTTTTCTTCCCTACATCCTACAACGGTTATCATTGAAGCTACCATAAATACGTACAATACTTTTTTCATGTGTTCTAATTTTATTGCCCCCCAATTCTTTCGAATCAGATTGGGCATAGTGTATTAAAAAATTTATCTGACTAATTCTATTTGAATAAGTCAGTCGCAAATCTACGTATTTAGTGTATGAATTAACATCCTCTTGATTGAAAAGCTTATCCAATTCATGAATGCAGTTAAAAATTCGTCTAAAAGGAATCAACCTCCATAGCACTTAATGGTAATTTTAATATTCATTTAAACACATTTACGATGAGCAAGAGAACAGATGAAATATTTAAGGAGATTAAAGAAATTTTAGCGAAAAACGAAGATGCTTTTAAGGGATACGAAAAAGCTTCTGAAAATGCGGATAGTAGTACCTTAACGGTATACTTCAAAGAGAAAGCCGCTAAAAGAAAGGAATTCAACATGAATTTACGACGTGAAATCAAAGGTGCATATGAAGACTTTGACGATAGCGGTTCTTTTGGAGGAACTGTACATCGTGCTTGGATGGACATCAAAAACCTTTTTTCAGCAGATAGTGATGAGGCAATGTTGGAAGAATCAATTACGGGAGATAAAGCCGCTATTGAGGAATATAATGATGTCATCGAGTATGAAAATCTACCATTGGGACTTAAAAATCTTTTAATCTCACAACGGGATGACATTCAAATGGATGTCGCAGAAAACGATACTTTAGAAAGTATTCATTAGAAAGCAGTACTAGATTTAAAGGCGCTTAAAGGCGCCTTTTTTTATTGAAATAATAATAACAAATAAAAAAACCGTCATGGATAAAAAAGAAACTGACGAAAATACTGAGTTCATAAAAGATGAAAATGAACCTAAAAGAAACTATATTTTTCAAAATAACTCTATAACTAAAATTGCAACCATCATAGTAGTGGCTTTTTTAATCTTAATCATTATTGGACTAGTGGCATCGGGTACTTCTTTCTTTAGTTCGGACTTATAATATTCGGCTGTAAGCTGTTTTTGTCTATAGGATGTTATTTTTATAGTAAGGTAGTAGCGGATTTGGACAGTACTACTGTGTTTGTAAATAAACCTCGTAAAGTATATCGCGTACAAAATGAGTATCAAGCTGAACATATCCAAAGCTTTATCAGGGTAACTAAATTTAGTTTATCTGCTTTAGTGTGCGTAGGTTTTCGAAAATAAAAGCAACCTATTTTAATGGTTTCATATTAGAAAAAGCGACTAAAAAAATATCCAATTCACATCATGCCAAAGGCTGAAACATACTATTACTTTTTTGTAGTCCGTAAAAGGTAGCCTATCGGATTGAACAACTGACTAGAATTTAAAAACTCCAAAAGAATCGGCTCAATCACCAGCAAGCAAATTATTTTCTAACAAAAATGCTAATTAAAAAATTTTGACAAAGCAGATAAGGAGGGTTGAGAAAACTTATTCTGGTTGTGAACACAAGAAAACAGTAGTATTCCAGATTCGTTCATAACGCTTACAAATTGCTGAAAGTGGAAGTTTAATTTTATAGTGTACATTCTATTTTTACGAACGGGACAAACAATCTTAATAAATGTTTGAATAAAGATATAATATCTAAATCACTAATATTTGCCTTGGGCTTGAGTTAACATAGAATTGATTCCGGTCAACATAAAACTATTTTTCGAGTTACCTTAATCATTGAATTTAAAGGTTTCAAAAAAAATGTTTAATTAAAATTTGAGCTATGAGTGAAGATAAAAGAAAATTCAAAAGAAAGGTCGATCAAAGTAATCCTACAAATCCAACAGGGAATACAAAAATGGATACCAATGAATTTGATATTGATAAGAAGACCATTAAAAAGCAACAAAAGAAGGAGTAAAATTTTGAATAAAATAAAATAAAAAGTCGACCTATAGGTCGACTTTTTATTTGCTTATATCTAACTGTTGACAATAAATGCATGTATAATTCCCGGAAGCCAAGCAAGAGCGGTCAAGATTAAACTTATTAGGAAAGTAGTACCAAGACCGTGTTGCATAAAAACTGCCAAGGGTGGTAGTAAGATATTGAGAACTATCGTTATTAATGACATAAATTAGAATTTTAGGGTTAGTATTGTCTCAATTACCAATCTAAGCTAATATCAAAGGTTTTGTGAGATCAATCGCGCAAATTTTTAACACGATTTATATTTGTGGAATAGGAATGAGAGTGTTGGTTCTCAGTAAATTTCATTAAATTCTCACATAGCAATAGTTACTTATAAATTCCCTAATAATAAAGATTATCCTCACGGAACGCGACAAAGCAAAAGGTTTATTAATCGTATAAAATTATAATATGAAAGAATGGTTAATGTCAGATTTGGATGTGTTACTGAAAGTTTTTATATCCGTTATATTGGTATTTTCACTATTAGTAATTTGGGTGAGGATATCGGGCCTACGTTCTTTCGCAAAAATGTCAAGTATAGACTTTGCTTCCACTATTGCCATTGGATCTGTTTTGGCTAGCACTATCTTAAACGAATCACCTTCGGTTTTAAAAGGAGGTTTAGCTATTGGCTTTATCCTATTGTTTCAGACCATTTTCTCTAAGCTCACTCTTAAATATGGATGGTTTGATACCTTAGTAAGTAACCGGCCCTTATTATTGATGAAAGGAGAAAATATACTGTATGATAATTTGCATGCCACCAATATGAGCGAAGAAGATTTAATGGCCAAGCTAAGAGAGGCAAATGTCATTGAACTTTCAGAAGTAAAAGCGGTAATACTTGAAACTACGGGTGACGTTTCTGTTTTGCACAGTGGTACCGATAAAAAGCTAGATGAGCTTCTTCTGAAGAATATTTTGACCAAACTATAAATTATCGATCAACATATACTTAGATAAAAGTTTACTAAATCCCTTTTGTCCAAGCCCGAACAAAACTACTATCCCAAAAAAACTCTTTTAAGACTACTTTTAAGACCGCGTACGTCGGAACAGCTATTAGCATTCCCACAATTCCAAATAAAAGTCCCGCTCCAATAATAATCACGAAAATCTCCAAGGGATGTGATTTAATACTATTGGAATAAATGTAAGGCTGTGATACAAAGTTATCGATCAATTGGCCGACCGTTACCCCAAGCAGTACGTAGCCTACCAGCGGTAAAACTTCATTCGAAAAATTCATATCCATATGACTGGTAATCGTAAAAACAACCATTAGTATTGCGCCGATTAAAGGTCCGACGTAGGGCGCAATATTAAATAATGCACAGAAAAAAGCTACTACGAAAGCCTGTTTTGTACCAACAGCGAAAAGAGTGATACTATAAATGACAAAGAGTATCAAAATCTGAAATAACAAACCCGTAAAATAACTTGAAAGTAAATTTTTAATTTTCCCTAGAGAACCTGTAGCCCTAGCTCGGTGTTCAGGACGTACCATGGCCATTAAAAACCGATGGAGAGATCTGTGATCTTTCAGAATAAAAAAGGCCATAAAGAAAATTGAGAACAGGCCCACACTAAGTTGTGTAAGTATCCCAAGTATCGTATCTAAAATTGACGGCACCGCATCGTCCCCTAATTCTTCCGTTGCTTTTTTTTCAATCTGACTATCCTTAACCAACTCTTCAACAGCTTCTTTAGTAGTACCGAAATAATTGGAGATTGCGGTATACATCTCGTCAAGCTCATTTTGAATATTATCAAAATTGAACAAGGCCAAGTTCTTGCCCTGTTCGCTCAACATGGGTATGAAGATGGCTATCAAACCTAAAAAAAGTGCGAAAATAAGCAGCAGAGTTATAATCGCACCAGCCGTCTTAGAAATGTTGAACCTGTTTTTTAGCAATCTTACCAAAGGTCTTCCCAGCAATGCCAAAACAAGTGCAGCTATGATATAAACTATTAAAATACGGATTTCATATAAGATATAGACCGTTAAGGCAACGCCTATGTAAAAAGCTACTGCTTTAATAATTCCTTTGGCGATAAGGGAAGCTCTCATAAGTAATATATAAAATAAACAGACATTGTAGGATTGAAATTGCACCCGAATTAATCATTCATGTGGTGAAGTTTGTTTTCTCAAACCTTACTCTAAAAATTCAATCTAAAGTAAACAATTTGGATCTCAATATATTGAACAATTACTTTTAACAAATAGAAATAATATTGGTATCATTAGTACACTTTATGAACCTTCATTTCCATTTATAATTAAGAATACGATTAAAGGAGTTCGAGACTCAATTCTTTTCAAACATTGCCATGACCAAAACATGAGGCATCGTCGTGCAAGCAATAAAAATCACCAGATATTCCAGACTGATCATACCGTTTTGAAAATAATAAACTGAAATCAATGCTGTAGCGGCGGATAGCAGATACACTGGCAAAGATTGCTTGGAAAAAGTTAGTAAATCAAAAGTCTCACCCTTATTCTTTCTAAGCGCTATTTGCGTCCGAATCGACGGTATGCTATGCCAAAAGATAAAGTATAACGTAAATCCTGCTAATATACCCAGCATTCTAAAAAGTACGAATAGCGAAACCAGCTCTACAAAAATAAGGAGGGTTTTAAAGACCGGAATACGGCCAAGAACACAACTTCCTAATAATAATAAGGTTTGGCCTATCAAACAAGGAACAATCAATCTTTGAAGATATTCTGGTTGAACACCATGAAAACCGAACTGTTCAATGACCTGATTGAATTCTGAAAAATTGGTGTAGAAAAGTAGTAGAAAAATGCTGCTACCATATGCAAAACTCCAAAGCAATCGCTTAGTCCCTTTGAATCCGTCTAATCCTGCAGACCGTTCTTCCCCGAAATGGTAGGCACTTATTACAATGAACGCAATCAACATGACACGTTCATCTATACTATATAGCAAAATAAAGAGAAGTGCACAGAGTATATAGAAAGCTATTTTTAACGTATATGGTATTTTTGAATCCTTCAAAAGGTATCTTAATGCATACAAATCATTCGAACCATGAAATATACCCAAGGTTACTATAAGGAAAATACAAAGAGCAAGGTTTATAGAAAATGAAATTGAAAATGGCGAATAATAAAGCACAATCGACAACACTACAATAGCGCTAGTAGCCAGACCGTAATAGTGCTTACATAAGCCTCTCATAATCCCTTAGTTTTTTCCAGTCAAGATTAAGCGTATGACCTGATTTGTTTTGGATAGTCAGTAGCGCTTTCTGTAAGGTGGGACTGAGAAGTGGGTCATCTTTCATATAGCGATACATCTCAACAAAACATTTAACCAATAGTGTGCTATTGTCTATTTGTCTAAGGCAAATTCTAGTATCGAATAATGAAATGTGCTTCCCCTCGAAGGGTAGTCCGCAGCGGTAGATAAACAGCTGAGTGAGATAATCGATACACGATTTAGATGTTCCTGGGTCGTTGATAGCTGGCGATGATGCTTTAACCGCAACCTCAACAAAATGTTTGAATCCAATTTCATGTACATCTACTGCGACCTCATGGTCAATAACGAACAGAGCTCTTAAACGATTCAATTGCTCATCGCTTAGCTTTTTATCCATTCGAAGAAGAACATCATCCTTATAAATAAAATCGCCACATCGCTTATTTACCTGTATTTTAATTCCGTAATCATCAACTATCTTTTTGACATTTTTTATACTGAACAATCGTAAAACCCCAACCGTATCACTATACAATTCGTGGTCAAAGGGCATATCTTTATTGTAATCAATTTTTTCTCCATACTCAACAGCACGTTTTTGCATCTGTTTGACGGTCTGGTTAAAAAGCTCCCTTAAGATGTAATTGATGTGTATACTTTTAGAAACGCTGTGTATGAAATAGATAAAGAGAAGAACACAGACCATAGCAAAAATTGCAGCCAGCGCTGCACCTATTGCCGGAAAATAATTTGAATTATCGTTAATTAGCGCCACAGATAATACCATGGCATAAACAATCGTACCGGAAGTGAAACCCAATATTACCTGATGATGTTTTTCGGATAGCAACAGGGGAATGAGTCGTGGTGAATAATTATTTATATTCCTATTCAAAACGTTCATAACCATTGTGTAACTAAAAATGGTCAATGTGAAAATACCACCTATGACATAGGCAATAACGAACTGAATATCTTTAGCATCGGTAATAATCAGCGCTTTGAAAAAAGTATAGTGTTCATACTCTATTCGAATTGTAGTCAATAGGACTGCGAATCCAAAAAAAGAAAGCGCCAGAACCGAAGGAACCAGCGCAATACTTTTCAAAAAATTTTTAAGTATCAGAAGCATAAATTAAGCTGCTTTTTTGTCTGTTGCCAATCTACCCAATACTTGTTGTGCGGGAAGGTAACCGGAGGCTGCTGATTGGTGTATGGCAACGTATGTGATCATGAGGCCATAAATTACTTTTGAACTAATGTCGGCTATTGTAAATAATAGTTGTCGTACAACGACGCCATCGGCATTGTTCATGAAAGCCGGAACCAAATAGGCAATAGGATAAAGTGTCCAAGCGAACATCATTAACCAAAAGATTTTCATAATCGTACTCTGGGTACCTCCTAGTAAAGTCGATTTTGCCGTTGCTATGCTTGTGCCTACTATAAAATTCATTATGACAAAGAAAACGGTACTGATGGCACCCCAAATGTATAACTGACTTATATCACTCACCTCATATAATTGACCGATATAGCCAGTGATAATCATACCCCAAGCCGCAAGAATGAGATAGGTGGCTTTTTTAAAGAGTGTGCTGCCTGTGAAGTTCAGTACGATTAAAAGCTGTGTAAGCAAACAAGGGATAGTGACCATCCAGTTTACATATCTGTACCCGTTACTAAAGGTCAGGTCTTGAAGTTCATAAACGCTTCCATTAAACGCGAAGGCGTCGGTCCACATTCCTGCCTGGCTTACTAAAATAAGACCTGCAGAAACCATTACAATACAGGAAAGCGCGGTAGCGACCCTGTATTTTGGTGCTACAAACTGTGAGCAGACCAGAAAGAATACAAGTGCGGCCAAATGTGCGCCAACACCCATGGTCAGTAAGTGATCGATGGCCTCGAATTGACCAACGGAATAGTCGAATAAATTTTCAATGTTGTTCATAGTTTTTTTTGCGAAAATACGATGGTATCAATTTGATGGATTAGCCTTAAAACTATTATTTCTAGCGTAATTGAAATCCTATTAATATTAGCATAAATTGGGTATCAGTTGATAATTATCCATACCAATAACCTGAACTTTCTTTAATTTTTATGGAACAAAATAACATGTGTTCGCATTACATGCCTTTTTAAAAATGCCATATTTTTATACTTTATAATAGATAGTAGAAAGGGAGTATTTTGGGTTGAAGGGAAAAACTTAGATTATAGCGTGGCGAGATGAGACAAAACCATGACAAGTAATAATCCAAATTAGATACATCTTACGTTAAGGATTAGCGATTACAAATTCCAAATTTCCCAAACAAAAAATAACAGAAGTGACTCTAGTCTTATGTATTGACGTGTATGGCTTTCAGAAACCTTTTTGACGAAGGAACATTTGAATTTGGTATGATAGCTCAGAATTGAATGCAAACTAGCTCAGTTTGGTGTAGAGGATATACTACCATTAATTTCAAAGTAGATTTATACCCATCTAATTTTCTTTAGTGCCATAAAACTAAGAACGAAAAGAATTTTAAGAAAACCTTAAATCAAATCGAAGAGAGCAGTTAAAGTTTTTGGTTTAATAAGTTCTCCATTTTAAATGAGTAGGACTCAATGTTTTCATAATCTTTACTTTTTGCAGCAAGGATTAAAGCATGAGTATTATCCAATTATTACTCAACTCAATTTTTTACGTTTACCAGATGCAAAATCACCCAAAACAAAATTATGAGTGAAACTATAAATCATGCGAAATTCAAATGGGGAGACGTGCCTTCTCTACTTCTTCAGACCTATAAGGAGTGGATGGCAGATGAGCCTTTTCGCCTCAGCGCCATAGTTGCCTATTATGCTGTTCTTTCTTTGCCTGCACTGCTGGTCATTATTCTCAATGCCGTAGGCAGTATTTGGGGAACAGAAGTTGTTCAAGGCGAACTTACCGACGAATTTACAACGGCCTTGGGAGCTGATACCGCAAAAGCGATAGAAAGTATGATTGCGGAGTCAAATAATGAAAAACGAAACTTGATTTCGACCATAATCGGAATTGCCACATTGATTTATGGGGCAACCGGAGTTTTTTATCAATTAAAGGTATCCTTGAACGAAATTTGGGCCATCAAGCCAAACGATTCCGTTCCGGTAAGAAAAATTGTTATTGACCGCGCTCGAAGTTTTGCCTTCATTTTAGTCATAGGATTTCTGCTGCTAATTAGCTTCATTATGACCGCAGCGATTGCCGCACTTAATAATTTTATTGCTTCGCACTTACCCGATATCGTAATTTATCTAGCGTATGTTATCGATATAGTGGTTTCGATAGGTATAGTGTCCTTACTCTTTGCATTGATGTTCAAATATTTACCTGACGCGCGAATCGAATGGAAAACCGTATGGAAAGGTTCCATCTTAACTGCCATACTTTTTACGTTGGGGAAATTATTACTTAGCCTTTATTTTACGCAGATGGAACCGGGCTCGACCTATGGTGCCGCCGGTTCTGTAATTTTGATTCTGCTTTGGGCTTCTTATTCCTGTTTGATACTATTTTTCGGGGCAGAATTTACCAAGGTCTACGCAGACCGATATGGTAATGGTATCAGACCCAGTGCAATTGCTACGAAAAAGGAAAAATCCAATTAGATACCGACAAATAAAAATTACTTATAAGAATAGGATCATAGTTACTGTTGAT
>LAZR01001294.1_pt1 | contig 16060 bp, 17 predicted proteins | sample 329461 | NCBI WGS metagenome assembly LAZR01 (sample SAMN03002196, study PRJNA259156) | marine sediment metagenome | biome: sea floor; feature: Hydrothermal impacted sediments; material: marine sediment; isolation source: Loki non-amplified sample from Loki's castle hydrothermal vent sediment ...
CTTCCAACAGCGCCACAGGAAATGTGTTCTTCGGTCCGTGAACTGCACATAATCACCTGGGGGGCATAATTGCGGTTCAGAGCAATGGGGCGGATCGTGCGTTCCACTGCGTTACTGTCCATTTCGATGCGGCCGTCAGTCAGAAACAGGCACAGTCCATCCCAGTATTTTGCGATGTATTTGAGAGCTTCGCCCAAAGGGGCTTTGGCAGACAGCCGCGCGCGATTGGTCGTAAGCCAGGCTTCAAACGCGGCGATTAATGGCGCTGACCGGTCTTGCCTTGCCGCCAGTCGCGCCTCGGAGGTCAGGCCTCGGATATCCTTTTCGATCCGGTAGAGTGCAGCGATCTGTTTCAACCCGTCTTCGGCGATTGGGGCGGTGCCAGATTGTGCAACTTCGTGCAGTTTGCGGCGTGCGTGGGCCCAACAGTAGGCCAGCGCAACCCTATCATCGACACGTTTGAGCAGGCGATTGTATCCTGCATACCCGTCCACTTGGAGGATGCCGGAGAAGCTTTTCAAAATGTCATCCGCATATTGGCCAGAACGCCCTGGCGCATAGGTGAAGGCGACGCCCGGTGGGGCTGCACCGCCCCAAGGTCGATCATCGCGGGCCAGTGCCCAGAAGTAGCCAGTTTTGGTTTTGCGTCTACCCGGGTCGAGCACTGGTGCTCTTGTTTCATCCATGAAGAGTTTGGTTGAGCATTTGAGGTCAGCCATTAACGCATCGAAGACAGGGCGTAGCTCATAGGCCGCTTTGCCAACCCATCCCGCGAGGGTGGAGCGATCCAGATCGATCCCTTGGCGGCTGTAAATCTGTGCCTGGCGATACAGTGGCAGGTGATCCGCATATTTGCTGACAAGAACATGCGCCACCGTTGCCTCTGTCGGCATGCCGCCTGGGATCAGGCGCGCTGGTGCAGGCGCTTGCACCACACCATTGGTGCAGGATCGGCAAGCATACTTTGGGCGGCGGGTGACGATCACACGGAACTGGGCGGGGATGATGTCGAGGCGCTCAGACGTGTCCTCACCAATTACATGGCGCTCACCACCGCAGCCGCAGGTCATATTATCGGGCGCAATTACCTCTTCAATGCGGGGCAGATGCTTTGGCAGTGACCCACGATTGGTGTTGCGCGGTTTTGCCGAGCGCGATGCAGGCGGATCAAGCGCTTCGTCTTCAGCATGAACCATAGCCATCGAGGTTTCAATGTCTTCAAGTGACAGCTCAAATTGCTCGGGATCGGCCTTCTCAGACTTTGCGCCAAACAGCGCACGTTTGAAGTCAGATACCAGTTTCTCCAACTGATCAATACGATCCTGCTTGCGCAGATTGCGATCCTCTGAGGCGACAAGCAACGCCTTCAGGGCCTCAACATCATTAGGGAGCTCGGCAGGTTTTGACATGGGGAATGACTACCAATTCCTACACCTCAATACCCCTGCAAAAGACGGCCTGATTCATTCTGCCGCAGTCGGCGGACGCGCGGACAGAGCCCTTACTTTCCGCCAGTCCAATCCTGAGAATAGCGCTTCAAACTGGGCGTGGTTCAGCGCCATCAAGCCATCTTTGATGGCGGGCTAGGTGAAGATATGCTCCTCCAGCCTCTTGTAAGCCATGACCAGCCCGGTGCCGTCCCAATACAACAGCTTCAGCCGATCTGCCCGTTTCGCGCGGAACACAAATACGGTCCCCGTGAAGGGGTCTTTGCGTAACTCGTTTTTGACAAGCGCTGCCAGACCGTTATGACCTTTGCGGGAGTCTACCATTGCCCGACAGGGTATTGTGCAGCAATGCACGAGAGGGGGCTTGGTCGCCACAACGATCCGCACCCGGTTTGAAGGGAACATCATGAGGGCGCATTCAAGGCGCGAGCAATCTCGGCAATGCGCGCCGCTGATGTTCTTGCATCCAATCGCACGGTGACAGCACCACAGATCAGATCCAACGGCGACAGCTGCGCAGGTTCAGGTGCCACATCGACATCCTCGCGCACAATCAGCGCTGCAAAGCTCGGTTCTTCAGCCAAAGCAGGCAGAACCAGCTTGCCCTCCCGCGCCATGCGCCGCCATTCTCCCTCTCGGGACCTTGCTACGCAAGACCCTGCCGGCGACGGACAAATGATTGGCCCGCATGTCATACCGCCGCGCAACTGCGTCCACCGAGGCACCCTCCACCAGCGTCTCGGCCACAATTTGCGCCTTCACCGCATCCGGCCACCGGCGGTGACCACGCGGGCCCACAACCAAATCAATGTTACTGAGAAACTCCGTTGAGCGCTCCATGGAGAAACTCCCTGATAATCCATCCGTAAGGGCTGAATCTCAGATCAGAGGCTCACAAGGAAGGTGGGGGCGGCACATCGCTTACGAAAATCCTCACCTTTTGAGGGGCTACTTTGAAAACTCTCACCTTTTGATCATTTACTTAGACAATCGTCACCCGTTGACTTTGAATTCTGCACTGAGTTTTGGTTCTCTGGGGACATGAGTCATTTCATATCTTCAGAGTATGCTTGGATCACACCGCCCGTTCGCATCTTACCAGGCTTTCGCGCAATTTTCGTAGCTCTTGCGGGCCTTCAATACAGCTCTGTCTCATATCCGGACAGCGCGGAGCAAAGAGACAGCCTTGACGCGCTGCAAAGGGGTCCGCTGCTGCTGCGCCCAGCTTTTGTTCGGGCAGACCAGCTTGTGGGTCCGGCAGCAAGGTCGCGGCAAGGAGAGCGCGGGTATAAGGGTGGCAGGCATCCGCGAAGAGCGCATCTGTCGCGGCTTCTTCAATCTTCTGTCCGAGATACATGACAGCCACGTGGTCAGCCAGATGCTCAACCACGGCAAGGTTATGACTAACGAACACCATTGTAAGGCCAAGCTCTCTCTTGAGCGATAGCAATAGGTTAATGATCTGCGCCTGCACCGAGACATCGAGAGCCGAGGTCGGCTCGTCACAGATCAAAACGCGCGGTCCGAGGATAACCGCGCGTGCGATAGCGACCCGCTGCCTTTGCCCGCCGGAGAGTTCGCCAGGATATGCATCAGCTAACCGTGAGGGCAGTCCAACCAGATCGAGCATCCGCTTGACCTCTACATCGACATTCGTGCCGCCATGCAATCGCAGCGGCTGACCAACCAGAGTCTGGATACGTTTGACTGGGTTGAGTGAGGCATTGGGGTTCTGAAACACGGGCTGTATCAACCGCACGCGGTCGGCCACGGGCATGGCACCGATCTTCTGGCCCGCGATCTCGACCTCACCGCGATCGGGCTGCAACAGTCCCAGCATGATGCTGACCGCCGTGCTTTTGCCGCAACCAGATTCCCCGACGAGACCAAGCGTTTCGCCTTCGGCCACCTCAAGCGACAGGTCGTTCACGGCCACCAGTTCTTCGGTCGGAGCGAACATGCCACGGCGCAGGTGGTAGGTTTTGCGAATATCGGTCATGCGGATCATCGGGATCGGTACGCTCATGCTACCACCTCCGCCGCTTTGACACATTCAACGAACTGCCCCTGTCCGGCGCTTATGCGTGGCACCGGATCGTGAGCGCACTCTGGTCCGGCAATGGCGCAGCGGTCGCGAAAGGCGCAGCCTTGCATCGTTCCTATCAGGCCCGGGACCCGCCCTGGAATGGCGGGCAATTCACTGCCGCGCGGGGTGACACCTGGTACCGGGATCGCGGCGAGCAGCCCCTTGGTATATGGGTGACGCGGCGTGGCAAACAGGTCAACGGCGGGCGCGTGTTCCGCAATACGTCCGGCGTACATCACCGCAACATCGTTCGCGATGGCCGCAACCACGCCCAGATCATGAGTAATCAGCAATAGAGACAGGCCAAGATCGGCCTGCAATTCGCCCAGAAGCGTCAGGATCTGGGCTTGAATGGTTACGTCCAGTGCTGTCGTCGGCTCGTCTGCGATCAGCAGTCTGGGCCTTCCCATCAGTGCCGAGGCGATCATGATGCGCTGGCGTTGCCCACCAGAGAACCCATGTGGATATTGCGTCAGCCGCGCCGCCGGATTCGCGATTCCCACGCGGTCAAGCATCTCGATTGCGCGGGCGTCGGCCTCTTTCCGGCTCAACTTTTCGTGGCGCATGACGCCTTCGGTCAGTTGTCGCCCGATGGTAAGCGTCGGATTTAGCGCGCTGGTCGGGTCCTGAAAGATCATCGCCACATCACGTCCGCGCAGCTTTGCCAGCTTGGCGTCGGTTTTGGTCGTCAGGTCCTGCCCCGCCATCTCGAACCGGTCGCTCGTGACCTTGGCGTAGCGCGGCAGCAGCCCCATAATCGAGGTCGCCGTCAGCGATTTGCCGCAGCCCGACTCGCCTACAAGGCAGAGCGTCTCTCCCTTGGCGATCTGTAGATCGACACCCCGAACCGCGTTCAGCATGCCACGATCGGTGGGGATCGACACCTTCAGGTTACGAATATCAAGGATCATCTCGGTCATTTTCGTGCAGGCCCCGTTATATCGCGCATTCCATCGCCAAAAAGGTTCACCGCCAGTACCAGCAGGCAGAGCACAGATCCAGGCAGAGCGATCAGCCAGGGATCAAAGAGAATATTGTCGCGGCCTTCGGAAATCATCAGCCCCCAGCTTGGCGTCGGCGGGCGTACGCCCAGCCCGAGGAAGGACAATGCCGCCTCCAGCAGGATCACGTTTGCGACCTCCAACGAGACGACGACAAGGATCGTGGCGCGCATGTTGGGCAAAATTTCGAGAAACAGGATGCGCGTCCGGCTGGCTCCGATGGCCCGCAGGCCCATAATGAACTCCTGGTGTCGCAGGCTTTGAGCGGCGGCGCGGGTGACGACGGCGAACCGGTCCCACAGAAGCAGGCCCAAAACCGTAATCAGCGTGGTTAGCGACGCGCCACCCAGCGCTACAGCCGCAAGTGCGACCAGGACGATGGGCAATGACAGCCGCGTTGTGATAGCGAAGCTGATAACCAAGTCGATCCAACCGCCGAAATACCCCGCAATCAGGCCAAGAGTGATACCGATAGTGCCAGAGACAAGGATCACCCCCAGCCCGACACCCAGCGACACTCGTGCGCCATAGATCATGCGAGACAGGTAATCGCGTCCGAGGTGATCGGTCCCAAGAAGGTGTTCCGGCACCGAACGATCATGCCAGAAGGGTGGCAGCAGTCGGCGGGTCAAGTCCTGCGCAATCGGGTCATGCGGCGCGAGCAGCGGCGCAAGCAAAGCGATCAGGATGATAACTGCCAAAAGTGTGCCGCCGATCAGCGCGCCTGTATTGCCCCGCAACTTACGCCATACAGACGGGCGGGCGGTTTCGATGTTGACGTCGGACATCAGGAGCCCCCCCTCAGGCGCGGATCCAGCACCGCGTTCAGAATATCGGCCAACGTGGTCAAGACCACGTAAAGCAGCGACAGGATCAGGATGATCGCCTGCACCACCGGCAAGTCACTGCGCAGAAGAGATTCCCAAGCCAGTCGACCCAGCCCGTTCAGTGCGAAGACGCTCTCGATCACGATGGAGCCGGACAGAAGCTGCCCCAATTGCACCGCTGCCAACGACACCAGCGGCAGCACCGCATTGCGCAAAGCGTGGCGTGAAATCACGAGGCGCATCGGCAGCCCCTTGGCCTTGGCCGCCCGGACGTAATCCGTGGCCAGCACATCGATCATGCCCGAGCGCGTGATGCGCATGAGTTCGGGGATGGCGTAGTAGCTCAACACGATCACGGGCAGGATGTAACCCTGCCATGTGTCCGCGCCCGAAATAGGGACCCAGCCATACCAGACACCAAAGACCACGATGGCCATCAAGCCCAACCAGAAGCTCGGGATTGCCTGCCCAGACACGGCGATCACCAGCGCGATGCGGTCGATCCAACCGTTCGGCCTTAGCGCCGCCGCGACACCCAAGGGCACCGCGATCACTAAAGCGACGAGGAATGAGATAAAGCCGAGCGTCAGCGTGACGCCGGCACGGTTGCCGATGATCTCGGTCACCGGCACATTGAAATAGATGCTCTGCCCCAGATTTCCGGTCAAAGCGCTGCCGATCCAGTCGAGGTATTGAACAACCAATGGTCGGTCAAAGCCATAAGCCACGCGGATCGCTTCGGCATCCTCGGCGCGGCCACCAGAGCCCGCGATGGCAATCGCAGGGTCGCCCGAAACGAACATCAGACCAAAGCTCAGCGCGGACACGGTCAGACAGACCAAGAGCGCCACGAGCAGACGTTTGAATATGAAAGAGAGCATAGGTCTTTCCGTTATTGGGGCCGGACGGCAGGGAGAGGACCGTCCGACCCGTTACGTTGGCAGGATCAGCTTATTTCCAGCTGGCTGCCCACCAACGGGCGAACTCATCCGGGTGCGGAGTGAAGTTCAGGTCGTCGGACAGGCCATAGTTGACGTTGAAGTTGTACATCGGCATCCAATAGGCTTCCTCTGCAATCTTCTTGACGGCCATTGAGTAGTTCTCGGCGCGCACGTCGCGATCTGATGCAGTGTCTGCCTCTGTCAGCCAAGCTGCCAGTTCCGCGTCCTGCACAAGGTCATCCGCACCGCCGCCAAAGAAGTTTGACAGGATGAATGCGGTGTCACCGATCCCGTAGCTGCCCCAGTTTGAGAAGAACGCCGGAAGTTCTTTGGCGCGCCACTTGCCGATACCCGAGGAATACTGCTGCTCGTTCAGCTCCAGAGTCACGCCGACATTGGCAAGGTCTGCTGCCACGGCTTCGGCAGTCGGGCGGGGCATGGCGGCGAAAACCATTTCCATCTTGAAGCCGTCCTCGTAGCCAGCTTCGGCCAGCAAAGCTTTGGCTTTCTCAGGGTCGTATTCATAGGCCGTGACATCCTGTTCACAGCCAAACTGCGCCGGGTTGCATGGGGTGTTGAGAACCTCAGAGGCACCGCCTGCGAAAGCGTCGACAATCGCGCCGCGGTTGGTGGCATGGATCAGCGCCTGACGCACGCGTTTGTCGGCAATCGGTGTGTCACCGTCCATTGCCTCGGGGGCGAAACCGACATAGCCGATGCGCATGATCGGCGCGCTTATGATCTGTACCCGTCCTTCAAGGCGCGACGCCTGATCAGGAGGAATACGCCAAATCCAGTCCAGTGAGCCTGACATCAGTTCAGCATATTGTGTGTTCATTTCCGGTATGGTGCGAACGGAGATCTTGTCGATGGTGGCGCCGGATTTGGGGCTGCCTTCGTAGTGATCCTCAAAGCGCTCCATCTCATACCGGATGCCCGGTTCCTGGCTGATCAGCTTGTAAGGGCCGGTGCCGATTGGTGTGGCGGACATACCGGCGGACCCGTTTTCTGCAAAGAAGGCGTGCGGATAGATCGGCAGCGCATCAGCCAGCATCTCGACCGCACCGGCAAAGGGCTTGGACATGTTGATGCGGACTTTGTAGTCGTCCAGCTTCTCAACGCTGTCGATCCAGTCTACCGAGATCGAATAACGGGTGCCGTATTCAGGGGTGATCACGGTGTTGAGCGTTTCAACCACGTCATCGGCGGTAAAGTCTACACCGTTGTGGAACTTGACGCCTTGGCGGAGGGTGAATTCCATCGTCAACGGGCCAGTGAATTCCCAGGATTCCGCCAGCGCCGGTACGATCTCGCCGGTGTCGAGGTTCTTATAGAGCAGCCCGTCATAGATGTGCCGCGCGAGGATCAGGCCCTGACGACCGGCGATCTTGTAGGTATCAAGCGGCTCTGGCTCGGCGGCGAAAGCGACGTTGAGCGTGTTGGACGCCTTGTCGGCAAGTGCGGGTGTGCCCAGCGTCAGCGCAGTGCTGGCAGCAAGGACGGCCAAGGAAGTGAGGCCTTTTATGGAGAATGTCTGTGTCATGGATCTCTCTCTGTCAGTTGAGTGAAGGGAAGATGTGTTGCGCCGGCTTTCCGGTTCTAAGCGGGTTGTTTTGCACTCCGCGTTATTTCGGCCAATGTCTCGCCAGCGCGCAGTCGTTCGAGGATTGTTTTCTCGTCCTCCTGCATTTTGCGGGCGCGCGCGGCGTGGGTCGCGGCCTGATCTTTGTCCAGCACGGCAACCCCGTTTTCGTCGGCCAGAATGATATCGGCGGGCCGGACGGAGACGCCGCCACAGCCCACGGTCACATTGAAGTCGCCGCCAAGCCCGCGCGGCTTGGTGGTGATTGGTGACCGGCCACGGCACCAGACTGGAAAGTCTTCTTGTTCTATGGCGGAGCGGTCGGTGACAAAGCCGTCGATTACGGCCCCCACCACGCCGCGAGCCTTAGCGGCTGCGGTCGTGACCGCGCCCCAACAGGCATGGCGAAGATCGCCGCAACGATCGATGACGATGACCTGTCCGGGTTTTGCTGCGGACAGTGCCTCGGTCAGCATCGCGCCATCGTCGCCGAGCATACGCACAGTCAGGGCGGGGCCAAAGACAGTTCGACCAGGCAACAGGCCCTGTAGCGCAGGTGACATGAAGCCCGATTCAAGAAAATGCCCCAGCGTTGCTGTTTCGATGTCCGAAAGGTCGAATTGAGATGTCATGCCCTGTCCTGTCGCCTGATTTGTAGGAAAAAGGATGGCGGCGGGACAGCGGTAGGGTCAAATAGCCGGAGGTTATGGTAAGCATAACCTCCGGGTCGAAAGCGGCGCTCAGATCGCTGCGGTGACGATGAATTCCACCTTGTAGTCCGGCGTCGCCAACTTGGCTTCACCACAAGCACGCGCTGCCGGATTGGCAGGATCGACCCACGCATCGTAGACCGCGTTCATTTCTTGGAAATCGGCCATGTCGGCCAGCCAGATAATGACCTGCAAAAGCTTGGATTTATCGCTGCCTGCCTCTGCCAGTAGGCGGTCGACGGCATCCAGACAATCTTGGGTCTGGGTCGCGACATCGGCACCTGCGGTGCCAACTTGACCGGCGAGGTAAACAGTGTTGTTGTGAATGACGACTTGGCTCATGCGTGGGCCCGAGTGCAAACGTGTGATGCTCATGTTTTTCACTTCCTGATTAAATGAGTGGCAAGTTTAACCGAACGCGGGCAATGCGCACAGACAGCGCATCATAGCCACAGTCGATTTCAAGTATCGATATTGACTATATGTCCAGTGATGAAAAATAGGGCATTCTAAATCTAATCAAACAAGAAAATGATCATCAGCATGAACGCTCTGCCGCAACCCGACCTAAACTGGAACCTGCTGCGCATGTTTTACATGATTGCGAAGGAGGAGAGCATCACAAAGGCTGCCAAACGGCTCGGCCTAAGCCAGCCCTCAGTCAGCAATGCGCTGCAAAAACTCGAAGCACAGCTTGGTTGCCAGCTGGTCTTCCGCGACAGCCGCCACTTCGAACTGACAACGCGTGGCGACAAGATATTCCAAGAATGCCGTGACATCTTTCATAGCGCTGGACGGATCAATCTTTTGGTCCGTGATGCCGAAGAGGAGGAGCGCGGGCAAGTTCGGTATCAGATCATCAGCAATCTGGTGTCTCCCATGCTGGACGAGTTGCTGCGGCTTTATCATCAGCGATATCCTTCTGTGGCCTTTCAAAGCGAGGTCCAGAACAGCCAAGCCATCGTGCGTTCGATCCAACAGGGTCGTGGTACGATCGGATTTTGTCTGCTGGCCAAGCCTCTGGTCAACCTGCCCTCGATACGATTGTTTCGAGAAGAATTTTATGTGTTTTGCGGCGCCGAGCATCCGCTGTTTGGGCAGGAGAGCGTCGCGCTCCGCGATCTTCAGCGTGAGCCCTTCATCAGCTTCGCCTGCGCCACAGAAGGCATGGGGCTGGAGCCGATGTCGGTCTTGCGCGAAGGAACAAGGCTGGGCAACCGCATCAACGGTTTGAGTACCAACATCGAAGAAGTTCGAAGAATGATCGTGGCCGGGATGGGAATTGGCATCCTGCCCCTGATGACCGCGCAGGACGACATTAAGCGCGGCGACCTGTGGCCGATCAAGATCACGGATGAAACGATCGGTGCCGATGTCTATCTGGTTCATGCCCCGAGAGAAAAACTATCTCCCTCGGAGCAGAAATTCGTAGATATCGCGCAGGAGCTTCTGGCGTTTTACCCGGATATGGTGTGATCGCGTGCCATATTGGCTGCCGCCAGATCCTGAAGCGCCATGCCGGCAGATTTGAACGCGGTGCAGGCACTCTCATCGCTGCGGCCGGGATGCGCGCCCTGACACAATTCGGCAAGATCTGCGCGGATGTGATCTGGTGTGATCTGCCCTCCCTCCAGCAGTTGGGAAAGGTCCCCCGCAAGCGACGCCCCTGCCCGCAGATCGACGAAAACCTCGGCCTGCGTGATCGCCTGATCGTCGCTTTCGCGCATGTCGCCCTTGAAGGCACCGATCAGATCAAGGTGGCTGCCGGGTTTGAGCCAGTCGCCATGGACGATTGGCCGTGTTGAGGCCGTGACGGTGCTGATCACATCCGCCGCGCGGCACACCGCTTCGAGGTCTGTTACCGCCTGCGCGGGCAGGCCCAGTGACCCGAGCGCCTCCGCCACAGCGGCTGCCTTGTCGCCGCTGCGTCCCCAGATTGAAACCGAACTGTAGGATCGCACCGCACAATGGGCCGCTGCCACGGCGAGGGAAAGCTGCCCGGTGCCCACAATCAGTAGATTACGGGCATCCTTGCGCGCAAGGAAATCCGCCGCCAATGCCGAGGCCGCCGCCGTGCGCCGCGCGGTCAAAACATCGCCATCCAGCGCCGCCTGCATCTGCCCGGTTTCGCCATCAAACAGCAGGTAGCCCGCGTTGATGGTCGCGCGGCCCTTGGCGGCGTTGTCGGGAAAAAAGGTGACAACCTTGACGCCAATGCTTTGCCCCGGAACCCAGGCCGGCATGATAAGAAGCGATGCTTCGCTGCCGTCCGGCTGTTCGATGGTCAGAACCTGTCGGTCAGGTGCCTGCACCGCATTGCCCCGGTACCAGTCGCGCAACTGTCCGATCAGATCGGGCCAATCCAGCGCGGCTTCAAGCGCTTCATGTCCGATCAATTTGCTCATCGATCGGCCCGTTTGACGACTGCGTGCAGCAGAATATTGAGCCCAGCGACGAAATCCTCTGGTGTGCAACTTTCTTCGTTGTTGTGCGTGATGCCGTTTTCGCAAGGCGCAAAGATCATCGCGGTCGGGCAATGTGTGGCAAGGAAATAGGCGTCATGGCCCGCTTGGCTTTCAATATCACGCCAGTTGAAATCCATGCGGATAGCCTCGTCGCGGATACCGTCGATCATTTCGTGGTCAAAAATGTCGCCGCCCCATTCCCATTCATCCTCGATCTGCGCCTCACAGCCACAGCGCGCGGCGGATTCGAACAGGGCTCTGCGCATTTTTTCCGCCATTGCACGGGTAGTGATCAGGTCGGGGTGGCGCACATCACAGACCGCTTCGGCGGTATCGGACAGTATCCCCGGTTTGTTTGGCCAAGCGGTCAGCCGCGCAGCGGTGGCCTTGCCGTCAAGCACCGCAAAATCCCAGCCGATGTCATCGACGGCGGTCAGCCAGCGCGCGCCCGCCGCAAGTGCGTTCTTGCGCAGGTCCATCGGTGTTGGCCCTGTGTGCGCTGTCTGCCCCTTAAACGATGCCCGCATTCCGCGCACCGGATAGCCGCCGGTGACAATGCCAACCTGCCGCTTCTCTGCATCAAGGATCGGCCCTTGTTCAATATGCAATTCAAAATAGGCGTCAATCTCGCCGGCCTTGCAGGCACGTTCGCCGTTGTAACCGATCCGTTTCAGCTCATCACCGAAACGCGCGCCATCGTCGCCGATCAGGTCATGCACCCAGTTGATGTCATATTTGCCAACGAAACAGCCCGAAGCGACCATCGGCGGAGAGAATCTCGCGCCTTCCTCGTTTGTCCAGTCGACCACCACGATGGGGCGTTTCGTGACATGGCCCGTATCGTTCAAGCTACGGATTACTTCCAGTCCGCCCAGGACGCCGGCTATTCCGTCAAAACGTCCACCGTTGATTTGGGTGTCAAGGTGACTGCCGATCAGGATCGGCGGTAGATCGTTGTCAGTGCCGTCGCGGCGACCAAAGATGTTGCCCGCGGCGTCCACTTCGACGCTGAGTCCGGCCTGTTCGCACCACGACCGGAACAGATCGCGTATATCACGGTCAGCATCGCCAAGCGTCAGGCGCGACAACCCGCCAGGACGGCCTTTGCCGATCTCGGCAGAGGCTTCGATGGTGGACCAGAAGCGGTCAAGGTCGACACGGGTATCGGGGGTAAGCGGCATGGGAATCTTCTTTCTTTCAAGGACTGGGATCAAAACAGGATGCCCGGAAGTTCGGTAATCAGTGCGGGGAAGAGGACGAGAAGCAGCAGTACGCCGACCATCACGCCAAGGAAGGGCATCAGGTATTTGAACGACGCGCTAAGCGGTATTTCACCAACCCTGCAGGCTGCCATAAGGTCGATGCCCAAAGGAGGCGTATTGGCACCAATGGCCAGGTTTATAGTCAACAGGATGCCGAAATAGACCGGGTCGATGCCGTAGTGGCCAAGGATCGGTAGGAACACCGGCGCAAGGATCAGGATGATCGCGATGCTCTCCATGAAGGTGCCGAGAATTAACAGTACCGCCATCATCATCAAGAGCGCCACGGTGCCACTTTCGGTGGTCTGTGTGATGCCGTTGACCGCCATCTGCGGCACCTGTTCGGCAGCAAGGATCCAACCAAAAACCGAGGCTGAAGCGATCACAAGCAGGATCACACCAGTCATCTCGGTGGTCTCACGCAGTAACCGCATCAACGTGGAAAGCGATAGCGCGCGATAAACAAACACCCCGATGAATAGCGCATATGCAACACCGATCCCGGCAGCCTCTGTCGGAGTGAAGATGCCAAGGCGAATACCGCCGACGATTATAATCGGCGCCAGCATGGCAAGGATTGACCCCTTGGCGGCGCGCCCCAGCTCCCCCCAAGAGAATGGCTCACCACCCTGCCAGCCGTGGCGGCGGGAAATCCACCAAGCGACAAGTATAAGACCAAGACCCAGCAGGATACCGGGCAGGATCGCGGCGACAAAAAGCTGGCCGATCGAACTGTTGGTGGCGGTGCCGTAAACGATCAGCACGATTGACGGTGGAATGACGGTACCAAGTGAGCCAGCACAGCCCAGTGCCGAGGCCGAAAAGCCGGGCGCATAACCCTGATCCTTCATCGCGGGTAGCATCATCGTGCCGATGGCTACCACGTCGGCTACCCCCGAACCCGAGAGCGAGCCGAACATCATGCAGGCGATGATCATCACCATCGCCAACCCGCCGGTGCGCCGCCCGATCAACGCTGAACACAGTGCGATGATTCGAGGTGCAAGACCGCCATGGACCATGAGCAAACCCGCCAACAGGAACAGCGGAATCGCCAGCAGCGTAAAGCTGTTGATGCCCGCGACGGCGCGCTGCGCCACCACCATCATCGGTGCGGCATCGGCGATCAGCAGATAGAACATCGAAGACAGGCCCAGTGCGACTGCGATGGGTGCATCCAGCAGCACCAGCCCCACAAAGACCACAATAAGCAAAACAAGCGCGAGGCTCATGCGCGGCCCCCTTTCAGGATTAGGCCCAGGAGCGCAAACCCGCAGCAGACCGGTAATGAGAGGTAAAACAGCCCGACAGGCAGTGACAAAGCAGTGGTCTGGTGCGACCAAGTAATCTGGGTCAGCTTCCAACCGGTCCAGACGAACACCACAAGAAAAGTAAAACTCGCCAGCCACGCCAAAACAGCAAATGCTCGGCGCAGTAGCGCGGGCATCGTTACCAGATCAAGCAGCCCGGCGCGAAAGTGCGAGCCGCGCACAAAGCCCGAAATCGTGCCTACAAATGTCAGCCAGACCAGCGCCATACGCGGCAATTCCTCGGCCCAACGGGGGGTAGAGGAGAACAGGTAGCGCGAGATGACCACATAGACCACCATCGCCGCAAACCCCGCCACCAATGCCGCCCCGACCCAGCGCGCCGCGCGGTCGATAACAGTGGCCGCGCGCAGTGACCCTTTCCCAAGTGTCATGGCTTCAGAAATCCTTCTGGTCCGCGGCAAAGCATGCATTCGTCGCAATAGGCCGCGACAACCACCCATTCGTCAGAAATCACCTCGACCGTGTGGTCCAGACCGGGGGGCAGCCTCACAGCAGTGCCTTCGGTCATATGATATTCCTCGCCCCCCGCCCGCAGGATCGCCTCGCCTTTCAGCGTCAGAGTTACCTCGTCGCGGGGATGGTTGTGGGCGGTGGATTTCGCGCCTTTTTTGCCAGTGGTCACGGAGAGCTTGATAAAGCCTTCACCGCGGGCAGCAGGTGAAAACAGTACCTTCTGGGTGAAGTCGTAAAGTTGCACCGGCTCTACCGATGCAACTTCTGTTATTTCAGGGCGCAGAGTCATTTGCGGTAGGTGTTCAAGATGGTCAGAAGCTCTTCACCGTAAACGTCCTTCTGGCTTTCCCAAATCGGCTCGACCGCTGCGATAAAGGCCGCTTTGTCGACCTCGTTGAACTTCATGCCTTTTTCTTCAAGCTGGGCGATCAACTGGTCATTGGCGGCAGCAACCATGTCGCGTTGTTTCAGGCCCCAAGACGTGGCCGCTTCCATGACGATGGCCTGATCTTCGGCAGAGATCTTGTCCCAGACCGAATTCGAGATGGTTAGGGTCGCGGCACCCCAGATGTGTTCGGAGAGCGAGACATATTTCTGCACTTCGAAGAACGACGCAGAATAGATAATCGCCAGTGGGTTTTCCTGTGCATCGAACAGACCTTGTTGAAGTGCGGAGTAGAGCTCACCGAAAGACAGAGGTGCTGGTTCTGCGCCCAGACCTTCGAACGTCGCCAGCCGCACTTTGTCGGGCGTGACGCGGATTTTCAGACCAGCGAGGTCTTCTGGGTTTTCCACGGGGCGGACATTATTGGTGATGTTTCGAAAACCGTTTTCCCACCAGCCCAAGACCTTGATGCCCTTGCCGTCGAGCATATCGGCCAGCGCAACACCCAGATCGCCGTCAAGCGCGGCAAAGGCCTGATCCCGTGCGCCCCAAGCATAGGGCATTTCAATGATGCCCATGCGTGGCTCAATACCTTGGAACGACCCCGAACCGATCAGACCGGCCTGTACCGAACCGAATTGCAGGCCCTCGATCACTTCCTTTTCGCTGCCAAGCTGCCCGGAGGGGAAAACCTTGATCGCGACGCGGCCTTCGGTGCGGTTGTTGACCTCATCTGCAAAACCGGTGGCGGCAGTGTGCCAGCTGTGACTTTCTGGCAGGACGTGGCCAAGGCGAATCGACACGCCGTCGGCCAAAGCGGCAACCGGCGCAAAGGCCACAAGGCTGGCGGCCAGTAGGCCACCTTTGATTAGGGTGATGGGGGATTTCATTTTGGTCTCTCCTGTTGAGCAGCAATTGCCACAGAAGAAATACCGATCTCGGACCCTACGCAAATAGGCTCAGCCTATGATTGATACAGATTTTTTGAATACTCGAGCGCCTGTGCGCAGTGTTTCGTTCCCGCTACGCGCGAACGCTTGCAAACATCATGCACACTCGCGAGAGCACAATCCGCATCTCGCAAATGCCGCAGATGCAGCGCACGATAGCTAAATACGCATAGTAAATCTTAGGCATCAATGGTGCTGCGGTAACAGGTTAATTTCTGATCTGCGGAAGCTCCAACGATTGTGTCACCTTCATGTTCTGTTCCGTCTTTCGCAACCTCCTCCTCGTAGACATCACGGATTACAGCCTAAAAATTCGATTTGAGAAGAAATTTGGGGTGGCTATCGTACGCGCCCCCAAGGGTAGCGGTTGCGTGTTTCAGTGCAGCATTCCGAAGTTGAGCTGGAAATTTGCAAAGGGCCAAAATCGGCCCATCCGCGGTGAAAATCGTGCTCAACACCGTGACGCGCAAATTTATCTGCTCAGTAAGCCTTCTAAGTCATTGATATCCGGAAAACGAGGCGCAATATTACGCGCTTTCCTAGGTAATCCCCCCTAAAATTAGCGGTGTTCAAAAGTGGAATTTTCTCGGCAAGGTATCTGAGGAGATTTACGATGAAG
>LAZR01001295.1_pt1 | contig 16056 bp, 11 predicted proteins | sample 329461 | NCBI WGS metagenome assembly LAZR01 (sample SAMN03002196, study PRJNA259156) | marine sediment metagenome | biome: sea floor; feature: Hydrothermal impacted sediments; material: marine sediment; isolation source: Loki non-amplified sample from Loki's castle hydrothermal vent sediment ...
ATCTTAGACTGGGCAACAAATGATGAAGACCTAAAGACATTAGTAAGCGCCCTCAAAAAAACAGGTTTAGTTGATACGGTATCAAAATTAGATTCCGCAACCGTATTGGCACCGAACGATGAAGCTTTCGAAGGACTTTTAGAAATGCTCGGAGATGATTACGATAGCCTTGATGATTTCGATAACGCAACCGAAATCGCTTTGTTGGGTAATATCCTTAAATACCACGTATTAACATCTAACGATTTGATGGCGGGTGAAGCTGAAACCGCTTTTGAAGATAATACTGTTTCTGTTGTTGCGGATGGTGAAGGTTACATATTCGGTGACGCAGAAACTGTAAGCGCCGTTACCGAAGCTAAAAACGGTAATTTTCAGATTATTGACAAAGTACTTTTGCCACAAGCTGCCTCTGACTTTTTGGACCTGCTAAACTCTGAAGATTTAGCGACATTGGTTACAAGGGAATCCAATTTAAGTATAATGGAAGAGGCTTTGATTGCTACGGAACTAAATACTCCTTTTGTTGACATTACCAACGAAAGCTTCGTTCAAGGTGAAAATGAAAAGGATGATGCCTTCCAAAAGCGAAGTGCCCCTAAGAATTTCACTTATTTTAAGCCTGCTACTGTTTTCGTTCCAACCAATACCGCTTTTCAAGAGTTATTGAATGCTTTAGGGGATGACTATAACAGTATTGAGGACTTTGATACTGATGAAGAAAAAGCACTTCTTCAAGAAATCTTGCTGTTTCACGTAGTAGAAGGAAAAGTAGAAAGTGATAATTTGACCGAAGGAAACTTAACTACCGTTGCTAAAAGTGATATTAGCATTATCAGCGTTGTCGGAACCGATACTTTTGTAATCGGCGATGCCACTAATAATGTGAATGCAAATATTGTAGCTTCAGATCAAACTGCCAGAAATGGAGTTGCTCATTTCATCGACAAGGTATTACTGCCTAAAAATGCTATTGCATTTATAAACGCTTTGAATCAAGATACTATTGATTAATCAATAGAAAACAATAAACTAATATAAAGTTATTAGATAATAGGCATCCTGAAATAAGGATGCCTTTTGCATTTAAATCATCAGTACATTTTCTTATCCCGTTCATCGGAATTAACAGTTTATCAAACAATTTTTAAAGCCTAATTCAGTTTTAGCCTGGTACGCATTAGTGTATTCATTGTAAACTAAGTTTCTCCAAACCATGACAACTTATATAGCCCATTTCACGGCAAAACATCGTATCGTCGAAATTGAACAGCACTCTATTTTTATTTGGCAACAAGAGAGCGGTGAAATCGATGAGTCCCTTATATCCGATAAGATAAAGCGAGAGTCTGCGGTACATTTCTTTCGACTCGTTTCCGAAGAAAATCACGCTATCGATCAAGAAGATATTTTGATAAACGTATCGAGAACCATGCCTTTTTCTGGGTAGAACGCATTGTTTACCTCTCAGGCAGATATAGACAAATTAAATACAGATTTTTTACAAAATCTCAATCATCTACGTTTTCATCCCTGGTTCTTAATTCCTCGTCTGGTCGTTCAAGATCATCGTCATAGGAATCATCATTGCCAATAGATTTTTCAACATCTATTGTCTTGCCTAAGTAGACTAGTTTAGAACCTTCTATGATGTCTTTAAATTCCGTACTGTAGGAAGAAATGACCTGTAGATCACCTGTAGGCGATTTCAAAAGGATGGGTATCGTAAAATTTTCAGCCTTAATCATTTCGATTAGCCCTTCATAATGTTCTTCGTCTTTCAGTTCGATTTCGTGCATGGCCGGATACCTTCTTGCGGTCTCGGTCATTTTGATATAATCGTCGGTATGGGAGAAGAGACCTGCTTTAGGATTGTTCTCGGGATCGTTCATCTCTTCCGCATTGACAAGGCGAAAGGATCCGTTCTCACCAAATTGTTTTGTAAACTTTTCAATAGCGTATTTATTGATATCGGAGTTGCCGGTTAGGGCCATTAAATACCCGATATCATTTAATTCAATATTATCGGTCAAGCTATCGGAATAGATGTTGGCCGTCATGGCTTCCAAGCCTAATTTTTTAGCCTTGTTGACGTTGTTTTGATTACTGTCGATCAAGACAACGTGGCGATTATTTCTATGGATATAATCAGCGATAAGGCGCGGTGCTTTCGATGCCCCTAGAATGAGGATCCCTTCCGATTTGGTCAAAAACACCCCAATCATTTTTGCAAAAAACCGAGCAGTTGTAGCGTTCAACAATACCGTGCCCAACACAATCATGAAAACAAGAGGGGTAATATATTCTGCACCTGGTTCACCCTTGAGAATCATTTTAGAACCAAAGAGTGATGCAATACCTGCCGCAACGATACCTCTTGGCCCTACCCATCCTATGAAGAGCTTTTCGTTCAATTTCAATTTAGAACCGTAGGTGCTAAGAAACACGCCCAAAGGCCTTATGATGAAAACGATAATACTAAATAAAATGACCGTATTCCAGTTATAAATCAGTTCAAGATCTTGAAGGTTGATATTTGCCGCCAGTAATATAAAAAGTATCGAAATGAGCAATATGCTCAACGACTCCTTAAAATAAAGCAATTCTTTAAGGTTTGGCAGGTTAGAGTTGCCCATCACCATTCCCATAATTACCACAGCCAAAAGACCTGATTCGTGGGCAAAAGCATCTGAAACTACAAAGACCAACAGAACGGCCGAAAGGGAAGCCACATTTAGTAAGTAGTGGGGAATGAATTTTTTCTTTATTGAAAACATAAGGGCATGAGCGAACGTAAAGCCGAAAGCAAAACCGAACAATAATATTTTACCGAACTCAACAAAAGCTGTTTTGGTATAGGCCTGCCCCTCTCCAACACTAATGAACTCAAATACCAAAACCGCTACCAAAGCCCCAATGGGATCAATTAGAATACCTTCCCACTTCAACACGGCGGAAACATCCTTTTTTAATGGAATATTTCTAAGAATAGGTGTTATTACTGTAGGGCCGGTTACGATAATTAATCCAGAGAAGAGAAACGAAATTTGCCAGCTGAGTCCAAAAAGGAAGTGGGCGGCCATTCCGGCGCCAAAAAACGTTACAATAGAACCGATGGTAATCAATTTGGTGATTACCGGCCCAATGTTGGCGATTTCCCCACGCCTTAGCGTGAGCCCTCCTTCAAAAAGAATGATTCCAATGGCCAGAGACACAAAATAATAGAGGCTTTCACCAGGAAATAAACCCTTTGAACCCGTCCAAATGGGTTCTATTAATTTAGAACCATCTTCAGTATAGATGGTGGCAATAGGCCCAACCAAAAGACCTATTAAAATTAAGGGTAGAATAGCCGGCAACTTCAAGCGCCATGCCACCCATTGGGCAATGATTCCGAGTATAACTATTCCAGCAATTTCAACCATACCTGCAAAATTTGCTGAAAATTACTCTTTTTATTTTAATAACAAATTTTGCAGTTAGTCTCCTACCAGTACGGTAAAAGGCAAATAATACATTTTTTTGTCACTTTGGCCTCTCATTCTTGAGCAAGATATATCCATTCATGAATTCAAAATTGATTTTATCTTATGTTTCTCCATTTCAATCAATAGTGCCGTTTAGGCTTAAGCTACTAATTTATCCCTTTGCTTCGGAACATGCTTAATTCTATTGCTTTCGGAAATAAACGAGATAAAATAGGCTTAAATCGATATTGCTTTTAACGGGTTACAACCATTCGAGTTTAAAATAGAAGTCTGTATATTAATTTTTATAAAAATTTTCAAAATCACCACAGGTTTATTTATGCTGATACACTAAAGCTCGATTTTATAATAGAACACTCTTTTAACCCTGTCTAGATATGTCTTTTATAGGCTATTGCGACTTTCCCAATACTGTGACAATAGGTACGTGGCTAAAGTTTTCGATTTTAATCTCGGGAGCGGTGGTCACCTTTATTTAGAGAGCCTTATACCATTATTACTATGGCATTTGGTATTTTCACAATGTTAATACTTTACGTAATTTGCGTTATTGATATTGAAAATGAAACTATACCCCATAGAAACCGGAAATTTTAAACTTGACGGCGGAGCTATGTTCGGCGTGGTGCCCAAAACCATTTGGCAAAAAACCAACCCGGCAGACGAAAAAAACTTAATAGATATTGCCGCTCGTAGTCTTCTAATCGAAGATGGAAATCGATTGATTTTGATCGATACCGGAATGGGTAATAAACAGTCGGATAAATTCTTTGGATATTATTACCGATGGGGCGATTTCACATTAGATGGTTCATTAGCGAAACATGGCTTTCATCGTGACGACATTACCGATGTATTTATGACCCATTTACACTTTGACCACTGCGGTGGAAGTATCCAGTGGAACGAAGACCGTACCGGTTATGAACCTGCTTTTAAAAATGCCAACTTCTGGACGAACGACGCCCATTGGAAATGGGCAACGGAACCTAATGCGCGCGAAAAAGCTTCATTTTTAAAAGAGAACCTTCTGCCTATGCAAGAGAGCGGGCAGTTAAAATTTGTACCGCTGCCCTCTTTAATCGGAACCCATAGCAGCGAAAATGAAACCTTGGTCGATTCGGAAAGATTCATAACGAAATCTGGGTTAGGTTTTGACATATTTTTGGCAGATGGCCATACCGATAAACAAATGCTGCCTTATGTCGATTACAAAGGTAAAAAGCTGGTTTTCGTGGCTGATTTAATACCTACTGTTGGCCATATACCATTGCCCTATGTTATAGGATATGACACTAGGCCCTTACTTACCCTATCTGAAAAGGAACTTTTCTTAAATGAAGCCGTAGAAAAAAAGTACTTTCTTTTTTTTGAACATGATGCGCACAACGAAATCTGCACGGTCAAAAATACCGAAAAGGGTGTACGGCTCGACAAGGTGTTCTCCTTTAATGAACTTTTTCAATGAAAAGGCACCAAGAGCTTTCGATAATCAGTTTTTTAAAATTCTACAATTATACACTTTCAATCTCGAATCATATTTAGGTAGAGTATCCTTGAATATTAAAATAACATCTAGCGAAAAATCGAAATTATGAAGGTAAAAATACTATACGTTATATTTTTAATCGGAATGGTATCCTCATGTAAATCATCAAAAGTAGATACTAAAGACCTCTTACCCGAAGGGACCTTTACAAAGGGTATTGAAGGGCCTGCGGTAGACTCGAAAGGTAATCTTTATGCGGTTAATTATCAGGAAGAAGGAACCATAGGAATCGTATACGAAAACGGTCAATCAGAAGTATTTGTAAGGCTTCAAGGCGAAAGTATCGGCAACGGCATCCGGTTTGATTCAAAGGGTGATATGTATATTGCAGATTATGTAGGCCATAATGTGTTGAAGGTCGAAAATGGCACTCGAGAGGCAATGGTTTGGGCACATCAAAAAGATATGAGCCAGCCAAACGATCTGGCCATCTCCCCGAACGGAACCATTTACTTAAGTGATCCCAATTGGGAAGAAGGCACGGGTCGCCTTTGGATGGTCGACGCATCCAAAAAAATCATCCTTTTAGAAGATAACATGGGAACGACCAACGGTATAGAGGTTAGTCCCGATGGTAAACAACTCTATGTCAATGAATCGGTACAGCGCAAGGTTTGGCGCTACGACATTGATGTTGACGGGGGTATTTCCAACAAATCCCTATTCATGAGCTTCGATGATTTTGGTATGGACGGCATGCGTTGCGATTTGGCAGGGAATTTGTACATTACCCGCTATGACAAGGGTAGTATAGCAATACTATCTCCCGCTAAAAAAATCATAAAAGAAATACAATTGAAGGGTAAAAAGCCGTCAAATATTACCTTTGGCGGGCAAAACGGCAAAACTTGCTTTGTGACCATGGCCGACCGCGGATGCTTTGAAACGTTTGAGGCCATTCATCCAGGTGCTTTTTAAGAGCATACTTAAACCTAAATGTTACAACACATACACTAAATAATTTCTATTGCATATGACACTACGAATTCCAAAAATCAGTATCGCCCTTGCAGGCTCTATTCTTTTCATGGGCTGCGGCGCTACCGCTTTGGTCTCTACACCCATTGAAAACATCGATAGTACTCCCCTAAAAATATCGGACCTCACCGATGCCGAAAAGAAACACTGGGGCCATTTAGACTTAGTTGCAGATACTATTCCAGGCATGAGTGTTGACAAAGCCTACTCCGAGATTATTAAAAATAAGAAAGGCGATAAAGTGATTGTTGCGGTCCTCGACTCGGGCATAGACCTTAAGCACGAAGATATCGCAGAAGTGCTTTGGACCAACAAGGGCGAAAAACCCGGTAACAATAAAGACGATGACAATAACGGCTACATTGACGATATACACGGTTATAATTTTCTAGGTGATTCTTATAATGAACAGCTTGAGGCTGCCCGTATTGTTAAGTTAAAACTTGGAGATGCAGCGACACAAGCCAAGGCAAAGGCATTGGTCGACCAGAAATATGCAAAGGCACAACAAGAAATACAGCGGTATACCCAAATACAGCAGGTCGTAAAAGATGCGGATGCTGCAATCAAGAAACAACTTGGAAAGGATTCTTATACCCAAAAAGACCTTAGCGGCATTAAAACTGAAGATGCCGCCATGCAGCAAAATATAGGCATACTGACCCAAATGCTATCATACGGTGAAAGTATTGATTCCGTTATAGAACAAATGGGGCAAGCTGTTTCTTATTACAACGATCAAATCGAATATAATTATAATGTCGATTTTGATGGAAGAAAGGCAGTTGGTGACGACCCTTATGACATTACGGACACAAAGTACGGAAATGGAAATCCGCAAAGTAGCTCAGAAGATGAGAGCCATGGCACCCATGTGGCCGGTATCATTGCCGCAAAACGGGGCAATGGAAAAGGTGTCGATGGGGTAGCAAATAATGTTGAAATTATGAGTATTCGCGCCGTTCCTAACGGCGATGAATATGATAAAGATATTGCTTTAGGAATTCGGTACGCGGTTGATAATGGGGCAAAGATAATCAACGGAAGTTTCGGAAAAGCCTTTTCACCCAATGCGGAATGGGTTTATGATGCCATAAAATATGCCGCCGCAAACGATGTGCTTTTCGTACATGCTGCAGGTAATGACGGTGTTGATCTTGATGACCCGACCAATACCAATTTCCCCAACGACCAAACAAAAAATGGGCCTGAGATTTCAGATAATGTAATTACTGTAGGTGCTCTTAGCTCAGATTATGGGGGTGAGATGTTAGCCTCGTTTTCCAACTTTGGTAAAGTAAATGTAGATGTCTTTGCTCCTGGCGATGCCATTTACTCTTCAATGCCCGGTGACAATTATGAATTTCAGGGAGGCACCTCAATGGCCGCACCGGCAGTTGCGGGAGTAGCCGCCTTAATACGGTCGTACTACCCAAAACTCACCGCCTCACAGGTCAAACACATTTTAATGGAATCTGGTTTGGCCCCACAGGCAAAAGTGGTATTGGGAGGTGATGCATCAAAAACGTCTAAATTTAACGACATTTCTACATCAGGAAATATTGTGAATGCTTACAATGCCCTAATTATGGCAAGTAAGGTTTCGGCAGGTGATATTACCTTGTAAGCAAGGGGTAGTCCATAATTTGCCTTAACATATCAATATTCAAAAAAAACACCATGCAGAATACTACATCACTGTTTGCCATCTTTTCTCTTCTTGCCTTTTACGTCCCGAGCGTTTCTACGGCGCAGAATAATACGTCGTATTGGCAGCAACACGTAGACTACACTATGGAGGTGGATATGAATGTCGAGAACTACCAATATACAGGTTCTCAAAAATTGGAGTATACCAATAATTCGCCCGATTCCCTATCGAGAGTTTACTATCATCTTTTCTTCAATGCTTTTCAACCGGGAAGTGAGATGGATATGCGTTTGCAAAATATTAAAGATCCCGATGCCCGGATGACCACGGAGGACAAAAAAAGCAGAATAGCTACGCTATCTAATGAAGAAATGGGATTCTTACACCCTTCTTCCCTTTCCCAAGATGGCCAAAAGTTAGATTATAATGAAGAAGGAACCGTATTGGTCGTCAATTTAGCGAAACCGATACCTCCAGGAGGAAAGACTACTTTTGAAATGGCATTCGATGGTCAAGTACCCTTGCAAATTCGTCGTTCAGGACGAAACAGTGAAGAAGGTGTTGCCTTATCAATGAGCCAATGGTATCCGAAATTAGCGGAGTATGATTTTGAAGGATGGCATGCAGATCCCTATATAGCAAGGGAGTTTCAAGGTGTTTGGGGTGATTTCGATGTAAAATTGACCATCGATAAAAAATATGTTGTCGGTGGAACCGGATATTTACAGAATCCACAAGAAATCGGTCATGGCTATGAAGCCCCGGGCACAAAAATCAAAAAGGAAAAAGGAAAAACCTTAACCTGGCATTTTAAGGCTCCCATGGTGCATGATTTTATGTGGGCCGCCGATCCTGAGTATCTCCATGATACTTTACAAGTAGAAAATGGGCCTATGCTACACTTTCTTTACAAAAATGATAAAGAGATTATTGAAAATTGGAAAAAGTTACAGCCTAAAACGGCAGAAATAATGCAATTTTTCAATAAAAATATCGGCGATTACCCTTATGAACAGTATTCGGTGGTACAAGGAGGAGACGGTGGTATGGAATATGCCATGTCAACATTAATTACCGGTAAAAGAAAATTTGGTAGCCTCGTAGGCGTTACGGCCCACGAAATGGCACACTCTTGGTTTCAACACGTCTTGGCCACCAATGAATCAAAACACGAATGGATGGACGAAGGTTTCACGACCTTCATTTCTACCCTCGCCATGAACCAAATTATGGACGAGAACAAGGATAATCCGTTTGAAGGCACTTACAAAGGTTACTACAGCTTGGTAAATTCCGGTCTGGAGCAGCCGCAAACTACACACGCCGACCGGTATGACAACAATTATGCCTATAGCATTGCCGCTTATAGTAAGGGATCTATTTTTCTCTCTCAACTTGGGTATATTATAGGTCAGGATAAACTTATGCAGACCATAAAGAACTATTATCGGGATTTCAAATTCAAACATCCTGTGCCTAATGATATTAAAAGGGAAGCTGAAAAAACTTCGGGTATGGAGCTTGATTGGTATCTAACTGATTGGACCCAGACCACGAATACAATTGATTATGGTATAAAAGAAGTTGTAGCGGACAGTGGAAAAACAAAAGTAAATTTAGTTAGAAATGGCTTAATGCCTATGCCTTTGGACATTTTGGTCGTTTACCAAGATGATACTAAAGAAACCTTTTACGCACCGCTTAGAATGATGCGCGGAGAAAAAGAAAACCCTTATCCTCAAATAAACCGAACAGTATTAAAAGATTGGCCTTGGGCTTTTCCAGATTATGATTTTACTATAGATAAACCTATTGAGAGCATAAAAGCTATTGTTATAGATCCGTCTCAACTTATGGCCGATGTTAAGCAAGAAGATAACGTTTGGCAAAATGAACAATAATCAAATTGACTTACTTAAAAATATAGCCAAAATTTAAGATTGTCTCTAATTGCTGAGTGTTTATATTATAAAATTGAACGATTCCCTTTTACCTGAAATTTGGTTTTGTGGTCGAAGTACATCCTTGTGAAACAGCATAATGAACTTTACGTATTCCAAAAAAGAGAAGCTCAAAAGCAGAAAGCTTATCGATAGCCTATTTGTAAAAGGCAAGTCCGTATCAAAATATCCCATTAAACTTATATATCTTAAAACCGAAGTCCAGGAGAATGCTATTATACAGGCCGGGGTTGCGGTTCCAAAAAGGAATTTTAAAAGTGCAGTTAAGCGCAATCGCATCAAGAGATTGCTCAGAGAAGCGTATCGACTGAACAAACATCAGGTTTTTAACAATAGCGAAGACGCTTTTGCGTTTCTATTTTTATACCTTGGAAAAGAGATGCCCGACTTTGTCAACATTGATCGCGACATGAAAGCGGTTCTTTCTAAATTTCTTGAAAGAGAAAAACTATCGTAAAACGATTTTTGATTATAGAGGTATACGGTACGCCATAACGTACCTCAAAAAAGTATTCTTTGATGAAAACAATTTTTAAAAAACGATTTCTGATTCCAGTAGTGGCCGCAATACTGTTTATCAGTGGTACAAGCTTCGTCAAAAGCGATTTTTTTGAAATAGCAAAACAGATCGAGATTTTTACGACCTTGTTTAAAGAGCTAAACATGAATTACGTAGACGAGACCAATCCTGCGGATTTGATGGATACTGCGATTAAGAATATGCTCGAAGATTTAGATCCCTATACCACATTTCTCAACGAACAAGACGTAGAAACATATCGTATCAACAACGCGGGAGAATATTCCGGCATTGGGGCCTTAGTGCGCTCTTTTGATGATAAGTTATTGATAATTGAACCCTACAAAGACTATCCGGCAGACAAAGCGGGACTAAAAGCAGGCGATGAAGTCCTGAAAATTGGCGATATATCAGTGGCCGAATTTAAGGATAATGCGAGCGAAATGTTGAAAGGGGCCAATGACACCTCCGTAGAAGTTACATATATACGCCAGGGCGAGACTAAAACCACAACGATAATACGCGGAGCGGTAGAGGTCGATGCCGTACCCTTTTACCAGATGATCGATGATAAGACCGGGTATATCGTGTTAACAAGATTTAACGCAAAGGCATCTAACCAGACGAAAGCGGCACTGATCGACCTAAAGGCTAAAGGTGCCAAAAAAATCGTTTTAGACCTAAGGGATAATCCCGGCGGATTATTATCGGAAGCGATTAACGTCACAAATCTTTTTGTAGATAAGGGCGAATTAATTGTCACCACGAAGTCAAAGGTCAAAAAATTCAATAGCGAGTACCGTACCCAGAATAAGCCGGTCGACACTGAAATTCCACTTGTAGTTTTGGTCAACGGCAACAGTGCCTCTGCCAGTGAAATCGTTTCGGGAAGCTTACAAGATTTAGACAGGGCGGTTATCATGGGGGCGCGTAGCTATGGAAAGGGGTTGGTTCAAAGACCCCTGAAACTAACCTATGGCACACAGCTAAAGGTGACCATCAGCCGATATTACACCCCTTCTGGAAGATGTATACAGTCGCTTGACTATTGGCAACGCGATGAAAATGGCGATGCTGTCAAAAAAACGGTTTTCAACGATTTTATGACCCGTAATGGCAGAAAGGTGCAAGACGGTGGCGGAGTGTTGCCAGATATTGAAATAACCTCCACTAAGGCCAATGAATTAACTACGGCCTTAATGAACAATAATATCATCTTTGATTACGCAACGCAATATTACTACAAGCACCAGCTACAAGACCCTGGCAGTTTTAATTTTTCTGAAAGCGATTACCAAGATTTTAAAACCTATGTGTCTCGCAGCGACTTTTCATACGAGACTGAAACTGAAAAAGTCTTAAATAAAGCCATGACCGATCGTGAAGAGGTTATTTTCAACGACGCTATAGAAAATGATTTTAAAGCCTTGCTATTAGATATCGAAAAAAGTAAGATTACCGCATTGGAGGATTTTCAAAAAGAGATCCAACAAAAATTGGAAGATGAAATTATAAAACGTTATTTCTATCGTGAAGGCCTATACGATTATTATCTAAAAAACGATGAGGCCATCTTGGCGGCATCCGGGCTGTTAGTAGACGAAGGGAAGTATTTTGAAATACTGAAGTAAAGCACCGTCTTTACTCCATTTTCGTAAATTAATGATTTCTATTACTCCAAAGCTAAAACAACGTATAACAAGTCTTTTTTACACTAATAGAAAAAGCGATAGTGATTTTTCAAACCTTACAATACGTCTTGGCAAGTATTGAAAAATCTCTATAAAGGACAATAGTAAATCGAGATAGATAAAACCATATATCGATTGAATCATTACAAACTAACTTCGCATAGTTAAGTCACGTAGTTTTACTTAAGGTATTTTTGGTTGGATTCTTCTAAATGTGCTATACGCTATCTTGCATATTACCATCATTATATAAACTTTCGAAATTTTAAGAAATTTGACCCTTTACGTACTAAAGAACGGGTTGATAAACTATTGCCGAACTGGAACCTACCAGAAAATTGCCTATTTTAGAAGTTTAAGTTGTTATATTTTATATAAGTGTTTCCGTCCTTTACAGCGTTGGGCATCAATGTGAATAGATAAAAGAAATTGTGCACTAAAATAAGTAAAACAACAAGTGCACTAAAATACAATATTGAAAGTACGGATGATCGGGCCAACATTTGAGAAAGAAACGATTTCCGTAGTTTCAAAATGAGATTAGTAATCTAGTAATGAAGAAAAATAAAGCCGAACTCTTTTTCAATATCAAATCAATTCTGGGCGAAGGGCCCGTTTGGGATTGGCGAAAACAAAGGCTCTTTTGGGTCGATATTGAAGGCAGGAAGTTATTTTGCCTAGATCCATCTACTCAAAAGCATTTATATTGGGATTTTAAAAGCATGATAGGCGTAGCTGTGCCTACCGAATCGGGAAGCTTCGTTTTGGCGTTAGAACAAGGTTTGTCGAAGTTCGATGTGGAGACCGAAAAGCTAACTCCACTCAATGTCTTAGAAAATCATCCTCACAAAATACGATTTAACGATGGTAAGGTTGGGCCCGATGGGAATTTTTGGATTGGCACTATGCACAAAGAATTCGTTCCCAAGGCTGGAAATCTCTACTGTGTTGATCAAGCATTACATGCCAGTATAAAAATTCCGGAAAATACAATTTCGAATGGTATGGCATGGTCATCCAATACAAAAACCTTTTATTTTATTGATTCTCCGACCTATGAAATCTCTTCGTACGATTTCGATATCGAAACCAGTTCTATTTCCAATAAAAAATCGATTATTAATGTTCCTGAAAGCTATGGCACTCCAGATGGTATGAGTATCGATGCAGAGGGTATGTTATGGATTGCGCATTGGGGCGGTAATTGCGTTCGCCGTTGGAACCCCGATACGGGTATGGTTCTCGAGACCGTTGAAGTCGAGGCCCCCAATGTAACCTCTTGCTGTTTTGGCGAAAAAGATTTGGATACTTTGTATATCACCACCGCAAGAAGCGGTCTTTCTCAAAGTGAATTGCAAGAATATCCTTTGAGCGGAGGTCTGTTCGTATGCCGGCCCGGTGTAAAAGGAATGCCCATTAACTATTTCAAGGATAACTAATGCAATACTCGGGTTTAAAGAACAAAACAGCAATTATAACCGGCGCCGGTACAGGCATTGGCTATGCTATTTGCGAATTGCTTACCATAGCTGGAGCGAATGTAGTACTCAATGATGTAGACAAGGAACTGGCCACCAAAGCAGCTAAAAACTTAGATGCCCAGCATTCGGGAAATTGTCTACCCTTTGACGGGGATGTTGGGGATGTTCATATCATAGATAAAATGGTCGATTTTGCTCTAGAAAAATTCGGTCGAATTGATTTCGTTGTGCCCAACGCGGGCATTACCTTATTTGGAAATTTTTTAGAATTTACCCCAGCCTCTTTTCAAGAAGTAATGCGGCTCAATTTACAAGGTGCATTTTTCTTGGCACAGCGTGTGGCAAAGGAGATGATAGCTCAAGGCGATGGTGGCCGAATGGTCATGATGTCGTCGCAAGTCGGTATTCGCGCCTATCAGCAATTAGCCGCTTATGGAATGACCAAAGCAGCATTACGCATGTTCGCCCAAAATTTAGCTTTTGAGCTAGGCCAATACGGTATAACCGTAAATGCCGTAGCACCGGGTGCGACATTAACCGAACGTACAGAAGAAGAGCAACCGGACTATAAGGGCACTTGGGCCAAACTGAACCCCAACGGAAGGGTCGGTAAACCCGAGGACGTCGCCAAAACCTGCCTATTCTTACTATCCGATGAGGCTTCACATATAAATGGACAAACAATACCAGTTGATGGGGGTTGGACCACGGCTGGAAAGTATCCTGAGGATCTTTTATAAATACCTGTGGTTGGGTGGAATCCCTGCTGGAAAGAATCCAAATAAGCTGTTATCCTCTTTATTATGAACGTGTGGCCGAAATTGGTCAAACCTGAATAGCTAAAACCTATCTTCTACGGCCTAAAGGATAAGGTTACAGGCTAAAACACCCTTTCTTGACTTTAGCAATTCATTGTGCCTCCAGATTTTTAATCTTGACGTTTCTAAAATCAATGGGCTGCCCTTCGCTTTGTAATGCTATAAATCCTTCTTTCAATAACTGCCCATCATTTTTACTTTTCGGATCAAATCCTTCGACAACCTCGCCACCAATTTGGGGTTTCGTATATTCTAAAACTTTTTTGCCATTTATAAGGTGGGTAACCAGTGAATCGCCTAGAACAATCAGTTCTGCCTTCACCCACTGGTCGCCATAATATGTATCTGAGGTTGAATTGAGGCAATGATCGGGATACATTTTCCCTCCATATTCTATTTCAGTGCCAGGGGAACACATATTGCCCGTGGGCCTCGCTTCGCCTTCGTTTATACCTGCCAAAAATTGCATTTCTACCGAAATCGGCCAATTTTGCTCCTTGGGCATGGTGCGGGGGTCTTGGGAATGGAACATAACTCCGCTGTTTTTTAGCGTATAGGACGGTGCTCCGGGATACAGTTCGCCCACAAAACGGTATTCCATAGAAAGGTGGAATTTAGAGTAGGGCGTATCAAAATAAAGGTGTCCGAACCGGTCATTAAAGTCTCCCTTGTATTTGTCATAGCGCACTTTGATTATACTATCCTCGACCCGAAAGGTGTCACCAAAATTATCGCCTGTATCATAGTGGTGTATTTTTGCAGTCCATCCGTCTAAATTTTTTCCGTTAAACATGGGTTTCCAATCTCCGTCAGCTACGGTGTTTTTCTGAACTCCACATTGCGTGAAAAAGAGTAATCCAAACATAGCACANAATGTGGATAACAACCCGGAAATTTTCTTTTGGCTCATACGTATATAGCTTTTAAGTTACAGGGAAAGATACCATAAGATTTTTGAATTTAACCCCGCAGGAAGCTCTAGTATCCTTTTCTTGATTTTTAGAAGGATGTTTTTTTACTCCTTTCCTATCTTACCTTTTTCGGAAATTTTGAATTAGAAAGTATTGCATTATATAGTATGTACATCTTAATACAAGGATATTCTTTATATGGGATTATCCAACAAGAATCTTGGCACTAGTATAAAAATAAAATCAACAGACTATCTACACCTGTTCGGTTTCTGTGCGAAATAGCGGGATCATCCACCTGCCGAAAATTATTCTCTATGATGGTTTCGTTAATGCTGTCAGTGTATTTAAGGTTAATTCTACTTTTTTACACTTAATAGAAGCCTGTTACTAACCGTATCACTTAGCATTGTACTGTATCTTCCTTAAAGATTAGTAAGGAGGTTAAAGTGGGCTGGATTATGCCTATACTATGAAAAAGTATTGTGAATACGGCATCGTTAAACCTCAACTACCAAAGTTCGATACCCATGTCTTTACCAAATCTAAAGGCGGAGGTTCCAATAAGCGGGCGAAGAACATTTTTTTAAATTTTGTAACCCTAACGGTGAAAAACTAATAGAACCCCAATGCTTTATCGGATACGGAAATAGTACTGTATTCCAACAATTATACCGTACAAGAGCGCGTATCCTAGACCTTAAAATATACCTTGTGCTTGTCTAAAAAGTAGGTGATGTACCAAAAGATAAATAACACTAATAAAGCGTTCAATACGGCGATGACCTGCTCCGAAAGCCCTAATGGTCCGAGTAAACCTTCCGACCATATCATTCCGAACCCTCGAAACCATTGTGCACCGACCGTTTCCGCGAAAAGATAAATGAAGATGGAGTTAGTTCCAACCACTGAGAAAATCTTCAGCCACTTTGGGGCATTTCCCTTGACATCGATTACCCAATAAAAAAATGCTAATGTCAAAATGGCAAAGCCTCCGGACGTAAAGCT
>LAZR01001296.1_pt1 | contig 16054 bp, 20 predicted proteins | sample 329461 | NCBI WGS metagenome assembly LAZR01 (sample SAMN03002196, study PRJNA259156) | marine sediment metagenome | biome: sea floor; feature: Hydrothermal impacted sediments; material: marine sediment; isolation source: Loki non-amplified sample from Loki's castle hydrothermal vent sediment ...
TTATCTGTATTGTGGGATCCTCCCTTTTCAAAATACGTTACTTCTAAAATTAGATCTGTCATACTCGATCAACCACTTCTTTTTTTAAATAATTTATGTTTTGATTTTAGGTAATGATTTTGTTATTAATATTTGATTAAGAGAAGATAGTATTTTTAATAACTCTAATGACATATTGATAAAAATTATTATTGGATGAGTAAGGTAAATTTTCTGCTAGTAGTTATGCTTTTATACTCACAGCAGCTTTAGCTGACACCTTCACGAATCTAACGTAGAAATCTATTGTTTATATACAAGGATTTTTTAAGGAACACGGAACACCACAAGCACACTTCCCGCACATATCTGATAAACCCAATTTTGAGTACAATTTACCATTTTCTAAACAAATCTGATAACATTTATGGCGATCAAATGATTCACTATTTAGTGCATTAAAAGTACAATGATCAATACATTTACTACAACTTTCGTTAAGAAAATAAAGGCAATATTCATTAGCATTTCCTTCTGAAGCTTGTATTTTTGCTGATGTTATTAAACTCCCTAATCTTCCACAACATCCTTTTTCAGTAATAAGCATTTTATGTAAGCCAAATTTTCCCAAACCTGCGATATATGCTGCGTGTTTATGAGACCAATAACTCTTTAACTTAGTTTTGTCAAAATTATGAGTTGGGGGTATCTCAAAACAGTCATAACTTCCTAATTTTTCAGTAAGGTGTTCAGTCAATTCCATAATTAATTTATTCGTGCCTATATAAGCTTTAGCCCATTCTATTGAAGCATTTAATCCACTGGAGTTACTAGAGACAACATATTCCTCAAATGGGATAAAAAAACAAATCACAGTTTCTGCGTTTTTAAGCAGCTCATTTGGAAGTTTATGGTCTTTATCGACCACCTGTTTTAATTGAAGAAAAGTTGGATCCTTAGCACTAGCAAACCTTATAACTGGTTCTCTCCAAAAATTTCTGCCATCCTCTGTTTCCTGAAAATCCGTGATGAATTTTTTTATAATATTTTTGATCTGTTCACTCATTATATTTGGATTCTCTTTAAAATTCTTAACAATCCATTTTCTATATCTTGAGCAAGTTATTATTCCTTAATTCAAAGTTATTTAATTTTCTTAAACCCATATTCCTTCCCTGTAAAATAAAAACATTTAAATATGCTGATCAAAATTTTAAAGAATAATTTTGTTAATACCTAATTATATTTCTGTTTCTAATTGCTTTTTTAAGAATTCTATATTTTCTTTGAGCGTCTCTGTTATCGGTTCCTCACTCAAATCAAGGTCACTCAAAATACTTAGCGCATCCTCAAATTTTTTCAATGCTTCGGGATATTGTGTTCGTTTATAGTACTCACCAGGAAGGTAAAAAAATTTATGTGATACTAGTGAGAGGGCAGTCAGAATGATCCATAGATAGATGGAGATTGTTAAAATCCATTCAATAATAGGTTCAAGTGTTATTAAAAGCATGATTAAAATACCACCTATTACAAAGCCAAAATAAGCCAAATATTTTTTAAATTTAGGACCCTCATACATCTTAACCTTAGGAACCATGTACATTAAATAACTGTAAAGAACGATATAAATAGCCGAACCTATAAAGCTAAATAAGGCGACGAAACCATGAAATAATATAAAAATATCCCAATAAGTCTCATCCGGAATTATTCCTACTAAAGCTATACACACACTAGTAAAAATTGATACTCCTGTCGCTATTCTTCTAACTCCTTCTTTTATATTTATCAGCTCTCTTTCAAGATAAATATAAAATGGGATACATAACGATCCTCCAATTACAAAACAAATGCTAAATAAAGACTTTGCTTCTCGCGTGCCTAAAGAGCTCACTGTGTGTTTAAATGGAGAATAACCTGGAGAGATAAAGGCCGCAACAATTAGTAATATTACAGATACTAAAGAGCCAAAAAATCCGAATAAAATTTCCATTTTTTGTTCTATTTTAGTTACCATCTCAATCTTCCTATAATAGAATTTCAATTTTTTAAATGCTATATTCATATAAACGGTTCCATATTTAAACGGTTTATTTTTTTAATGGAATTCATTAAGCAAAATTTTATATTTTAACACATTTGATATTTACAATAACTAACATAAAAGGAAATGAGTTTTGAGCATAATTAGATGACCGATAATAGTCAAAAATTTAAGTTTAAAATTACGGTTATTGGGGATGGGGGGGTAGGTAAAACAAGTTTAATAAGAAAATTTACATCAGGCAGTTTTCATGAAGATTACCTCAAAACATTAGGCGCAGAATTTTCAAAATATGAACATAGAATCAACGGTGATAAATGTGAGTTGATTTTCTGGGATATTGCCGGTCAACACGAGTTTCATTTCTTACGCCCATCTTTTTATAAAGCTAGTAATGCAGCAATAATTGTTTATTCTCTTGAGATAAATAGTCTTGGTAAGGAGAGTTTTAAGAATATTTCAAATTGGTATGATGATTTAACACAACATTGTGGAATTATCCCAGCTGTAGTTTTCGCAAATAAAGTTGATTTGGTTGATAAAACGATTTTAGATAATAAGAAAGCAATAAAATTTGTGAAGAAAAGAAATCTTCTCGGATATTATTTAACTTCAGCAAAGACAGGAGAAAGAGTAGATGAAGCTTTTCAATTAATAATTAAAGAATTATACTATAAGTATAAAGCAATTTTTGAAGAGCTGGGTAGCTCTGATTAGATTATTTATCTCTTATTGGTTTAAATCATCATTTTCATCAACTAAATTTAAGTATAGAATTCTATCATTTGGTGGTTTTTGTTCAGCAATTTCTTTATCTTCCGAATCAATAACTTTCGGAGTAGTTTCATCAGATTTTGAATCTTCTTGTTCTTCACTCATGATATCTAAATAAATTGAATAATCTATTGATTATTATTTCATAAACATTTTAAATAGCTAATCACTGTTTCTGCATTTTTTAGTAACTCATTTAGAAGTTTATGATCTTTATCAATTACTTGTTTTAATTGAAGAAAAATTGGATCATCAGCATTAGCAAACTTTACGACTGGTTCTCTCTAATGTGATCTTACATTCTCTTGTACCTGAAAATCAATGATGAATTCTTGTATAATATTTTTGATCTGTTCACGCAAGATAGGGGAATTCTCTCCATAATTCTTAATAATTCGTTATCCAAATAGAAAAAAAATTATATTATTTTTTGCTATCTAATATATCCTTTTATTGTATTAATAAAAGACTTGAGGATATACAATAAAGTTGATATTAACATGACGAAATTATTATCCGAAATAGAAAGAGACGTCTTACTCACACATTTTGAATCGATTCCAACTCAATTCAGAATTTTCTGAATATCACTTTAAAGGAATTATTGTAAGGCTTTGTACTTGTAAAAATAAAGAAAAAAAAAATTTATTTAATTTTCTTAGCTTCTTCAATCCATTCTTCTACCATTCCCAAAGATGGAGCTCTTCTGAAAACATCTGGTTTTTCTTCATCTAACTTCATTATTCGGTCTAAAGTGTTTTTAGGATTACGTTGCGCAAATTCTTTAACTGAATCTATACCAATTTCATTTAATACTTCTGCATATTCCGGCCCCACACCGCCAATTCTCATTAAATCAGCGTGTTCTGCCCATTTATCTATTAATTTTTCTGAGATTTCACTTTTTTCAGCTAAATCTTTTATGCCGTCTTTATCTAAACCCACCAGATTTTCTACAAAAGAAAACCCCATTTTTTCTAGAGTTTTGCTATATTTATCACCAATTCCTTCAATGTCAATTACAGGAGTTGTTTTTATAGTTATCTTAGCTTTTTTCTCACCGATCATACTTTTGGCTTCATTAATCCACTTTTCTATTTCTTTAGCACCAGGGATTTTTCTAATAACATCAGGTTGTTCCTTGTCAAAGTCGACAATTTTATCAAGTGTATTTTTGGGATTTCGATAAGCAAGCTCTCGAGTTGAATCGATTCCAATTTTATTTAAAACTTCAGAATATTCAGGACCAACACCTTTGATTATCATCAATTCTGCCTGATCTTGCCATTTCTCAACCAACTTTAAAGAAATTTTAGTTTTGACAGCGAGATCCTTAATTTCCTTCCATTTTAATGGTATTAAGTCCTCAACATTTGCAACACCTGCTTTCTCTAGAATATCAGCATATTTTTCACCAATACCTTCAATTTCTATAATCTTCATGCATTAATTTCCTCTATTTTTTTGAACATAGTTTTTTAAATTGTAAATAAAATATAGGGACTTCTTTTTTAATCTTTTTCTCGTTTCATTCAAATATAGTTAAAACTATGAAATTTTTAAAAAATATTAATGAAATTAAAAGTAATAAAAAAATAAGTAGGAGACGATATTAAAAATTGACGTTATGCTTTGTCTTGATGAATATTAAAGCGGGTTTTGTGGAATCTGTTGTTAAAGAATTGAAACAAATACCGGAGGTAAAAGAAACTTACGCAGTAACAGGGGGAATTGACATAATCACTAAAGTAGAAGGAAAGGATATTGAAACAATCGCAAAAACAATTTTGGCAAAATTACATAAGATCGACGGTGTGGACAGGACGAGAACCCATATTGTTATACCCGTTTAAGTTCTTACAAAATTTTGGTATATTAAAATAAGATAAATTTAGTAGCTATTAATAAATGGACAATTAAGAAACTTTTCTATAATATTTTTAAGTTATCTTATAAATAACATCCTCCAAGTCTCTTTTAGGAATGTGCATCTTTCCATCTGAGTCTTTCCAATATTTAAACGTATCTTTATATGGTTCCATTACGGATTCTTCATCAGGAATTCCTAAACTAATAACTTGTTTTATATCGTAATGTTCAGGGACTTCAAATAATGCTCTGATTTTTTTCATATGGATGTTTGCCATCCAACACGTCCCAATTCCAAAGTGTACCGCACCAAGTAGTATGTTTTCAACCGTAGCTCCAACATCAAAATCCATAAAGGATTTCTTAATGTTTCTGTTCACAAGAACTATAATATAAGCCGTTGGTTCTCTTCCACTTTCAGGTGTTCGTTGATCTGGGGGAAGAGAACTTGCAAATTTTACTAACTGGAACATTTTTTCTCTAATTTCAGCACTTTCGACTATTATAAACTCAATACCTTGAATGTTACTTGCCATCGGAGCAACCCGGCCAAAATCAACTAATTTTTTTAAGGTATCCAAGGAGATCGGGTCTTGTTTAAAACGTCTGATTGTTCTTCTTTTATAAATAATTTCTTCAAAATCCATATTCTTTCAATTTTTTAACTATTTCTTGATTTTACTAAAGTTTCGGCTAACTTATAAAAACTCTCTTCTAAATTTTTCCCTGTTAGAGCGGAAGTTTCAATATATTCAAGTTCGAATTGTTGAGCAATTTTTCTAGCTTCTTCTGATGAAATTTTTCTTTCCTCAATTAAATCTTCTTTATTCCCTAAAATAAAGCCAATTAACTTTGTTTTATGGATATCTAGGTTTTTCTTTATATCTTTATACCAATTGGAAACGCTTTCAAATGATTTACGATTTGTCAGATCAAATAATAAAATCACAGCCTCAGCCCCCTGATAGAAATGTCTTCTCATTACTTCGAATTTACTTTGACCAGCAATATCCCAAAAAATCAAATTAACATATTCTTCTTCAAGTTTGATATTTTTTTCTGAAACCGACACACCAAGAGTGGGAATATATGTACGCATAAACGCATTATCAGTAAATTGAAGTACTGTACTGGTTTTACCTACATTTGGATCTCCACAAACAACTACTTTGAAATTATAACTAAATAAATCCTGTTCAACTTCCTCTTCAGGAAATGCCACTTTCTCAGAATCTGATTTCTCCTTGTTACGTAAATCATCTAAAATTATAGCAATTTTTTTCTGAAGCCCATCCATTTCAGCAAAGATCTCAACCCTTTCTGCATTTTTAGTCTCTAAATCAATGAATTTCTTTATACTCTCAGAAAAAGCAGAATCAAGATAATCCATATATTTATAAAAGATAAGATCATCAGCTTCATCAAATAATAGTGTAATCGATGACAATGCTATTCCTCCTCGTCGAGAGTTATCAGGGCTTTCAATATATTTGACGATTCCTTTTAGATTAAAAGATGGAAATAGCATTATTACTAATGATTTAGGTATAACTCCTTGATCAGTCGTAAGCATAGTAATCGACTTAATACTCACACTCATGCGTATATCCTCTTCCAAATCGAGTGGAAACCACAAAAGTGGTTTTGGACCAATTCTGTCATCCAATGAAGTATATACCATTGCTTTAATAATCGTTTCAGGCATAATTAGAAAGAAAATTCTATGAAAAAAGTTTGTATGCTTGATTTTGTAGGTTTATTCTATAAGATCTTAATTTTGAGAATTTATAAAAATTAACTAATTTGGGAATATATAATTATAAAATATACATTAAATTTTTTGTTCGTGAAACAAGTCTTTCACGAAAAAAAATCCCTAAGATTTATATATTCTAATTCACGAAAGGATAGTAGATATAAATCTTTAAACTTAAAACTAAAAATGGTGATGTGCTGGAAATGAATGATAAGAAAGACGATAAGGATAAACGTTCTGTCTTTCATGTGTCTATTTCTGAAAATGAGAAAAAACAAGTTAAAAAATATGCTAAAGCTGATAATACAACAATATCGGAGTTTATTCGACAAGCTATTTTTGATAAAATTGGTAGGATCGAAAATCCTGAAATCGAGAAGCTAAACTCCAAAGATGATACTTTAATTTTGAAAGAAATAAGTAAACTCGATAAGAAATTTTCAGGAATGGAAAAAATATTAAGGGAAAGGCTTTCAAATGGGAAAGTTATTAAAAGTACACTAGAAGAGATAAAATCTAGGGTAAATCATGAAAAAATGGAATATGAAAAACAGCAAATAATTGAAGCCTTAAAGAAGCATGGTAGTATGAGGCCAAAAGAGCTTAATGAACTTACCGGGATTGAGGTTCATGCTATTTATAAAATAATTTCTGATGATATAAGTTTTAAATTTGATATGACAGTGGGGAGGATTGAGCTAAATGAGTAATCAAGATTTAATTGAAGAATACATTGATTTTTACTCCCATTCAAAACAATCCCAAGCTATGAGGAAATCAAGCCTAAACTATTTCTTTAAAAAATATGGGTATTCAGGAGAAATTTTTGATATTAACACCAGGGAACTACTGAAATATTTTAGTTGGTTAAAAAATCTTCCTGAGATTAATTTAACTACTAAAAAATCTAAATGGAGTATATTAACATCTTTTCTAAATTTTATTATGGAAGATCCCGAAAATGATTTTATGGTTAAAATTCCCTCTAAAAGGGTTAATTGGAATGGTACAAGCCTTAAAACAGATAAAAGTAATAGAGAAGTTTATGCGACAAAAGAGGAGCTTAGACAAATCTTAGACTATTTTAAAGTTAGGAATCTAAAATTTTATATAATATTTAAACTATTTACCTTTACCGGGATTAGAAAGGGAGAGCTAATAAATCTGAGGATTGATGAGATAGATATTGAGGAAAGGGTTATTCATCTCTACATAGGGAAAACAATGGAAAAGTATTATATTAGTCCTAATGATGATTTCCAGTTGTACTTTAAGATGTATCTTAATTGGAGAAATCAAAAGTATACTGGTGATAACTACTTGTTCATAACTAACAGAAATCATCCCTACTCAGTAAGGCTTTTTAATAAAAAACTTAAAGACGCTAGAGATAATCTTGGAATTACTAATAGAATTACTTGTCATACTTTTAGGAGAACCCTTAACGATTTCAGAAAAGAAATGGGTTGTCCGCTTGAAGATCGAGAACAATTACTTGGCCATAAAACCAGAAATGTTAATATTTCAGGCTATACCAAGCAAGATATTATTAGACATAGAAAGCTCTATGATAAGTGGAATCCATATAAGGATTTAAATTTCTAAATTATTTTATTTTATTAATTTTTTTTATACTCTGTTTTCAAACTAGGAATTAAAATTTATATACTAATTTTTATAAACAACTATTAGATCCAAAGGTGTATTGGTGTACTCTTTGTCTTATTAATTGTCTTGGTTGTCTCCTTCTTTGAACATATTAAGGCACTTCCCTTGGATTTTTTGGTCTTTACACCTTTATAGGTGGCTGGAAATGCGAGTTCGGGAAGAAATCCACAAGCAAAAAAAAGCTTCTCCTATGAAGTAGAACTTTGTAATTATGAGAATGATGGGAATTGTTTTTATCCTGAATGTTGGTCAGGATGTCCAGACCAAGTAGTAAAGCTTTCTCTTTTGCATTGGCTTCGATATAGATGGTATGAATATAAAAGAAGGAGAAAATGAAATGAAAGAATTAATACTTACCATTGGATTACCCCGAAGTGGAAAAACTACATGGGCACGAACCCAAGGATTCCCTATAGTTAACCCAGACTCAATTAGATTGGCTTTTCATGGAGAATTCTTCATACCCGCAGCAGAACCTATGGTATGGTGTATAGCGAAATATATGGTAAAAGCCTTGTTTTTAGCCGGGCATAATAAAATAATTGTTGATGCAACCAATACCACTAAAGAAAGAAGAGATTTTTGGAAAAGTGATTATTGGCGCTGTGTTTATCACTATATTAATACACCAACAAGTATATGTATACAGAGAGCAATAGAGACCAATCGGGAAGAGTTAATTCCTATTATTAAAGAATTGTCAGAAAAAATTGATTGGAAGTAGAGGATAATGGATTCAAAAGAAATAAAAGAAAGATTAGCTAAATGAGAGAATTTATTTTGTCCCGAATGTGATTTATACCATGATGAGGAGGGACAGGGGATTTGTGAGGCTATAATCTGTGCTAATCTCTTTATTGGCTATTCTGATTTAGAGATAGAAGCATTTTCTAATTTATTAACTAAGAATTTTAATATGTTATATGAGAAGATGTAAAAGATGAATAATAAAGAGATTGAAAAGAAGATTGAGGAACTTCAAAGGATTAGGGTCTTAATGGATGAGAGCCCTAAAAAGCAAAATAGTTATTAGCTGTATGCATAAACAAATTATGGGATAAACTAAGAGAGGCATATACAAAATGAATGAGAATTATATAGAAAACTAAAAAAAGCAATGGGGGATGAAAAAAATAGCAATTGATTTAGATTGGCTTAGAGGAGAAAAACTAAGCTTTGAATATGTAAGTGAAATGAGAAAATAATTTATTTTTTATATAAATATCAATTACTTTTTGTTTTTTGACGTCTTTCTTCTAATGCCTTTAACTCTTTTCCCAAAAAATTATAAAGTTCTTTTACTGCTTGTTCTGTCATAATCAATTCACATTGTATTTCATGTGGCATTTCCATTTTGGATATTTTTTTAGAGAGCTCATCCTCACTTAAATTTTGCTCTTTAAATTTTTGTGTTTGCATTAAAAAATCATTAGAATTAACATTAAAAAAAGATAAACGAAAATCATATTGATTTTTAAAACCCCCTATTGCTCCTGTAACATAGTATTTCTTAAAATCATTTGATTTTTCATATTTCCTTCTAATTTTAATATCGATAATCTTTTCTTTTTCCATAAAACATCAGCTTATTATTTTATTATGAATTTATTAATTGAGCTAAACCTAATTTTGAACTAGATGAATCATCTCTTTCAAGGAGAACCATTCCGCTTATACTTAAAGGAACAGACGTTTCAATATTAGATGAAAGAACTACTGTTACATCTACTGAGTATTGATGTACTTCTTCGGATTGATATTGTATTAATGTAAATCCAGTTTCACCTTCTGATGATTCTTCAGTTTTTTCAAATATTTCATCAATATCTCTATTATTATAAATTAGATCAGAAAGATCTTTTTTAAAATATCTATAAAATTCAAGACTACTTTTAGTTAAATAAAATTTATTATCATTTGTTTTTTTAAACAAATAATCTATTGATTCAGAGATATCAGAAAGATCGGTCTTCTCAGGTAATATTATAGCACTATCAGAATTTAAAGCTTGATTATTAAAAAGATATAGTATTAGCTTCTCTTTTTCAGTTAGCCTTTTATAGATTTTTGACTCAATTATTCGCAATTTTGAACCATCTAATTCTATTTTTGGACAATATTTTTGAATTAAATTAAATATATTCAAATATTTTTGAATTGTTATCCAATGATTTTCTAAATTCGTGATGAATTTGAGTTCATTTATATTATATTCTTTATTTTCCTCCAATAAATTTAAATTATAAATTAATGAAATTGAAATACTTAATGGGTCCTTCTTAATTTTGATCACCAATGTTTTTTTTCAATATAATGAAATAAATTTATACTATTAAATATATTTTTTACATTTTATAATTTAAATGTATCCAAATTTTCACCATGATGAAGTTTCTAATATATTACCTTAAAATATATATTAAATGATGAGAAATAACAAATATCTTTTGACAATAATTACAGTTAACAATATGAGGGTAATATAATTCAAAATGGTTCTTTTTAAACTCATAGTCTACTATATTCTGAATTATTGTTTTTCTTCCTTTTAAACAAGTGCAACTAATTACAAAATCGAAATAGAGAGTATTATTTTTCACATAAAGTTTTATTTTAATTAAATTTCCATTTATAGGGATTTCATGATTATTATCAGGGAGAGAAACATTAAAATTTTCTTTAATTTCATTAATTTTATTCTCAATAATTTTTGTTGGATCTTCATCAAAGGTAAAATATTTTATAAATTCTTGAGCAAATGTTTCTTTGGATATATGAGTACTTTCATTTTTTTTCATTCTTTCTTTTTTTAATTGGTCAATTAATCTTATAATTTCATCGCATATTCCTTTTTCACATAATTCTATAGCAACATTTCTTCCTGTTCGAGTAAAGTAACATGATTCTCGAGTTACTCCATGTGTAGTTCTTTCACTGCGGGATTTAAATTCCATTAAACCATGTCTCTCAGCTAAAATCTTACAGTCTTGTTCTTCATCAATTAATGGTTCATTAGGATATTCTTTTGAATCAATTCTATGACATATATAATAAATTAATTTTGGTTGGTCGTTTACAATGGATTTTAATATTTCCTTAAAATCAAGATAAGCTAGTGATTTCATAAAAAAACTTTTAAGATTTTTCTCTTTAATATTTAAGATTTGATAATCAATAAAATATAAATTGCTTTTTTTTTATTTCTTTTTAAATTTTTATTATTAACTCGCTAGGTAATACAAATTCATCCTTCATGTAATTAGTGTTTATAATTTTTGTGATATTTTCCCTTTGAATATTTTTATTTGGGTTAATAAGAATTAGTTTAAATCAAGACAAAAGCTAGATATCAGTAATGAGATATATACTAATGTGTACGTCTAATTATTTTTTTATTTTAACATGGTCAATAAATCATTTTTCTCAAGCTTGATTTTGATTTTTCTCCAAAAACGTTAGATCTTCAGGTAAAAGTTTTGGGTTATGTTTCAAATTTAAATTTTCTTTAATTTTAAGATTTTTTATGTTCCAAGTATGAATGGCACATTTTTTCTTCAATATCTCTATAACTCCCCATAGAAGGCATTTAATTATTTTTGTTCCCATCGTTCCAAGTATAAAATTCACAACCTTTGTAACTATATACTATCTCCTCATATAATGTGTTTAATTATCCCCACACAAAAGGTTTAAAGAAATTTACTTGGAACACATGGAACAAAAAATCAATACTCCCCCATCTCTTAAAATATTACATTTAAATATTTTCCCACAGCGTATTTGAAGAGGAGAACTTGGAACACTCACCAATAACGGAGACTTTATAAATTCACCTAAACCCTCTTTCACGAACTTCTTTCTTGCTCTTTTATAAATTAGTATGAACAATAATTACATAATAAAAAGTTTCAGTTTCATAGAGAAAATGACGTATAATCCTAAATTATTAAAACCGTATTTAGAAGCCAAATTCACTAACAATATACCATTTAAGAATAAGGAGTTATATATGTTATGTGGGTGTGAGGATGATAATCACAAAGCGGCAATTAGAAGTCTTAAGAGTAGGTTTCTTAAGGAGTTTGAGAGTAAAAAAAATAATGAAACAATGGAGTTACTGAAACTTAAAGAAATATTAAAACAAAAAAAGTCTAATGATTATACTACTCAGGATCCGAAATATCAATTTCACGAACAGAAGCCAGAGAAGCCTTCAGAAAACCATATTATAGGACTGATCAAAAAATACCCAGAATTACCTTTATTCATGTATTCTAAACTATATGAGAGAATTAAGAATGAGTACGTTCTTACTGGTTCTCTTTAGTTTGATAAAATGGAAGCTTTAGGAATAGACCGTGCTATCGAGTTTAAAAAACTTACTTATTCTTTTTATGATATGTATATGGAATTATTTGAAGAGATTAATAAAGGGAATTATAACCAGGAAATTCATGAATATATGAAAGATCTATTGCAATCTTATGGAAATACATATTGTTTAGAACTGTCTTGCTTACCTTTTGAGAAAGAGAAATTGGAAGAGGTTACATATTGGACTGAAGAACAGGCTAAAGAATGGTTAGAGAAGCAACTATTAGAGAATCCAGAATATTGTAGAAGGTATAACTTAGACTTAAAGAAAATAAATGAACACGACAGAAACAGATCTAAAGATATGGTAGAAGATGGATTTTATGAAGCAGACTACTCAGAAGTAGTAAAAGAGGTTTCAGAAGCTATTGCTGATACAATTGAGAGAATATCTTATAAAATAACCTTAACCGAATCTCCATTAGATCTTAATAGAATTAGGATTCTAATCTTAATCTTTCTCATGTTTGATTATCGGCCGTTTAATATCTTTGATGAGAGACCAAATGAATATATCAAGGGGGATATTTTAAAACTGTATGTTGAAATGAATCGAAAGAGAATTCCTTTAGATTACATTCCTTGTAATGAATATAATGATGGTATTAATACTATTTATGATATTTATAGAGAATATGATTATAGATGGTTCGGAATGAATGAACCAGAAAGATTCCTACAATATACAGAAGATCCCACTAAACAAGTAGACCAAGAAGTGATTGAAAAATATAAACCACCTATTCCTGAGTTCGAGCGTGAATTGAATAGGCTTAAAGGGAATAATACGTGAAATCTAAGTTTCGATGTATAAGAGGTATAAATATTATATGATTTTCAATATTGAACACCAGGTTGCTTTAATAGAGCTTATTAAAGGAACTTTACCGAGTGAGTTCCCCCCTTTACTAAGGAGTATATTAAGGCATTAACATTCATTAATCTAAAGTAAATTAGTTATAGAGAGAGAGATCTCTATTATCCCTATTATTTTTTCCTAATAAATAGATAGTAAATGATAATTATGAATGGGAGATTTATTATAGTGAAAAGTAAGTAAGTCATTAAATCTATTAAATCTGAGAGATATATGATAATAGGCCATGACATCATAATAATTATAATTACTAAATATTGAGTCTCTTTCTTCATAATTTCATCACAATTTAAGAATTTATAACTTTTTTGGGTAATTTTATCTATCTAAAAACATAAGTCAAAATAGCTTCTATTCACATTTCATGAGGGACGCGCATCTTCCTCATTATAAAATAAGAGTCTAAAGATAGAAACTTTTGTTAGGCTTTTCCGTGAAATACGCATTTCAGGCCTAAAATCCTATACAATATAGATAATTGTTAATAGTAGTATTAACAAATAAAAAATAAAAACCGAATACAAGCGTCCGCAAAATACCTAACACATGTATTAGGTTATAACGTAAAATAAGCCTTATTATAAAAGACCGAAAGACTTATATAAAATACTCGAAAAAATGGCTATAAAAGATCTTATCCTTCCCTATAAATTTCCCTGTATTGATATCTGTTATGAGTAGGACTCGTCTTAAAATATAATGTATAATCATTTAAACATAATCTCTGATATATCCTATATCATGTGTGAAATCTGTGATGATTTAGGAATACTTGGTTTTTGTACAGAATATAGTGATCTTTTGTGTTATATTAATTCCAATTATAACATTGCTGAGATTTTACCCACTTTATTAACAACATATAAATATTTGGCACCTGAAACGAGAGTGTTTGATGTTTTCATGAGTAAAGTTGATGTCTTCCCTACGGCTGTGGATAATGAAAAAGAGTGCTCTAGACGTCATGAAATAAAACCTGCTACATTAGAACATTTTGGCTTCAATCCTAGAACTCGTGATAAGCTGACTTCCTCGTGTTTAAAATGTAAGCGGGAATATGATCAAGACCGTCATTTAAAAAAAGCATATGGCAAGTCTCGTGAAGAGTTCTTAACGATATTAAAAAACCAAAATAATAAATGTGCAAGCTGTGGACGACCTATAAACATGCATACCAAACGAGGACATCATAATAAAGAAACTGGGCAATTCTACGATTTACTATGTAATGGCTGTAATTCACTTGTTGGTTATGGTAATCATGATTATAGGATTATATTAAAATGTCTACTCTATCAGGCTTCAATTGATGGAATAAAAGTAGAAACACTAATAGATCTCCTGAAAGGATAATTTCAGCTTAGGAATAATATAATGATTAGATATTAATTCTCTTCTTGATCATACTCCTCTATCACATATTTTCAAAATACTATACATAAGTTAGAGTGCTTGTACTGTTAACAGAACAGCTTTTATCCTAAAAGTCAACAAGATAAGAGCCTAAATATATTTATGATGAATTCCAAATCAAGATAAAGTTTTATTTAAACTCCTATAATGTAATAACTTGAAATACAATCTGATGTGAAATTTCTTCTATTCATCCCCGGATAACTTTTATTTTAAAAGTCATTAAGACAAGAGTCTAAATATTAATTCATTAGTTAGAAGCTTTTATTAAAGCTTAACCAAAATAAAAAATAAAATAATTATAACTTTATCTTAAGTTCTTTTAACGCCCCTAATATCTTATCTAATTTCTCTGTAATAAGATTAAGATATTCAAGCTGTATTACTTGTAATATTTTACTATCTAAATCTCCATTAGTGAGAATATTTCTATGTTCCTTTAAATAATATTTGATTTCTTCTCTATATTTATCATAGGCCATAATAATAAAATTAATTCTAAGAGCTTTATAAAAATAATTTATTAACGGTAAAAATCAGATAATACTTAGAAATTTCTTTAATCATATTCAGATATAAGAACAATCACCCTTATAGAAAATTCAATTGATTTTTGATAAACTATTTCTATTAAACTCAACATTCAGAATTTAAATTGTAGGTACAAAATTTACAATATTTAATCTGTTAATAATTTATTTTAAATAACTTGAGGCCATTCTTTTCATAATTTATTTAAATTATAAAAAGGTGTTCTAAATAGAATTATTCTTAACAAATTTAATGATTTTGATAACAATAGGAATCGGTATTAGCCAAGTTTTTTTACAAATTCTGAAATCTAAAAGAGAAAAGGTTCAATTAAGACAAAATCAAGAAAAAATAGATATAGAACGAAATAAATACAATTTTAGCTTATTGTCCAAAGTCTTATCAGGAGATACTTTTGGAAAATCAATCCAGGATTGGATTGATGACCCTGAGAAACTTAAAGATTTCTATACGAAAGTTATGAAGTTCTCTGGTGATATGCAAGAATTTTATGATAAAGAAAATAAGACAAGAAAGAAGAAATAACGAGTTATTAATGTATCCTCACTCATGATATTCTCCTATTTAATAATATAAATTTAAGTGTGATCTTACGAATCTAATCATTATATTTTTTCTGCATTTAAAGACCTATTTCACGAAAATTATTTTTTAAAATGATTTTTTATATACGAGATTCATAAAGTAACCTTGCTACCTCAGAGAAAGCATAATCCACATTTTTTCCTAGCAACGCTGAAGTTTC
>LAZR01001297.1_pt1 | contig 16050 bp, 21 predicted proteins | sample 329461 | NCBI WGS metagenome assembly LAZR01 (sample SAMN03002196, study PRJNA259156) | marine sediment metagenome | biome: sea floor; feature: Hydrothermal impacted sediments; material: marine sediment; isolation source: Loki non-amplified sample from Loki's castle hydrothermal vent sediment ...
CTCTTGAACTCCTCGGCGGCGCGGAACTCCTCAATGCGATCACGCCTAAGGGCTGACAGACTGCCCCATTTGAGGCTGGAAGCGTTAGATGCTGCGACCAGAGGTGAGAACTCGGCAGATAGTTCAGGGTGGGAGTCGGCCACAATCCAGTCTACCTCAGGGTTGAAGTCCTGACCGGTGGTTTCCTTCCACTCCTCTTGGAGGAGTCTGTTAGGGCTGGTCGGGTACGGGTTGAAGCCTACCCCGGCCATTACAAGGGAAAGTACGTCGGTCTCTTGGAAGGCAATCTGCTCACCAAGGGGCGGGGTAGGAGGTATACCGAGGGCACGCCCTCTAGGCGAGAGTCCTCCTACATGGAAGCGCCCAGTGTCAGGCTCAAAGCCTACCCCGAACGGTGCCAGCATCGCTTGTACCGCGGGACTCGACTTACCGATTATGACCTGAGCCCATGCCAAGGCGATGTCTTCAGGGCGCCATCCCTCACCTTCGATACCCTCCGTAATGATGGTGATACTCTTATCTATGGCACGGGCAAGTGTTCTCTGAGGCATCAGAGGAATCGTCTCCCCCTTAATCCTGATAGTGGCCCAGTCAGACTTGCCAGGCTGCCATTCCATAGGCCCATCGCCGAAGACGCCATTGATGAGGTACTGCATACCGTAGGTGTAGGTAGCAAGGTTGGCCAGGACCATAGCTGTACGGAGCTTCTGCATCCGACCACCAGTAGTGAGACCTTCAGCTATCTGGGCGTAGACGGCAAGGTTAGCTCTAGTCATAGGAGCGGACGTTAGAACGAAGGTCTCAAGCCCTCTGCGCCCTGGAGTCTGCGCTCCTCGGGATGCTCCAGTTCCGGCGTTCGCGGCCTCGGCCCAGAACTGCCTCACCTTAGGATCAGTAATATCCTGACCCACAAACTTCGCAGATATCAGGTTACCTTCATACATCCTTCTCCTGATAGCTGTGAGAGCTTGACCGAACTGCATCCTAGCCGAGAAGTCAATGGTCTTGCTCAGAGGCATGTCGATGTACTGGCCGGTGATAGGAATGTACTTTACTATGGTACCGCTTTTTAGTCGCACGGATGACGGGCCAATACCTATGTGAAGACCATCTTCGGCATACTGGACGTTGCGTCCTACTACATTGACATCCTGAAGGGCTACATGAACATATGGTAACCCAAGAGCCTCAAGGCTACGGTTGAGAGTCCCTATAGCGATCTCACGCCCTCCATGCGCCAGCGCAAGAGGAAACTGTACTCCACCTACAGCGATGTCTACGAGGCCGAACGCGGTGTTCTTCATGGTGGCGGCAACGTCACCTACGAACCTAGAGCCTGTTCCCACAGGACTATACAGGCGATCTATGGCACTGGTTACGTCCTGAGGGGCGCTCCAACCCTGGTAGAGAGGGTTCCCGAATCGCCTAGCGCCTTTGAGAGCAGGTACCTTGGCTGACCGTGTACCATAGCGCCGGAGCACCTCTTGGCGCATCCATGCGTCGCCGATAGCCTCGTCCAGAAGGCTCGACGAGTGCTGCATTAGCTCCTCGACGGTCAGATTAAGAGGCTTCCCGCCCTTACTGAGCCCCTCAAAATAGTCATCAAACCAGCGTTGTTTGGCGGCGCTTATCTTACCACGGGCTCTGAGTATCGGCTGCTCCAGGGCTGCTCTAGGTATATCCCACAGTTGCTCCAGGTAAGCACCGTCAAGGGCCTCAATGGGATAACCGAGTGCTCGGGCCTGTTCAAGTCTGCCTCGCATCATAAGTTGGGCGTCGATGAGTAGGCCGTCCAACTTAGGCGTCTTACCCGTGAACCACTCCGGATGCTGAACGATGTGGTGCAGGCGGTACTCGCCCTCGGCTAGATCGGCATACTTGCTTGGCCCGATGAAGGTGAGGCCGTCCGATTCCTTCTCAAGGGTCTTACGCATGAGCCTGAACAGATCATTCGCCTCGTCCGCGGTCTGCAAGTGAAGTGCGTCAACGAGGGTAAACTTCTGATCGGCTAGAAGGCCTATACCTCTGAATACTCTACCCTTAACAAGGGCCACCCCTTGAGCTATATGCTGACGCCAGGACGAGGCAGTCAGTAGTGACTCCTCCAGAGGCACCAGGCGTACACTGGCGTCGAAGGCACGACCGATGATACCGGCTGCCTCATCACTACCACCCACACTCCGTACCAGTTTCATCACACTGTCACGGGTGGCCCTGATCTTGGCCTCCTTGAGTATAGACCTGGAGGCCTTCAGTTGCTCATTGGCACGGACGAGTTGGGCAGTTGCCTCACCAATGCGACTGGGACTTAGGATGCCCGCCTTGACAGCAGAGCGGTTGAACTTGAGAGTGTCTCGGGCGTCGTCGCGGAATCTGAGGATCGCCTCCAACTGGTCATCGTACTGACTGAGTTCAGGCAGGTCACGCCTTGAGCGCACGGGCACGGGGTTGTCAGGAGCCTCACTGAGGCGCTGCAAGGCTTCCCCAGCCTGGTCGCGCTCAAAGGGCTTGAGTGCCGGTGTCATGGCCGGCTTCTTTGGCTTGTTCGCCTGTAGTATGTTGCGCTCCAGGGGAGTATGGACAGGTCCACGGGGTGTCGGAGCGTCACCAGGCAGTTCGACACGAACACGGCCTCCATCAGCAGGGCCACCTCTCAACCCACGCGACCTTCCTGCAAAGCGATCGGGAAAGCCCCCGATAGGGTCAACAGGTACTCTGGGCTTGGCCGATGTTGTGGCAATAGGCCTAATACGCTTGACGGCGTTAGGAGGAATCTTGACGTCGAAGTAGGCTCCTTGAGATGGACCTTGGAACCTAAGGGTATCCGCTATCCTCTTGGCATCACCTTTGCCTAACTTGGCTATGTCGATCTCCAACTCAAGGAGAGTTCCGCCAGAAGTCGGGGCTGCAAAGCGGTCGGGCAGCCTCAATATCTCGGCAACCCTGGAGTTGGACGATACTCCCACACCTAGGTCACCAGCCTCCTTGAATAGCCTATTATACATGGCATCATAGCTACCCTGAGTCAGTTGAACTCCGCGATCCTTGAGGCGCTTCACAATCTCCTTGTGAATACGCGCGTTCGCGTTCAGGTTACTAAAGATTTCACCGCGCGGGAAAGAACCCGTGTCAGCCCATCTGGATGCTACCTCGGCGGTGCTGGTACTGATACGGGCGGTCTCATCCCCATAATGAGGAAGAACACCGTAGCGCATAAACTCGTCTACGGGAATATCGTACCACTGAGCAATGCGGCGTATAGCCTCGTCCCCACTTGGAGGCTGTCGGAAACCTTCCTTCAAGATGTTCTCGGCGAAGTCCGATGGAGTACCGTGATACAGGCGGAACGTCCCCTGGCCGCTTTCCAGCGCCTTTAGCTCCGCATCTGTAACGGCGTACTTACCCGAACCCTCCACCACAAACTTTTCAATGTTGTCAACTTGCCTGCCCCCACTTAGGGGCCCACCACCGGCCTCACTCTGTAAGGCCGTAACGGTTCTCTTGATAATAGGTGTCTCACGGACAGCTCGGGAGAGTTTGGACAATCCGGCGAGCCCATCTCTACCTAAAATCGTAAGGCCTCTCAGCGTGCCTCGTGCCAAGGCCGGCTCCAGTCCCGTACCAAGCAAATTGGAGGTCATCTGGGTGGCTAGTCTCACACCTCTGAGCCCTTGCGTACCCTGCATCACGATAGGTGCAACCAGTACAAGGGCTGCAGGGTTGATTATCTCGGTGCCGATGTCCTCAACAATCTGGCTACGAATGGCCGTGGTCAGCGCCTCAGACACAGGCGATACAACGGGTATGCCGGCCTTCCCTACTTGCTCAAACGGCTCACCGACAATCTCCTGCCCACGCTGTACCACAGGACGGCTGATCTCCGCACCACGCTCAAATCCGGTAGTGCCCTCAGGGTCAAATTCGGGGAACTGTCCTTCCGTGGTACGTGCGAATGGCCCACCTAGCATAGGGTCTTTCTCCAGCTCCGCCAGTCCTATAGATAGCCCCTTGAGCAAACCCCCGGTAAGAGTATCTGCGAGGAACGACTCTATCGGACCTTTCTTCCGCCCCTGAGGTGTCGCCTTCCTCAGCAGGTCGCCCATCTCCTTATCAAGGCGATCCAGTGCCAAGCTCTTATGAGTTGTACCTGGAGGCGTCCGCGACGGGAAGTTGGCCTGTATCTCCTCCATCAATGCCCCAAGCCTGATCTGACCCCTTAGCTGAGTATCGATCATCCAAGGCTCATAGCCTTCAGCGGTTAGATCGGTGCGGAACTGCTGTATGGCGGCCTCGGTCTTTTCGTCATACCTAGTTCTATACGGCACCGGAGGCTGATCGACCCCTTGCCGAACAGCATCAAGACCAGGCTGAACTGTAGGCTTCGGCCTCACCATGCCCGCGTCGGTCCGCCTAGATGTCACGTCGAGGAATCGCCGAACCTGCTTCACGGCCTCGCCAGGTTCCATACCCATACCAGTTAGGCGCTGAACCGTCCTCTCAAACCTCTCATTTTCCGTGCCAGGCTCGTTGTCCTCGAGGCCCCGAGAAGGCGTCAGAATGGAAGGGTCGATACCCCGCTTCCTTAGCGATCTTCCGGCAAGCCGTGAGAAGGCGCTAACAGCAGCCCTCCGACGGAAGGTAGCCGCGGCCTGTAGCTCCGCGCCTCGCTTAGGTTCGAACTCCCAAGGCTTACCCATGTTACCTCAGAATCTGATACACGGTCATCGGTATGAAGATCACCAACATGATGCTAAAGGCCAGCATGAAGCCGATGACAGCAGCCTGGACAATGCCAGCTACAATACGTCCGATCATTACCGCAAGCCCCTCATTCCAAGTATGCGCTTCAGGATAGACCTGCCCTGCGGCGTCTTGGAGAAGCCTACCGGCCCAGGCAGGTCGAAGAACTGCTCAGACAAGGAACCTGACGACGACTGTTGGTTAGGGTCAAAGTTGCCTGGTGAGATATAGGGCGCAACAGGGACGCCTCGACCACTTCGCCGAAGTCCCTGCCCTCCGAAGGCCCGTCTCCGGGCAATAGGAGCAGCTTGTGGAGGCAACCTCTGTCCTGGGGGTGGAGGCGCGCCTGCTTGCGCTGCACCACCTAGGAACTTCCTCGTGATGTTCAGAGCGTCACCTGGAGTCCCAACTGCCGCCCCGGCCTCAACAAGTCGGGCTCTCTTCTTCCTATCATTCAGAGCGTCCTCTACTGGGTCATGTAGTGCCACGATTTACCTCCTTAGAATCTAAACTGCGTTCGCTGCTGAGGTAATGTAGGTACTAATCCTTCTTCCAACTCCTTGAAGTAGTCGGCAGGGCTAATACCCTGGAACTCCCCTTCACCAGTGCCTACTCCTCCTCGTAGGAAGCTAGAGAGGATACCTATATCGGTATCGCTAAAGTCCTGAAGCTCTGACCTGCTAACGGATTGTGTAGTAGGTAGATCGACTCCGAACCGGCCTGCGCCAATACTGTCTCCTTCGTTCAGCCCCAAGGCTAGGGAGAATATGTCCTGGATGTCTAAGTCGGACCTGACTGTACCCTCAGGCGTGAAGCCCTGCTCTAACAGTTCCCTCTTGTATAGCTCATAGGCTACAAAGTCGGCAGGGTTAGCAGATAGTTGAGCCTCCTGGAGGCGGCGAGCGTCGGCCTGGGCCTCGGCAAGAAGGAGCTCCTGAGCCTCAGCCGCTCTGTTCTGCTCGGTCAGCATAGCCGCCCATTGCTCGGCCGTAATACCAGGAACTACCGGTATGGGGCCTACAGACGACGGTGCAGGTGCTGGGGCGGGAGCGGGCACAGACGGAGGAGTCGGAGGTGCTGGTGGCGCTGGAGGTGCCTGAGCCGAATCCCCAGGCAGATTCACGACCTGTCCAGGGAAGATCAAGTCCGGGTTGGAGAACTGATTGTTCAGCGCCAGGAAATCGGACCAGGATACATCTTGGCCGTGCGCCATCCAGATGTTCCAGAGGTTGTCACCGGATTGTATGGTGTACGGCACCTTAACCTCCTACAAATTGTCGAGCTATCTCCAGAGCCTCAGCAAGGGCGTCACCGCTCGGTACGCCTATATCTGTCAGGTCTGGTGACTGGTTTACTATTTCCGTAGCCATTCCGAACGGGTCAAACTGTATAGGTATTACCTTCTCAGGCGCAATCCCCAAATGCTCGCCGATTTCCCCAGGCCCGAACCCGGGTATGTACTCGGCACCGATGGGAATAGTGTAGGGCTGTATACCCTGGAACTGCTTTCCGCCTTCGGCAAAAGCATCTAGCTTCTTATTGAACTCGTTGAGAGCCTGGTCCATCTCAAGGCGCCCCGCATCTATCTCGTTGGATAGCTGAGAGACGGTGCCCTGGATGAAGGTAGATAGGTTCGTGGCCTGCACCCGGGACCTATCAATGGCAAGCTCGGCAGCAGTAGGTCCCGTACGTCCGCCACCGCCTCCACCAGCACCTAGTACCTCCTCTTGAATCCACTTCGGGGCCAACTCGAAACCCGTGATCTCACTAATCATCCCTGTAGACCCGTCGTCTAGTAGACCAAGACGCTCGCCAAATATAGGTATATAAATGAAGCCGTCGGCACCTATCACCATGTTGGAGTTTTCCAACTCGATCTGATTTAGTTCGTGGCTGTCGATGGTACTGAAATAGCCTGTACCGATTGTCCTCTCTTGTGGAGCCCTAGGTACCCTGTCAGTAGGGATACCGCGGCCTCTCAGCAGATCGCGCTGTGCATCGGTGAGGGTCGGTTCTTGCATTAGACTACCCTCCTTGAGAAGGACATACGGTTCATCTTAGTTATGTAATCCTCCAGGTCCTTACGCGCTAACGCCTGGGCATTAGGCTCACCGCGATGCCGTTCAACCAGCTTGGTCATTAGAGCCTGCATGTCCTCGTTCGTCATGGAAAGGAACCTCTCCACTTGCTGCCTAGGAGTGACAGGCACACTGCCGTATGGGTAGCCTTCCTCCAGCACCTCAATAAGCTTCGCCCGTGTGGTCAAATACCACTGGCGGAGCACCTCGGCTACCTGGTCGAGCTTAGGCCCAGTTACGATCATAATGGCGCCTCAAGGCCCGGAGTTGAGCCCGCTTCCTCGGGAGGTTGTCGGGCCTGGCCCTCCCTCGACTGGCCGCCCATTGACTTTAGCATCTCCTCGACGGGGTTGCCTCGGGCACCATTACCACCTGTCGGACCCGATCCACCGATCGGCGTTTTCCCATCCGGCCCCACAAGCTGCGGCAGCACACCAACCGTTTTCAGCACGTCCTGGGCCAGTATAGGCTTGAGCATGTTCTGGACATCCTCAATAAACCTGTTCCACATCTCCTGCTCGGGCTGCTCAATCCTCAACCCCTTCTCTAGCAGTGTCCGCTCGGTGATATGGCCTCGGGCATGCATCCTGTCCCAGAACTGGCCCTCGGCAATGATGTTCTGAGGCAGTAACGGCTCCACGTCAACGGTGATAACAGTAGGGAAGGCCTTGATGTCCTTAGGCGTCAGACTCAGGTTACCTACCCAGATTTCCTGCTTAGCCTTCGTGACCAATATATGCTCTAGCCATTCAATCATGTTACCTATGCACCTGGAGTAGGAATCCAGCAGGTACTGGAACTGGCTCTTGGCCATGAGGTAGAGTGAGTTCTCCTTGTACCCTGATCCGCCAGCGCCTTCGGGTACGCCCTTGAAGATCGGACTTACGCCATGCTGACCGAGTAGCTGCAACATGAGGTTGATGAAGGGCATGGCCTCGTACACGTTCTGGGCACCTTCAAACGGGTCAACGATCTTGGCACCGGCAGGAAGTGCTTCGGCCTTATCCGCCTTGAACGTCCAGGTCTTAGTCTGAGGCTCATTGGACTCGCCGACTAGCTCCGCAGGTGGAGTGTAACCCTCGGGCACCTCCAATGTCAACCTGCGCCTCACTAGTAGTTCGGTGGCCTCGGCCATGTATGTCAGTGACCTGTTAAGCGTCGGCTCATTGTGGCGGAGTATCTCGGCGATACTGAGGGCGAACTTGTCAGGGTCCTTGCTGCTGGTCGTCCGCCCTGGACATACGAAGTAGGCCACACTCGGATCGCCTATCTCCTCGTAGACCAGATTACCCTCAATATAGCACTGGTAGATGCCCGGACTCCCAGGCAATGGTGCGGCCCAATACTCGGTGACCAGTGCCAAGGTACTAGTGCTCACACCACTCGGTAGCGATTGCACCTCTTCGGAAGGGAACCCCGCCACCGCAGCCAGCGATGCACCAGTGTCCTTAGGCAGCTTATCGGGTACCACGGCCTGGAGTTGGGCCGAGCCTTTGATACCGAATGCGGCATAAATCTCCCGCCTTGACTTGTAGCCGTGCTCGATAACCTCATTAAGCTCGCCGCCTGGACCGAGCCTATAGTAGAACGTCAGTGGATGTATTGTGATGACCTTGAACGGAGGACCCCAGCGCCGCTTCAACGCCCGCTGCCTGTCCTTGTAGTCAGTATCGCCCTTCTTGGTCCGAGGCTCACTCTTGAGGTCTCTTCGGCGTTCCTTCTGAGGCCAGGGAGAGTAGGCGGCCTTCAATATCCCTAGTGCGACCGTCTGACTGTCCGCAAGCTCGATAAGGAACGGTATCAGGGCACTGGCCCATTGCAGGTACCCGTCCCAAAACTTCTCCCGCTTGCTGGTGTTCTCAAGAGCCGTCGGGCCTGTCCTCAACGCCTCAAAGCGCACCCTTGGCGTATTGGCCGTCAGTGCGGCCTTGACGTTCTCGATGAGTTCGGCGGTAGCGCCTAGCCGAATCTCCAACCCAGAGGCCTTCTCCTCAGCGGGCAGCTTGGTGTCGTCTTCCAGGTACCGTAGCTCCTCAACCTCCTTGACCCGTGTATGGAAGCCACGGAGCTCCTCCTGAAGCTCGCCGAGAAGCTTGTTGACGTACTCCCAGCCTACTGAGTCATCGGCCATCTAAAAACCCCTTAGCCTTACTGCCATACCTGTGGGTACGGCGGCCTCGGCCAATATACTCGCAATTGCCAGGGCGTCCATGCGGTCGTCCATCTTACCATGAGGTATCGAGCACAACTCGGACTCAAGGGAGATACCGTCAACCAGAGGAAGGTTCTTAGGGATTAGTAGCAGACCGCTGGAGAACTGAGCATCGAGGTACATGGCCCGCCCGACCTTGTTGTTGTCGATGGCCTTTACCCGAAGCTGCTCAGTGCGGCGGGTACGGTATGGTATCTCAATGAAAGGCAGGTTATGGCGCCTCTTCATACCCTGCAACAGGCTCAACTGAAAGCCCTGGGTCTCCAGACCGACACCCCTTAGCCCGGCCATCCGCTTGGACCGATTGACTATCTCCTTCTCAAGGTCAGGTGTCTCCAGCCTACCACACCACATATCCAACAGGTACTTAATCTTGGTCTTGATGTCAAGCCCTATCGTGGCTATGGCGGAGTGGTCTGCATAGGTCTTGAGGCTCGCTGCCGGGTCTACCCCTACATATAGATTCAGGGCGCAGGTAGGCAAGCTGTCATTGTCCCAGTACCTAATGTGCTCGCGGAGAATCAGATTGCCCGCGGCCGCCTCCGCACTGAGCATAAAGGTGAGCGCGAACAGTATATCGCCCTTCTTCTTGCGCTTCTTCTCGACCCATTCCTCGGTGAACCTCACTGGGTCTAGGGTTGGCCCCCAAGGGTAGTCGCCCACAATAGGCATCTCGATAATCGTAAAGCCCATCTCGGCGAAGGTTGGCACCAGGTCATTATCGCCCCAACGAGTCAGGATAACCACAATGCGGCCGCCCTCAACTAGCCTATCATCTATCACCCCGCGGACCTTGTTCCTCTGCATGTCCATTGTGGTAGGACTGTGAGGGTCCTCTTGCTCGGTCGGGTCGTCGATAATGATGACGTCGAAGTGCAGGCCCTGATACGGACCATTCATGCCCGTGCCCATCAAGGTAGGATCGGCGCCCTCTCGTGTCCTCATCACATAGAGGACTTCCTTAGTCCACTGAGCACGAGGGTCCTCACAGACGTCGTAGGCTTCCTTATATACATTGTTGAACTCAAGGGTCTGCTGAATAGCCTGAATCTGCTTAGTGGACTGAGCGCCCGCATTCATCAGCCAGAGGATACGGATGTTAGGGTTCTTACCGATCTCGCGCTCCACGAAGTCCCTAACTGTTGTGGACTTGTAGGTATCCGGCGGGCAGACGATGACGGTCTCGTTGTAGGACTCCAACGCTAAGGCCCACACGTCCTGATACTGGTAATAGACGCGGTCATGTACGGCCTTGGCATACGTGCCGAGGTCACCATCCTGGGCAGCTACTACCCTGGCCTGGAACTCAGTGATGGGGGTTTCGGTCGCCGTTACCATTCTACTCCTCGGCCTCTCGGACCTCAGCATACTTGGCATTGGCGTTGAAACGGTCAAGCACGGCTCTGGACGCGGCACGTCTGTTATCGTCGCCTACCACTTCTTTACCGTCCACGATAAAGATGGCCTTGTCGACCGCTATCCGAGCTCTCTCACCATGCTCAGGTTCCAGCGCCTTCTCCAGCGCCAGGAGATCCTGTGGCGTGTAGTGCTTTCGGATCAGATGCAGGTAGGCGCGCTCATTGTCCGTCAACCCCTCGAAGTTGAAGGCCGACTTGTGCAGTATCCTCTCGTCGCGCCTCAAGACTAGGAAGAAGTTCCTCAACCACCTCATCCGCATAATGTCGCCTGAGATGGTCCGTTGCAGGAAGGCTAACCGTTCCTGCTCAAACTGTAGGAACTCCTTGTCCTCGCGGCGCCACTTGTTGAGGGTCGCCTGAGTAACCGCCGCCAACGCTAATGACTCACGGATGGAGAACCCTACCGCCCGGTAGCTCAGGTAGTCCGCCTTGCGCGGATTCTGACTGAGAGGTATTCGCGCCTCAGCTATCGCGTTAAGATCATCCGGGTCGATGTCAATGTCGTCGGCCTTCAGTGGCTCGATGACGGTGACGCCGGTGCTGTCGGTCTCGCTACCCATTATCGGGACCTCGCCCTTCAAGTAATTCCATCGCGGTGTAAGGCCAACGGCTCCCGTGCTCGTCAACATGCTCACCCGAGTGCCCCTTCACTCTCTTACAGGAGCACTTTGAGGGCCCGGGTCCGTGAACCTCGCCGCAATTTTCTAACATCTGTCCCTCCACTATATATTATATCATAGGGCGGTAGTCGTGTCAAGCGATTTTCGTATGCACAGGTAGGTATTAGTATGTAGTTGTGGGCATGGGTACGCAATTTCAGACCACCGTATCACAAGTGACCCCCCAACCTCGTTAGCACCAACAGAGTTGGTAGTGGTAGGGAGGTCAGTCGAGATATGCTAATCCGCTTATACATGTTCTCCATATTGACAGAAGTGACCCCCTGTGCTATACTTACTCCTGTAAGTGCTAATGGAGTTTGGGGGTAAGTTTAATGTCAGTCGCATGTAGGATAGTTACCGCCATAAGGCGAGCAGACGGACCGTGCAACGAGTGTGGGGAGGACATCCTCCAAGGCACCGTGTACAGCACCGTTGTTGTGCGCCTAGGAAAGACCAAGGGCGGTAAACAGATATGGAGATCGGTCAAGGTCCACCTAAATAGGTGCCTCGCAAGTTGGGTGATTGTGGATTACACGCGATTCTCAATCCGTAAGAAGGACAAAGGTGGCCGACCCGAAGGTACTGGTATCCAGCTATCCGACCCTGATAAGAAGGAGCGCCGATATCTGACTCGTACACGGGCACGATTGATGCGGCTGTTATTGGAGACGGACGATGTAGACCGAATAAAGATGCTCGTAGGGCGCATCACGGCAACATCAGAACGGATTACAGCCCTAGGCGGGTCACTCAATCCTAACCTCATGCGCCGCAGCCAAGAGGCCCAGAACATTATTTCGGCTAAGTTGAAGGTAGGTGGTACCGTTGCCTGGTAAGTTCGTCACGACTGAAAGCCCCTACTGCCACAATTCGCCTACTCAGCGGCACCACTGGCTCCTAGCTGCAACGAGTGACGGTGTGACGGCAGCAAAGTGCAAATACTGCCCGCGGTCGTGCACATTCGGCACGCCATACAAGCCTACCCGAGGCAGGCCAATGAGCGGAGGACGGCGCCCCGCTAGTCCGTGGCAGTGACCCAACCGCCCAGTTGCGGTACCCCCATCCTGTGAAAATGCAAAAATATCGTAGCAAGCCTTATTCGCATATACTAGGATACTCGGATGAGGCATAGCTCCGAACCTGGGCAAGGCTAGGCATACATGGGTGTGGGTCGGCTGAGACTGGGTATTAGGGTGTGCATATGCTCGGCGTTAGTGCCAGCATGAGGCATACCCCATTTCTAAGTAAAGCCTAATGGTGGGCATTAGCACCCGCCGCGTTATGTCAAGTAGTCCAGCCCGCAACAAAACCCCCAGGCGGTAGTCGCACGTTTGTACTACCCGGGGGTCTCGCTGTCTAATTGCTAGGGTGGCCTAGCTGAATTGGTGGCCTAGCTTTTTGGCGATGCGCTCGGCCTCATGGGTCAGGTTGACCTTGTGGCTTGTGTCGCCGCCGAGGTATGCCCGGATGATATCCGTGCTGGCCTCAGAGTGCGCCGCTACGTATTCGCGCGGCGTCATCGTGGTGCCGTTCTCCGTGACACTATGGCTTGCTCGCTTGCCGCCACCGCCGCCACCGCGCTTTACGCCGCCGGGTGGCTTGGGGATGTCCGGGCCCGTTGGCTTGACGCTGGTCTCCATGTCGGGCTGACCGACGTTGTTGACTGTGATAACGAGCCCAGTGACGTTGAACTCGGCGAATACGCCCAGCACGTCATTGACTGCGTCTCGGACCAGATTGCCGATGGGCGCCAGCACTTCGCGTAGTGCGGCCGTTTTGCTTTCCCATTGGATACGCTCTAGCCCCTTGTGAGCTACTGCGATTGCAGACTCCGCTCGCTCAACACTAGTGCTGGCGGCGCGTACGCCTTCGGCCAGTTCTAGCAGTTCTTCGATACTGGCGGATTTGCGCCCCTTCTCCAGCGTCTCAAGGGACTCGCCATGCGCCGTCTGCGCTTCCAGCAAATCGCCATTAAGACGTTCGATGTCTGCGTTAATCGACTCCGCTGTAATCGTCGTAGTTTCTTCGGCCATCTGTGTTCTCGCTTTCCGAACGCAACAAGCACCAAACTAGTTGGCGCATGTCCGTTCTATTGTGCGCTCGCAAATTGGCTCGGCACCGCATTGCGACTCGCTGTTAATGTGCGACTACCATATCTAACCTAGCATATCCCCCATTAGTTGTCAACCCCCAACTTGAGGCTAAACTATCACCCAAAAGTGAATGGGTTAGGGTTGCCTAACCATTGCAATTGTTAATCCGTGTTAGCAGATGCACGGTTGCAGGGTATTGTATGAGTGAGTATGCACATGCACGGGTTGGCATTAGAACATTAGTTCTGTGCCAGCTTGACATAAGAACGCTTGACAACATCACGCTGCCTAGTGTATAATGTATGTGTAGGTCGCTGAGAGCCGAGTGCGTATGGGCGCGCACGGCCAGCAGAAAGGACGGTGACCAGATGGCAGTCGGTCGTAGGATGTGCGTCGTGTGCGGCAACCGGGACATCATTACCGGTAGGCTGGTAGCATACCCGCACATGATGTATGAGGTGGCCAAGCACGGCGCAATGTGCAGCGAGTGTGCCTATAATGGGGCAGAGCAAGGCGCGACTATCATAATCGTGGCTGTGCTCGGTTGAGAGGACGGTAACCAATGCCTGCGAGCAAGTATCGACAGTGCCAATGTAGGACAAACCATGACTACTATGGTCGGGTTGATGGCAGCCTGCACCTAGCCGGTCAGTGTACCAGCGAAGCAACGCAAGGGTGTCAGCTATGCGACGTTCCCCTATGTGAGGAGTGCGGACTAGCCAACACAACGGATGCAGGGCTAGTCACCGTCTGCCATGACGATTACGCACCGTCAGAGCAACTACTGAAGGCCTTTACTCGGCTTATACGGAGCTAGGGGTAATGCTTAACGCCCAGTTGAGAGGACGGTACAATGGACGCAGACAATAAGGTACTGGAGCGACTCCAGGCCCTGCTACGTCTAGCTCAGGATGGTGGAGCTACCGAGGCCGAAGCAAGTCTCGCTATGGAGCGGGCTCATAGCCTCCTACTCAAGCACGGCCTGGAAATGGCTGATGTTGAGGGAGACGGTCAAGATGGTGGCGTTGAGGAGTTCCTATACGATGGGCTGACGAGGCAGAACTGGATACCGACATTGGTATCAGTGATCGGCCAGAATAACTACTGCCGAGTCATTATACTGAATACGGGTCAGTTGTCCATCATCGGTAGGTCCTACAACGTCAAGGTTGTCCACCAGTTGTCCTTGTGGTTGATAGGTCAAGTCTCAGGACTTGCATCTACCGACTGGGACACGAGGGAGTTCCTGGGCCGGACTGAAGGCTGTAGTAGGGACCAATGGCGGGACAGTTTCATCCGAGGCGTGATGAATCGGTTGGACGAGCGCCTCAGGCAGCAACGAGCGGACGATGATGGCATATCGGAGAATGTACGGGCACTGGTAGTGACGTTCGATGCGGAGAACACGGACTACGTCACGTACCACTACCCGAAACTGAGGAATGGACGCAGAGTCTTAGTGCATGGCGGGGCGTACAATGCAGGTGTGAGTGCGGGCAACACGGTGTCCATCATGCAGGAGAGAAGGCAGGTTCGATGAGGACCATTCAGGAGCTTGAGAGGGTAGTCCACGCCGAGCAGCGAGCAATCGCAAAGGCAGAACCCACACGCAGGTCAACATGCTGCTGCGGATGCGGGAAAACATTCGAGGAGCTTAGGCAGGAGGCCTCATGCTGAACGCAATAGCCTACATATCACTCATGGTGGCGGTGCTACCTCACTAACAGGAAGGAGAATCATGGCGACATTGTTTAGGACACTGACCGACGGAGAGGCTGCCAAGTTCCGCAAGTGGGCAAGGGACAACTACAAGCCCCTGGAGCCCATCAACGGCGTTTGGCATCCTGTTGTCCAGGACGAGTGTGTACTAATGAATAAGGAGTACGAGAGGGAGGGCTAGACCTTCTCGCGCTGCTGCCGAACTCGTGAAGTGGATGCTAGTGGGCATCGCGGGAGGCGGGGTCGGTGGCAGCACTGGACGGTTTAGTAGTAAGGAGATTGTGATGGATTGTCAGTTGTGCGACACGTCCATAGGCACCGCATTGCAGGGTAAATCTAGGCCTGATACGTTTCTGGCTAATCTTGTTGCGCGTGTCCTGCGAGTATCACGGCCTGTAGCCTGTGATGAGTGCTGGTTTGGTAGAGCATCACAAAGTCACCCGCGAGGTATTCACTACGGGAAAGTTATGGACAGATACAGGAGAGTGTGATGGCAATCAAGGCAACTTGTGCGTCCTGCCGCGAGAAGGACAAGGACTGTTACAAGATAGGTAAGTACCTCGTCTGTACTCGATGCCAAGGCATATACAATGACGTGCGGACCATTGTGATTGACTCTACGATGGCGCCTTCGGCGTTCCGTAGCTAGGCTAGTAGCCAGGAGACCGCCATGACACTACCAGGGAAGACCTGGAAAGACCAGAAGCGCAAACGTCAGGGGCGTAAGGTGAGAACTCAATCCTCCAACGTGCGCCTCAATGAACTGGCGAACGAGCGGGCACTCAAGGCGAGCCTCGAGATGGCGAGGACTCGGGCCTGGAGAAGCTAGTCCTTTCCATGCTGCCGACGTAGGGTGAACTCCATACCCATGCCTTCAAGTTGGAGATGCGCCGGCAGCATAGGACGGATTAGTAGCGAAAGGAGGCAGAGATGCCTGAAATTATAAGGGTGAAACTGGTGTTCACCAGGGCAACGAAGCGAACGTACCGCTTTGACGCCAATAAAGATGGCCAGCCCGTCACCAGCCTGTACGTGCAGCAGTCGAAGTTCCCCGCTGGCCCGCCGACCGTCATCACTGTCATAGTCACGGCGGACTAGTTGAAGGTCCTAGTCTGCGGCGATAGACAT
>LAZR01001298.1_pt1 | contig 16047 bp, 15 predicted proteins | sample 329461 | NCBI WGS metagenome assembly LAZR01 (sample SAMN03002196, study PRJNA259156) | marine sediment metagenome | biome: sea floor; feature: Hydrothermal impacted sediments; material: marine sediment; isolation source: Loki non-amplified sample from Loki's castle hydrothermal vent sediment ...
AGAGATAGAGTAAAAGAATTCGAATTAGTTTTAGCAAAAATTGATGCTGGAATAGATGATGATTATAAGAGAACTAATCGTCCACATTATAACACCTCAAAAGTGGAAACTTTAATAACTTCTCTAATAAAACTAAAGCAAGAAATGCCACCAGAGCACAAACTAGCAATTCAATGTTTAGTTTTTAATTCATACGAAAAAGATTTTGTGGCAAATAACAACGTCCAGAATATAGAAGAAATAGCTCAAGCATTGAAACGCATAAAACCAGATATAGTACAAATATATTCCATTGCTAGAATTCCCGCAGAATATTTTGTGTATGCGATAAGTGAAGAAAGAAAGAAAGAAATAGCAAAAATCTTTAAATCAATCGTCAATGATAATAATGTGGATATAAAGTGTTATTAAATCCAGTAAAGCTTTTAATTCTATAAATATACATAGAAATAATTGAGATATCTTATAAGGTATTCTTGTTTGAAAATTTGAAGGGGAGAGACAATAACTGATAAATTTATAGTTGGCGTTGATATTGGAGGAACTCGGGTGCGAGTTGCTCTCAGTGGAAAAGATTTAAAAGAAGAAAGCATAAAAAAAACAGAAATGAACACGCCTAAAGACGACAAGTATTCTATAAGTGCCGTAGTGTGTGAGTTAATTTCTAACTTATTAACTGAGAATAAAATAGACCAAGCACAAGTACTAGGAATAGGAGTTGCTACAGCGGGTCCTTTAAATATTGAAAAAGGAGAAATTTTTAATAATACAAATTTAGGATTTAAAGTAATTCCTCTAAAAAAGCCTATTATAGAAAGATTTCCTGGAGTTCCTTTAGATTTCATAAACGATTGTAATGGAGCAGTATTAGGTGTTCACTATTTTGAAGCAAATAAAAACGAGAAAGATAATTTAGTATATATTACTATGTCTACTGGGATTGGAGGTGGTGTAATATGTGATGGACACCTTCTTTATGGAAAAGAGGGAAATGCTGCGGAAGTTGGACACGGTATTGTTGAACCAAAGAGTAAATTTCAATGTAATTGTGGAGCTTTTGGGTGTTGGGAAGTTTATAGTTCCGGAACAGGAGTAAGAAATAGAGCTCTAGAAGAAATTAACCAAGGTCAACTAAAAGCTAAGGTGTTGATGAAAGTGGTTGAAAATGATAAATCTAAGATTACAGCAAAAGAAATATTTAAAGCGGCTAGAATGGGGGATGAATTATCATTGAAAATTGTAGATGATTGTATATACTATTCAAAAGTTGGAATTGGATTAGTTAATAATTTTTTTGATTGTTCATCTATTTATTTTGGAGGTTCAATGATGAAAGATAAAGAACAAATATTACCTCCTTTAATTGATCAATTTACAATGGATCCAATCAAATTTACAATTAATCACCCACCACAATTAAAATCAACTAAATTTATGGATGATATTGGGGTAAGGGGAGCATTAGCACTGGTTAAATATAAAATTGAGAATCATGAAATTATCTCATGGCAAAATAAAGAAATATGAAAATCGAAAATAATAATTTAATTTTTACTCTAAGCGGAATCAGAGGAATTGCGAATAAGGATCTAACCTTCGATACTGTAAAAAAGATTACTATTGCTTACGGATTATGGTATGAAGGGTACGAGAAGAAGATTATAATAGGGAGAGATACAAGGCCAAGTGGAAAGATTATCGAAAAAGCTGTTATCGAAGGATTGTTAACAACTGGTTTTGAAATTACGAATTCAGGAGTTTGTCCGACACCGATAATAATCCATGCAAAAAATAGATTAAAAATCCCAGCAGGTATAATTATTACAGGATCTCATAACCCCCCAGAATGGAATGGACTTAAATTATTATCCTCAAGAACCTTTTTAAATACAACCGATTTAAATAAGATCTCAAACCAATCGAAGGAAATTGACCTAAGATCGTATCAAATACGCAACCCAAAATCCTATAAATCTGTAAAAAATATAGATCCTATTTCTAACTATCTAAAAGATTTATCATCTTTTATTGATTTTCAAAAAATTAAAAAAAAAAACAATCTCCGAATTGTTCTTGATACTGGTGCAGGAACGAGTAAACCTGTTACTAACCAAATCCTTACAGATTTAGGTTGTGAAGTAAAACAAATTAACAATGAATTTCTTATTAACAACGAATTTCCAAGAGAAATTGAGCCTATTGAGGAAAATCTTAAAGATTTAATAATGGAAGTATGGCAAGGAAAATATGATGTTGGTTTTGCTCATGATACGGATGCTGACAGGTTAGCTATTATTGGAGAAAATGGTGAATGTTATCCAGAAGATGTAGGTTTAGCACTTATAACAGAATATTTTTTAAATAATCTCAAGAACAATAAGGGTGAAATTTATTTTGTTACTAATATCGCTTCTTCTCTTATGTTTGAAGCCATTGCTGAGAAACACAATGTTCATATAATAAGAACACCCATAGGAGAAAGATTTTTAACTGAAAAGATGGATTCATTAATTCAAGAAAAAAATTCAATTACAGAAGAAATAGTAGTGTTTGGAGGAGAGGGTTCTTGTGGAGGGGTGATGTTTCCACAATTTAATAAAGCGAGAGATGGAATTTTAGCAACTGTAAAAATCGTGGAACTCCTTGTTGATTCAGGAGAAAAGATATCAAAACTTGTTTCTAAACTCCCTAGGTATTTTTCTCATCGAGAAAAAATCATGATTAAACGCAAAAATATAAAGTCTATAATTGAACAAGTAAAAAAGGAGTTAATAGATGAGGGAGAAATAGTTAACCATATAAATATGGATCTTAAATTTGGTAAAGAAAAAGAATGGTTTATTCTAATACATCCCTCAAATACTGAACCAATAATAAGAGTAATTAGTGAAGCAAGAAGAAAATCATTGGCTAGAATCTATTGTGAGGCTACTACAGAGTTAGTAAAGTTAATTATTTCAAAATTATGAAGGATTAATGTATCCCCATTAAATAAAGGAGGTTAAGAATGATATTAAAAAAGACTAAAATAAAGCAAGAAATAGTAGAATATTTATAATTAACTATTTTTTTTCAAAAATATCAATCATACGCTATTGGTTATTTAATACTTTTAAGATAACCTCAGCTAGTTTTTTGTTAACAATTTGAGATAGATCTTCTATTGAAACCTTCTTAATATTTCCGACACTTCCAAATTTATTAAGTAATTTAGTTCTCGTGGCAGGACCTACCCCTTTAATATCGTCGAGAACAGAAGTTATAATTCGTTTTTTTCTCTGCTTTTTATGCAATTTTATTGAAAACCTATGTGCCTCATTTCTAATTCTCTGAAATAGTTTTAACGTTGGAGAGTTTTTTGGAAGATCTATTGATTCTTTTCGATTAGGAAGATAGACTTCCTCAAATTTTTTAGCTAGCCCAATAATAGGTATATTAAGACCAAGATTATTTAAGACTGAAACTCCAGCATTCAATTGCCCTTTACCGCCATCTACCAAAATTAGATCAGGTAATTGAAGATTTCGCTCTAGTAACATACTATATCTTCTTCTTATAACTTCTTTCATCATTGCCACATCGTCAGGTGTAGATTTCGAGCGAATGTTAAAATGTCGATAGTTTTTATTGTAGGGTTTTCCATTAAGAAAATAAACCATAGAACCTGTTGCATAAAGACCTTCAATATTTGATATATCAAATCCCTCGATGATCCTAGGTAAGGAGGGTAAATTCAAGAGTTCTTTTGTTTCTTCTAATATTTTTTCTCTGAAATCTTTGTCATCCATTTTAATTTCTTCCATCTGTATTTCTTGGTTTACCATAACTTCAGCATTCTTATTTGCTATACGCAATAAACTTATTTCGTATTCATCAGAAGGAATTTTTATCTCGAAATCTTCTTTTATATCCCTCAAAAACGATTCTAATAGTTTAAATCTTTTATTTAACTGTTGGATAATTATTAGATCTGGTAATTTAGTTTTAAAATCTTGATAAAATTGTTCTAGAATAGAGTTCAAGATCTCATTTTTTTGAATCAATTTCTCCTTTAAATTAAAAGTGAATGAACTTTTATTGAAGATCCTGCCTTCTCTGATGTGAATAATTACGGTAGCCATATATTTATCTTCGTTATAAAATCCAATGATATCTTTATTTGTTTTATGATCCATTAAAACATGCTGCTTATCGGTAGCATGATCAATAGCTTCTAATTTATTACGCCAGAAAGCTGCTATCTCAAAATCTTGGTTTTTCGAAGCGGAAAGCATTTTTCCTTCAATTTTTTTTTTTAATTCTTGTGTTTCTCCTTTTAAAAATAACTCAATTTTCTTAATATTTTCACGATACTCATTTTCAGTAATATTAGTAAAACAGGGACCTGGGCAGAGATTTAATTGGAAATACAAGCAAGGTCTCTTTTTTTTTCTAACGGGTTTTTTACAAGAACAATAAGGAAAAATTTTTCTTAAATCTCTTAAAATTCTTAGAATTTCTTTTTTATCTGTAAATGGTCCAATAAATGTATTTTCTTGAGAAAATTTTTCTGGATTTCTAAGTACCCGTATACGAGGAAAATTTTCAGAATAGAAAATTGCCACCCAAGGATAAGATTTAGAATCTCTCATTATAACATTAAACCTTGGGAGATTTTTCTTAATTTGAATGTTTTCTAAGATTAGTGCTTCCTTTTCATTTTCAGTGACGATATATTCAATTGAATGAATATTTTTTACCAATTCCCTTATTTTTTCTTCATAAAACGGATCTTTATAATTTGTTTTTAAAAAATATTGATTTACCCGCTTCTTAATATTTATAGCTTTTCCTATATAGATAATTGAGTTTTTTTTATCAAGAAAAAGATAAACTCCCGGTTCATTCGGTAAGCTTTTCCTTTGTATTTCTAAACTGAACATGCTTCTGGGATATTAAAAACACTTTAGATAATAATTGAGAGAAATTAAACCTATAATACTTTTATTACTAAAGAGATTAATATTTTATTGTTATTTACCATAATACATCTAAGTATGATGGAAGAAACAATTTAATATCCCTAATTAAAAATATATGATTAGATATGATAATTATACTTAGATGAAAAATTTTAGATATATCAAACCTAAAAATGTTGAATTTGATAAATAACCATGGTAAATATTAGAATTTGCCCAAAATGCAAGGAACCTAAATTAAAAAATGCGGTTAATATTTCAGGTTGGCTAGCACCCTCTATGTATGAATGTACTGGATGTGGTTATATGGGGCGCTTTTATATTGAAGTAGATTCAGAGGATTATAAAGCCGATGCAGAAGATCAGTCTAGATAATATTGTTTGGCCTCAGAACGATTAAATTACTCACGTTTAAATTCCATATCATTTCTTATAATAAAAAAAGTGTTAAATAAATTATGAAACAACTAATAAAAGACGCTGAAAAGATCAAATCTTTAGAAATACAAGGTGCCACTAATGTGGCTATTAGTGCCATCGATTTTTTAAGTAACTATGCAAAGAGGTTAAGTGAAGAAAATGTTGCAAGTTGTTTCGAGAGTCTTGATAAAGCGAGATCAATTTTGATGAATACAAGACCAACGGAGCCTGCAATGAAAAATGGATTAAAGTTTATAACAAGTAAACTTGAGAAAGAAAGAATTAATTGTAGTGTAGAAAATATACCAGAAAAAATTGAAACCTATAAAAATGAATATTTTGAGATGCTTCAAAATTCGAAAAAAAAAATTGCCGAGATTGGAGTTCGAAGATTTCCGAAAGGAGATAAGAAATTTGTTGTTATGACTCATTGTCATTCTACATTGGTAACTGCAATTCTTTTAGAAGCAAAACGATTAAATAAGAATTTTAAAGTTGTTAATACTGAAACTCAACCAAGGCTACAGGGTAGGAAAACAGCAAATGAATTATTGGAAGCAGGAATACAAGTTATTCATGTAATAGATAGTGCGATGAGGTGGGCTGTTAGACACTTTCAAGTTGATATAATTTTAATTGGAGCAGACAGTATTACAAGTGAAGGGACAATAATTAATAAAATAGGTTCACGGTTGCTGGCGTTAGTTGCTCATGAAGAGCATGTACCATTTTATGTATGTACTCCCCTGTTAAAATATAATCCAGAAACTAACTTTGGACTTTTGGAAACTATTGAGATGAGAGATCCTAAAGAAGTATGGGAAAATGCACCAGAGGGAATAACAATAGTAAATCCCGCATTTGAGACTGTCTCCCGCCGTTATATAGATGGAATAATTACAGAGGCAGGAATTTTTGCTTCAAGTCATGTACCAACTTATTTTGCTAAATTATATCCAGATATGATTTGATATAACCTAACTAATTTACCCCCATGTTTCGATAGCTATAGCTAATTCTGAATGATTTTTAGAAAAATCTTTCAATTTATGACCTTGTAATACCGCATTCGTTGCCTGTCTAATCGCTTTTGCACCTGCTTCAGTTCCGTTTGGATGACCATGACAACCTCCTCCAAATTGATAAATCATATCATTTCCTAGTATTTTGATAAGGGTTGGAATTTGCAAGGGATTCAAACCTCCTGAAGCAACCGGTAGGATGGGTTTAATATCACCCCAATCTTGTTCAAGAATGGTTGTATCATTACCAGTTATTTTCTGTTCAGTTATTACTTTGTTAATCTCTAAAACCTCTTCTTTACCACCTTCCATTTTACCTACAATCGTACCAGTGTGTAATTGGTCCATCCCAATCAATCTCATTAACTTAGCTAAAGTTAACATCGTCATACCATGTTTTTTATTACGTGTAAAAGCGGCATGCATAGCTCGATGAGCATGTATAATTACTTCTTTATCTTTAAGATATTCACGTATTTCTTGAAGTGCTGAAAATCCCACTGTTATAATATCTACCATTACATATTCCCCTCCGTTATCTATAACGAAATCGGCTCGTTGCTTCATTATACTAACGCGAGCGGTTATATTAGGCATATAAAATTTCCTTTCTCCTGTTTGAGTTTCACTTTTTTCTCGAATTTTTAAGGTTTCTAAGATTCTCTTTTCAAATCGATTAAATGACATGTTGGTTAAGTTTTCATCATCTTTTACGATATCTAATCCTCCGTTCCAGGCATTTCCACATACTTTTGCATGTTCAAATTCATTTAATCCTACTTTTGGTTTGACGATTGTACCGAGTAGAGGTCTTCCTTTTATTTTTGTAATTTTCCTTATCCCTTCAATTCCATGCTTTGGCCCAATATAACTTTTTAATATATCTCTTGGAAAAGATACATCTAATAATCTTAAATTCCTTAAAGCTTTCATACCAAAAATATTTCCAGCAATAGCACTTAATATTTGAGACATGTTATCTGCCTCGAAAAGATCTTTAGAGTAAGCAATTTTAACAATGTTGTTTTCAGGATCTATATAAAAAACAGATGGTTTTAGTCTTTTTGCTATTTCTGCTGATAAAGTAGCTATTTCTGTCCACGTGCCAATCGAACTCTCTTTAGCAATCTCCTCACAGGCTTGTTCTAGAGAAGAACATTCTGGTGATTTTTCAACAAAATACATTGCTATAAGATCATCCTTATTTGGTTCATATTTTAAATTAACATAATGTGCCAATTAATATCACCGGTTATTAATTTAGAATAATTTCATAATCTTTAAGTAAATTTTCCTTGAATAAAATTCTATTTAAACATTATATTAAAACCATAAAAAATTAATAATATTTTTAATTATTTAATTGTGAACTAATCATGAGTGAAGTAAAAACCAAATTATTAACAATTAATGTTAAAGATTTAAGTTTTAAAGATGACAAAAAAGTTGAAGATTTAATAAGGTATCTCTCGGAGGCACTCCCTCAGATCAATCTTGAGAGAGATAAAAATGAGATAAAGGTAGAAATGCCATATAAATTATCTAACAGAGCCTTAAAACTAAGAATTAAAAAGTTTTTATATAAAAAAGGGCTACATGGGGATTATAGACCAATTTCTTATAAATCTGCTGATGTTAAGGGTTATACAGTGAAAGAAAAGAAGATATTAGAGTTAAGTTATTATTAAATCTTTTTCTCTTCAAATATTATTATATAATTCAAAAACTATAATTATTTGTGTCTCGAGAGCAGAATACCCTAAATTTTTCAATTCAATCCATCGATGATATAACTCGATCTCTCACCTTAGCTAGTCTTTTGGAATTATCCGGGTGGCCTAAGCCTGGAAATATACATCGTACAAAAGATTTTGAGGTTACTAGATTTGAGCACTTTTTAGCGGGAATAGTAGCAATCCAACCTAATTTTAGAGAATTTTGTGTAGGAATCTATCAGTTTTCATACAAATTTGATACTGATTTTCAATTTGTAGGATTAGGAAGTTTCTTTTACAAAGCGGTGAGAAGTATGTTAAAATGGCAAAGTGGAGGAAATGTTCTATTAGGTCATATTTTAATCTTAGCACCTCTAGCAGCAGCAGCTACAATTTGTTTAAAAACACAGAACACTAATTTTAATGATTTTCAAAATTACTTGAAGAAAATTATTGATGCCTCCATTGTAGAAGACACTGTAAATTTATTTAAGGCAATAAGACTATGTAATCCTGGCGGTTTAGGAAAAATTGAAAAATATGATATTAATGATGAAAAATCCTTAAATGAGATAAAAGCAGATAAAGTTACATTAAAAGAGATTTTTACTTATTCAAAAGAATATGATTTAATAAGTTTTGAATATTCTACGATTTTTAATATAATTTTGAATGAAGGTTTACCTTATTTTCTTAAAACATTTATTTTGTATAAAGATATTAACATAGCTACAGTAAACACTTTTCTTTATTTGTTATCTCTACACCCTGATACATTAATCGTAAGAAAATCGGGAAAAGCTTTCGCTTTAAAAGTTTTAAAATCAGCCTCAGAAATTTTGGAATATGGAGGAATTTCTTCTGAGAACGGGTTGAATTTAACTAGAAGATTAGATGACGAACTTCATGTACATAAGGGAAAGCTAAATCCAGGGACTACTGCAGATCTGATTTCAGGTATAATTTTTTGTGCCCTCATTTTTGGTTTAAAATTTTAAAGACAAAAGAAATATTTAAAAGAAAAAATTTACATTTTTTGTAATAGAATTATAAACATTAGATACAAGTACAAAACTTAAAATGGAATTCTGTGATGAATGTGATGGTCGTATGATGCTCCCAACAGAAATTAACGGCCAAAAGGTTTTCAAATGTAAATGTGGAGCTACAAAGCCCTTTTCTAATAAGAGATCTGAAGCATATGTAGTGACTACTAAAATTAAACATCCAATACGTAACGAAGTTACAAATCTAACAGAGGTAACGGAATGGAAGGATAAAAACCTAAGAAGCAGTATTAAAGATTTTAAATGCCGAAAATGTGGATATGAAAAAGCACAATTAGAAACTCGCCAAACCAGAAGTGCTGATGAGGGAATGACAACTTAAAATTATTCATTTTAAGTCATGTATCACTTCATTATCTGTCTGCGTTGTGGAAGCATGAAAAAAATTGGTAGTTAACTACAGAACTTGCATAAAATCATTTATGATATCTGAGGAAGTTAATCACAAGACTAAAGAAAGAAAATTAATATTATTTCAGATGATGATCTTAAATTAGGTACTCGATGAAAACTTCCCAACATTAAAAATTTAAAAAAATATCTTGCTTCACTTATTCGAATTTCTCTTAAAGTTGAGAAAAAGTATATACTTATGTTAAACATTATTTTAGAAGTCTATTATAGATATTTTTTTCTTCCATATTTACTGAAAAGTTTATTAGAATTATCTTTTCTGAACTTTTTAATCCAGAAATAATGTGAATTTGATTTGAAGATATTTTAAGTCTTTTCTTAATTAAGTGGATAAGTTCTTTATTTGCTTTATTTTGAATAGGTTTAGAATTAATGAAAATTGTTAAAAATTCCCCATCATCAACAATCTTTTGAGTTTTAGAGTTTGGCTTTACATTTATTTTGATAAGATACTCAGTTTCTGATTTTTTTTGAAGATAGCTCATTTTATGGAAGATAATAGCGTTTAGATTAGATAATCTGCTCTCTTTTTTAAAATATTATAAGATGGTTTTGACAACCTGATACCCCCTGCTAACTTGTGACCCCCTCCTACTCCTCCTAATTCATTCTTAATTCGGGATATAATTTTATTAACACCATTATCCTTGTTTTTATTAAGATAATTTCTTGAACACCTAATACTCAATTTTATCGTCCCGGATTTTTTTTCAGAGCCGCCTAAGAATAAAATCTTCTCAGGGTCGAAAAGTTCATTTACAGCACTAAAACTAGCGGTGTCTGACCAATTACTTGGAGGAATTTTACTATTTACTTCCATAAATATTGCCTTTTCTGTTTCATATCGGGGTATTTTAGTTGAAATAGTCTTTAAATTACTTGTCAGATGATCTATGTACTCTGAATATAAGTTTTTAGCGTATCGAGTTACCTTTTTTATCTGAATAAGAGAAAGGGCAGCACTAATATTTTTAAAACATAATATGTTTAATAGAAGGGCATGTTCGAATACAAATCTTATCATTCCTTGTTTATCTGGTAAAATTGCATAATGACCATAGCTATCTATATTGACCTTTTGTTGAATTTTTTGAATATCAGAGTCATTTAAATCAACAGTTTTAGTAGAGGGATTAATTTCTAAAGAATTTAAAAATGAAGTAATTTTCTGATCTGATTCTCCACTAAATCCATTAATAAATGGTAAAATACTGAATTTTAATCCATTTTTAATAGATTCGTGCATATTTCCAAAAAGGATTAACCCTTTCTTATCTTCTATGAGTTCCTCATCAATTAATTCTTCATAAACCTCACGATTAAATGATTTTAGTTTATCCATTGATTTTAATGAATCTCCAGCAATTCCTATAGCCGTTAACCAACCTTGCTTTATTATAGATGGTTTTATTTGCTTTGCAAACATATAAGTCAATGTTGATCCAGCAATATGTTCAAGACCATCATACCCATATATTGTAGGATTTACAAAAAATAAGTTTTCAGGAATTTCTTTATCTTTAACTGATTCTTCTACTTCATGATGATCAAGAATGAAGAAACTTTCTTCCCTTTCTTTAATTATTGGAATTAGTTCATTTAAATTAGATCCTACATCGGTTAAAATAAAAGATGTTTTATCAGTTTGTCTTTTGGAAAGAATTCCATTTAGATAATTTTCCCAAGAGAGAGATCTATTGTAAATAAAATAATCGTAATTTAAATGTAATTTATATAATAAATTTTGAATAAGATGTAGACTACTAATCCCATCAGCATCGTTATGAGAAATCGCAATGACGCGCGAAAAGGATTTATCAATGAAATTATCTACTGCATTGTTTAAATCTCCCAAGAATTTAGATTTATTTGGTTTATTTGCCATTTACATCATTATAATCCTAAATTATGAAAAATATAATATTTATTTATGATAAGACAGAGATCTGGATTTGAAAATTACTAATATATCAAAATTTGGGTTTATTTTTTTTAAAGATCAATACAACTAATGTGAAATCAATAAAAATCAAATAAATTCTATTATTATAAATATTCCGATTTAAAGTTAGTTATGGAGGAAAATAAATATTGCTTTACGATTCATCGAAAAATTATTTAATTTATTTTAATTTTCTGTCCTAACTATTATAAAATTAATTATTTTACAATGTTTAATATAAAACGGAAAGAAAAGATAATTTTCTTAACAATAGTAATACTGTTTAATATTTTAGTTCCGTTGCTAAGTGGAAGCGCTAATTTTAGTTCCAAGTCTAGTAGTTTAATCGGAGCCGAATATCAAGTCAATCCATATCTAAGTGATTTCTCAATTGAAAACTATACTAAAATAATTTCTGAAGAAAAGCATGGATTGGGAAATATAACGATTACAGATATGGATTTGAGTGATTTAGAATTAGGAACATATATCCATAACTCAAGTTATCCCCTAATTTATGAAGATTATGATTCAAATGCATTAAATTTTACTCGAACAGACATAAAATTTGTTGAAACGACTAACAACGGAACTCAAAATAATTTGAATGAAGACTTTGTTGATAATAACTTGATTAAAGTTAAAATAAATGAAAGTTTAGATGTCAAATATAATAATTCTAAAGCAGAAAAGTGGATCTACCTCAGTCGATTATTTCCTTCTCGATTATTAAATTTTTCTATTACTAATGGTACTGATATTATCGAATTAGTCCAGGACAAAGATTTCTCAATCGATTTGGATCAGTTTGTTGTTTTCGAATATAAAACCTACTTTCAAAATGTTTCAATTTATAATTTTTCAATATACTTTATCTGGGAGTATGATATCAGGCTTGATACTTGGAATATAGATCAGATTACTAAACCAAAAATAACCGTAAATGAAGAGGAGGAGAGTTTTCCAATTAGCTTTAATTATCATTTTAATTTATTTGCGAGGATATATGGTGATGATTGGGTTAGTTCTAGAAAGCCAGCTGATAATATCTATTTTTCTTTGACAGTTAATTTACCAGATAAAGATTTTTTGAGTAATTATAGTCTTGCTTTAAATGAAGAGGTTGTAATTATTAATGCTCATATAACAGTTGAAGATTCGATAAATGTTTTTCTTTCAGATTCTTTTAATGGAAATTCTAGCTTGTTTTCATTAAATTTTTCTAGTTCATTTACCATTAAATTTATAAATCCAGTTGAAAGAACTTGGTCTATTGATAGGTTATATGCTAGTAGAAATATACGTGAAAGAATCTATGTTCCCTCGTTAATTTCAGGACCTAAACATATACTTTTAAAATTTGTCTCTATTTATGAACCTGCAATTTATTATGAAGAAGTTGTGAGTAACTCTTCATTATTGGAGAGAAATGTTGCTTTCTTTAGTATTAATAGCACTGTAACTGGAAAACAAGGAATTTATATTCAAATTCCATATTTAATTCGAGGTGAAACTTGTCCTATTATATTAAAATATGAAACTTCACAGATCTTAAAAATTATAATTACGAACAATATCAAGATGCCTTTAGTCGGAGCAAAAATAAAAGTTTTCTACTATGGTCAAGAATTTGGCACATTCATTTCCAATGATAAAAGCCAACCTCTTGCTATAGCAGAGTCAGATGAAAACGGTGAAATTCTTCTAAAAAATGTACCTCATGGTAATTACACAGTTGAAGTCTATTATAACGGTATATGGATAAAAGACGCAGACACAAGTACTTATAAGGAAAATAATTTCATATACACAAGTGTTCCACATATTCCTACTTGGATTTTAATATTTGGAATCCTAAATGTATGTATTCTCGTTGTGGGAATAATAATTTATTTGAAATACAAAAAAAAGCGCTAAATTACTTTGATTGTAATTTTTTGTGACAATATTGATGATTTTATTCTTTTTTTAGAAAAAAGAATCATGGATGAAATATTTTATGAATTTAAAGAAATTAAGAATCAAGAAGATTTGTTAAATGAAGGTTATGGAGAAATTGTATTACATTTCTTAGCTAAAGTTTCTGATACGTTAATATTATATGAAACTAAACAAAATCTTACAAAAACACAAAATTCAGCTAAGGATGAAGAACTGGTTATCACTTTAAAAAAAATATTCAATGGAGTCGATCCATCCTTGAAATTAATTAAAGGGAAGATACGAGAGATTTTCTTGTCTTATTCCTCTTAATATCTATATAGAATAATTTTTTCATAAATTTATTTGTTTTTCTTTACAGGTACTCCATATCCAATTAATCGATAGCGACGATTTATTATTCGTGAAATTGCATAAATAAAATTCTCAGCAGGGCATATTGGTGGAGTTAACTTAATTATAACACTATCTTTCAGAATCTTTGTAACCACTCCTCCGGTCTTTTCTGTTCCAACAACTAACAGAAGCTTTTCATTATGTTTAAGAGGATGAACTCTAATCATTTGTTCGGAACCAATCACCCTATCTAATAAGTTGGCTTTTAATTCTACTTCTGATAAAACTTCAGGTAAAGTTCCTGATTTTCCAACTAAATTACCGATGAGACGATCACCTTTCGTTAAAGCAGGATCTAGAGTAGTTCCTAAGCCTATTAAACCACCAGGTTTAGCAATGTTTAATTCATTATCCCCTTGGTTAATGCTTACAACTTTAGAGATTATTGGAGTATATTCATTTTTAACTCTAAGACCGGGCCTAATTTCTATTTTATCGCCAATCTCAATCTTACCTTTTAAGACTGATCCCCCAACTACGCCTCCCTTTAGATTTTTAATTTCTTTTCCAGGGCGATTAATATCAAAAGATCTTGCAATTAGAAACTGAAATACTCCATCCTTAAATTTAGGGGTGGGAATTATCTCCTCAAACGCTCTGATAATTACTTTTATATTCGATCCAAAAACAGCTGAAATTGGGATAATTGGGGCATTTTCAGCTACAGTGCCTTTTACAAAATCTTTAATTTGATTATAATTCTCAATTGCTTGATCTCGTGTAACTGCATCAATCTTATTTTGGATAATTATTATATTTTTAATATTAGCAATATTAAGAGCTGCTAGATGTTCTCGGGTTTGAGGTTGAGGACATTTTTCATCAGCTGCGATTAACAAACATGCTCCATCCATTAATGACGCACCACTTAACATTGTTGCCATCAAGATTTCATGCCCAGGAGCATCAACAAATGAGATATTCCTTCTAAATTCTAGTTTATCTTTACATTCTGGACATTTATATCGTTGTTGACCCTTTTTCCTTGCTTGTTCAGCCAAATAGAAAGTTAGGAATTCATCACATTTAGGGCAATATAAAATTGTAGCATTAGAATATCCTAATTTTATTGAAATGCCTCTTTCTTGCTCTTCTGAATGCCTGTCTGTCCAATCGCCAGTTAATGTCTTAACAAGAGTAGTCTTACCGTGATCTACATGACCTACTAATCCTATATTGCAAACTGCTTGTTTTTTTATTAATTCTTTTATATTTGAGGACTCATCCTCCTCAATTGAGAGTGTCTTTTTCTTTGATTTTGGTTTTTGAATGTCTGGAGTTTTCGATCTTTCTTTTGGTTTTTCGCCACTTTCGTTGAGTAACTCTTTCGCATTATTGATATACTTCAACGCTGTAGCTTTTCCAATACCTTTAATTTTTAAGGATATTAGATCATCGAGGCCAACTTTAGCTAACTTCTCAACTGAATCTATTCCTGCTGCTTTCATCTGCTCTGCTTTAGCTTTTCCAATGCCAGCAATATCAGTTAGGTAGTATGACATGATAATTAAAATTAAGATCTTAAAACTGCTGAAAATCTTATTCTATAAGAATATTTAAGGAAATATTTTTTATTAAATTAATCAATATATCATTGATAATTTAAAAAAAGGGAAGGATAAATCTATTATCTTGTTTCCAAGGTTTTAATTGCGCCTGGTTTTTTTTCTAACTCTTTATAAGAGACTCGGAAAAGGCTATCTACATAAAAAGTTGAGACCTTATTACACGATTTACATTTTATATAAACTGGTGCGGGATATTGTTTTGAATCGATATCCTCGTTCTCAATCTCAAAAATAATCTTTGAATCGCAGTGAGGGCAAGTATTGAATCGGACAGGCATGGCTAATTCTTATAATAGATAGATTCATATTTTTAAATTCTTATTTTTATAATAAAATTATTTAGTTATTAATTTAATTGATATTACATGGCAAAATTTTCATTTAAAAAATATTTTTATTTCATTATAGTTATCCTACTTTTCCCTCTAATATTTACTTTCACAATCAGAGGTACATATTCTAATTTTATCAACTTCAACTCTTCCATAAATATTAAAGTATCTAATGCTGCCCCTGATATAGAAATATCTTCTTTACCTGAAATTGACTATGATTCTTTAAATGATATTTGGTATAATCCTAAAGTTGAAATGTTAATTAT
>LAZR01001299.1_pt1 | contig 16031 bp, 26 predicted proteins | sample 329461 | NCBI WGS metagenome assembly LAZR01 (sample SAMN03002196, study PRJNA259156) | marine sediment metagenome | biome: sea floor; feature: Hydrothermal impacted sediments; material: marine sediment; isolation source: Loki non-amplified sample from Loki's castle hydrothermal vent sediment ...
CTTTTAATTTTTCAGATGAAGCAGAAAGTTTTCTATACCTTGCTTCTAGTTTTTTAAGTTTTCTATTGCGAGTACTAGGAGTTCTCTCTTTCTTTTTTTTCTTTTTCCTTTTAGTTTTAGTGTTACTACCAATAGCATGTCCTGATGAAGTTAGTTTAATAGTATATCCCTTAGCTCTAATTATTTGATTAAGTGTTTTTTGAAACTCATCCATACCAATGAACTCCTTTAGGTACTTTTATTGATTAGCTTGTGCAGCCTAGCTCTTTCTTTCTTAGCTCCGATATCTTTACCTAACTTTTTATCAAGTTTGCTTAATTTTTCCTTAGGGGTTAGTGTATTATACTCGACTTGTCTAGCTTCAGCTTCTTCTCTTTTTGTTGCCCTACCTGATTTATTGCTCATAATGTCTCCTTATAATGCGTTTAGATTCTTTTTATACTGGTCAATTATAGAACCTACACGGTAGCCTGGATTTACAATTATCCTATAACCATCTTCAAATGAAATTATATAAGAACAAGTATACGACCAAGCCCAACTTTGTTTATTATGTTTTTCATCTGTAGCTTTAGTTATTTTTATATTTAGTTCATTCATAATTTATCCTTTATTAAAGTATACCATATGCTATTGGACTTTGTCAATCTGTAGCTTAGGTATAAATAGTAAGCATGCTAGAGTTAATACCCCACTAATTATAATCAGACTATTTAAACCTAATACTGGATACAAATAACCTCCTGCAAATCTGGAACACATAGAGCTGAAATTTAAAACTGAGCATATACCTGCAAAAATAAAAGCTTCCGATTCTCTTGGAGTTATTTTAGCTGCAAAGTCAAGTACCACAAGATGTGATATACCCCCAAAGGTTCCAAATACTACTGCATATACTAAAGCTATAATCCAATTAGGGTAATATAGATAGCAGAAAGTTGTTATACTCCCCACTATTATAGAAACATATAAAAGTAACTTTAAGTTTACTTTTTTGCATATATTATAATATACTATTGCCCCCAATAGAGCCATACCTGAGCCTGTTGTACCAAGTATACCTATAAACATTTCATTAAACTTTAAAGCATCTCGTTGTATTTCGTTTCTAAAGATTGAACCAAATGACGGGCTGAACCATAAGCAGAATAAGAATGCTACCGATAACCATAGCTGCTTGTTCTTTAAACCTTCTTTTATAGCTATAATTGCTTTTCTATTAAACTTACCCTTTCTTTTAGATTCTTTATAAAATTTTATAGTATAGGCTAGTATCAAAGCTATAAAAATACTTGTTAACAAATAGCCTAATTTATAATCAAAATTATTAGCTATGTAACCACCAAGTAACCCAGTTATAATTCCTGTAGCGCTGATAGTTCCCCACTGTACACTCTGAAATGCTCCCGTCATGTTATACTTCTGACCTTTTTCAACCATTATTCCATCACAAGCTACATCATTAAACGCAAAAGCTGCAGCACAAAGTATACCTATAACAATAAATAAAGGTAAAGTTAAACCAAAGAAAAATACATAGAGAGAAGTTAGAAGAATAAGTGTATAGTTTATAACTAAGTAACTCTTTCTTCTATAACCAAAAATAGGGAACGCATCACTAAGTAGCCCGTATAACGGTTTTATCATCCAGGGTATGCTTATTAAACCTAGAAGTTTCTCTATATCACCATAAGCCATACACAAAATATTCTTTAGCCAGAGTTCTACTGCCTGTCCAGGTAAGTGATAGATACCCTGCCCAAAGTAGATAAGTGAGAAAAGTATGTAGTATTTTAAGTATTTACTTTTCATATTAACTTCTCTTCTATAAATTTTTTAGTCCACCTGATAGCAAATTTATCACAGTGTTTTTCATTTAAATATTTACTAGGATTTCTTTTTTTAAAAAATACATGACCCAATTCGTGTAATAACAAATAGGTGTAATCTTTTAAAGTATGCGTAGAGGTGTTTTGAATATTAATAACTATAGGATAAGTTCCAAAAGCAGAAACATTTAAGTATTCTTTACGATGGTTTTTTGTTTCTTTAGGATTATAATATTTAGTATTTATGTAAGTTGACTTAGCTTTTTTATTTTTTTTCCAATGCTTAATAGTCCAATTAGCCAATTCTCTATAAGTATCATTATTATTTTTTGCAACTGCTTTGAACATAGAGTCTACAGTTTTATAAATCCTTACTTTTAATTCAGGATAAGTATTTGGTAAACGAGAATTAATTAATTTAACTGCCTTATTAATTTTAACTTTATTTTTCATAGTATTATATCCTAAAAAGATACCAACAGAGTATAAGTTGCAGCAGTAAGGCTACATATAAACCCCAACTAATTAAAACATTATAAACGAGCATGAACTTATCTTTTAAAACTTTTTCTAATGCAAAAATCCAAAAAAATCCTCCATCAACTGCAGGTAAAGGTATTAAATTAATTACTGCTAGTCCTAGATTAACTGAACTCATAACTAATAAAGGTAAACTTTTTGTAGCAGCTAATATACTATATAATAGCACAGTATCTTTAGATATAATTGCTCTCCATAAGGTTATATCAGCAGTTAAACCTACAGTTACACTTTTATAATGTATAGCATAGCATATTAAAACAATAAGTAAATTAGCCAGTATACCCGCATATACTATAAATAATTTTTGTAAATAAGGTTGTGCTTTCCAACCAACTTTATGTTTGCTTTTATCACCCTCTAACTCAACATAAGCCCCTACTAAAAGCCAAGGAGTTATTCTAAATTCTGTACCTTTAAATACCTTTTTTATATAGGGTTTCCAAAGTCCTAAACTGAATACAGGTACTTTTATGCCTATAGCTTTAGCAGCTAAGAAATGAAATAATTCATGTAGTATTGCAGAAAATATAAGTAAAGACCATAAGGTAGTAAATCCAATAAATATATAGAAAATCACTTACCTCGCCTCCAATTTTTAATTGATATAATTACTGCCACTATATTCATAATAGCACCGAAATAAAATCCTACGGATATACTTAATACAATCCATATACTACAACCTAAAGCATATACTAGCCACCATTTTCTATGCTTGGATACATTAAATAATGATACTAATATCAGTGTAGCCCCAATAAAATCAAAAGGATTAAATTTCACAATCATCTTTTACCTCTTTTGGTTTCTTATAGTCATTAACGAAAAAGCCTTCCCCCTTTAAAATAAAACCACAACCACCAGTAATTAATCTTCTTAGTTTTCGTTTACACTTATTACAGTGCCTCGGAGAATCATCAGACATAGAGTGTCTTATCTCTTTAGTTATTTTACAAGTATCACAAATGTATTCATAAGTCATTTATAATAAATCTCCGATAAATTCCTTGAGAACTTTACCTGGCACTGCTAGTCCATGCGCACCATCCATAACACCATAGTAATTATATCTATTAATGGCAAAGATAACTCCCACAACATAGCCGTCTTGGTTAAACACAGGTGAACCTGAATTTCCATATAATATAGGTAATTGGTATACATCGAACTCTAAACCTAATTTTTTATCCCTATCGTTAGCCTCTTTACCCGCATAAACTCCTTCTCCGTATAGATAGAGTCTCCCTAAATGATGTCCTACAACTTGTAACCTCTGCTCATAGTTAGCGTCTCTGATACCTTTTATAGGCTCTTTACCGTTAAGACTACTTATAACTATTAACAGTGCGAGGTCATATTTTTCATGAAACTCTGTATATATTACTTTGTGAGAATCTGAATATTCATCTCCAACTCTAAGTCTAGGTTTATATTTGCCTCTACCCGCTACATGTGCATTTGTAATTATGTATGTAATTTTATCACTCTTCCTAACTACAAATCCTGTTCCCATCCAATGCTCTGATGGTACTATTTCTGTTGTATCATAGCTGCTTATTATGGGAGTGGTTGAGCCATTAATAACTACTACATGCTTTTTAATATCCGCATAAGACATTTTCTTTGTTTTCTCATTAATATAATTAAGTGTTTTTGAAATTAATTTTAATTGTACTAAAGTTGACCTTCCTTGATTCAACTCTAAATCCCATAATTTAGCTTCTAACTCATTTAATTTCTTATCTCTTTTATCTTGTTCCCTAATCTCATACTTTCTCTTTGTTTCTTCAAAGTCCTTTGCACTATTATATACAGTTATTCCTGTAGTCGCCAATGCCACAAATACTACAATTAAAATAAAATATTCAATTATTCCTTGTGATTTTCGCATAATCCCTCCTCTGATACTTTTTAGCCAACATGTCTTGTCTCTTATTCTTCTTCCAATATTTAATACCATAGATGTTTGTACCTATTAAAAAAACAGATAGTATAACTATACTAGGAGTTCCTGCCATAACTCCAAAAAATACATAAAATAAATTACCTATAGCATTATTATAAAATCCCGATATTTTCTTTCTAGAGATTAGTATAGCTCCAGCAATAAAAAAAATGTTACCTACCCAGCCTATAATGTCTGCTATAATATTCATACTAAATTACTTTATCGGCTAAACCTAATTTTACCGCCTCTTTACTTGTAATAATATAATCGTGTCCACACCATTCTTCTATTTGTTTTTTAGTAATTCTAGAGTTTTTCTTTTTCATTTTTACATAATAAATATCATACATTTTTTTTCTGGTGTATTCAGAATATTTTCCCCATGCCTCAAAAGTTTTAGGTATTCCTGCATTAGCTTCTGAACCATCATGAATCATATAATCACAGTTGCTAGTAAGGTATCTATGTTTACATGCTTGAGAAATAATAGTTCCCATTGACCGTACCATACCTAAACCTATAAACTTTACTGGAGATTTCATTTTTTTAATTATATCATAGACCGCTATACCTCTAAACCAATCTCCGCCAGGGCTATTCCAATAAAGAGTAATAGTTTTATGATTTATCTGGTCGAGAAAGAGTAAATTTTTAATAAGTTTTTTTATTGAGGCATAATCTACTCCGTTCTCCTCTCCCTCAGTATCGCCCTCGCTACCAAAATAAATACTCCTATTAGGTATTAGTACCCCATAGTCATGAAATCTTTGTAAATCTCCTCGTAAGTTTCTAGACATCTTATGCGCTCCTTAGCTTATTAACTCCTTAACATAGTCTGAAAGAGTTAGAGCAAATAATCTTGAATCATTATCAAACTCTCTCATAATAAATTCCCACCAATTCAAATCTATTAGAAACTTATCAGGTAAGTAATCTCCACCCTCTTGTAAATAAACATTTATTATGTCAAAATCCTCTTTAAATTTATTAAACAAAAGTATCTGATAACCTACTTCTATTCCTTTATCAATAATAATTTTATTAATCTCTACATTAAAAAGTTCTAGGAGCTTGTCTCTATAGGTCATAGTCAATCACTTCCTTTTTAATTTTTTCTAGAAGCTCAGGTTTATCCTTAAGAGCTAAAAATAATTTATCTGCTCCCATCTCTTTGATGGTGTCTCCATAAGTGTACCAAGCTCCAGCTCTTTTAATTATACCATATTGAATAGCATAATCTACAAAGACTTTTTTATTATTAATTCTAGGAGGAGTAAAATAAAATTCCATTACACCTTGAACTAGTGGAGGGGAGTACTTAGATTTTTCTACTTTAACTACTATTTCTCTACCTACAGGGTCATCATTACCCTTCTTTTTAAGTATGGCTCTAGACCTAAATTTTAGGATGTAATGAGAGGCGTGCTTAAGGGAGTTTCCCGTTAAATAAATATACCTTCCTTGCTGCACAAAGAAATTATTATTATCTACAGATACACACCATGCAGTGTCTTTGAATTTAATATTAGTCTTATAATTGAACTGTAACTCTGTAGTGGTGTAAAAATCTAGTCTATAACTATTTTTGTATTTATTTGTTTTCTTAATATTACCTACAGGTACTCCATGAATCATACACAATCCAGCCAGTTGCTCTATGAACAACAATTTATCAGATGTAATACCTCTACACTTTTTTCCAGAGTGTTCCCCATCTCCATGTTGTAGTGCCTGTAAGAATACACTAAACTGTTTTGAAGATATGTTATAAAGAATATCTGGTAATAGCCTTTTAGGTGTAAGTTTAAATTTTTTTAAAAACTTTTTAATCCCTGTCTGGTATAAGTAAAATTCATGCGCAGGTTTCCAATGTAGCTTTCTGCCTCTTATAGTTTCCCTAAACTTTATACCACCTGTTATCAACATGTCTCTTATTTCGGGTATATACTGCTCCTTAGATTGGTAGATTACAACCTCTAAATTCGTGCCTCTTTGCCTAATGCCACCATCACTTAGAACCCAGCCCAATAGCTGCAATTCCCAATCTGCTATATTTGAGAGTCTTTTATTAGAGGAACCTTTAAACTTAATAGGAAACTTATAGCGACATAGGTTCGCATACGCAGGTTTAGCCACTAGCCCCCCACCCCCGAATTTTCGTAATATTAGTCTATGATTTTCAGTACACACAAACTTTCTATGCTTATACTTATTAGTAAATTCTACAAAATTACTTTCTTGATAAGTAATAATTTCTTTAATGGGTTTGTATTCTACTCGCTCTGTAGTCATATTTACTGTAGGTACTAAATCCCCCTCTTTAATTTCTGTATAATACTTTAAACCACCCTTTGTGAGTATCTTTGAATAAGATGGTAAACAATGTCCTCCAGGGATAATTTCTGGATTCCCATATATACAACCAACCTTTTCCCTCAACTGTGCTATCAAAATAACTATAGTTCGATTAAATGATTTGGGGTCTGATAAATTTTTAGGTTGTAACCCCGATGTTAATTTTTTTAAAAGTTTAGAATTTAACCTAGCCTGTAGAGCCATTTGCTGAGATTCGGCAGATTTTTCTAACTCCTCTTTAGGTGCTGCAGATGTAATGCTATCAAAGATAACTAACCCAAACTCTCCACTTCTTACTAGAGTATCAGCAATATCAATAGCCTTTTCCATAGTATCTGGTTGGCTAAAATAGGTTAATGATAAGTCTAAACCAAGTTTTTTTACCCATGTTTTCTCAATACAATGTTCAGTGTCTATTATAGCTACCCGTTCACCTCGTTTAGTTATTGCTGCACCAAATAGTAATGCAGCTAAGGATTTAGCTGTACTCTCTGCGCCATAAAAAGTAAGTATGGAAGAGATTGGAAATCCACCTTTAAGTAGAACATCGAACAAGAAAATATTGGTAGGTATTTTTTCTATATTAACTGTTTCACTAGCCAATACAAGAGTACCTTCCCCAAACTGTTTCTCTAGAGCATTAAGAGTAGTTCTTAAATTACTAGATTTCTTAATTTTATCAAGTGTTACTTGTTCTGTATCTATAACTTTAGGTTCTTTATTTTTTTTACTGGGTCTGCCCATATATATCTCCTTATAGGTCTAAGTCATTTAGATTAAAGTCTTCTTCAAGTTCTTTTGTTGTTTCTGATAAATTCTCCTCTGCATCTAAGCCACTGCCCAATGAATCTGAATCTATTAATTCTTCCTCAACAGCGGGGTTTTTAGTGCTGGTCTTATTAAGTGCTTTACCAATACCATCGGCTAATTTTTCTACAGCCTCTATAGCTTTAGGAATGGTTTTAATAGTGCCATTATTAATAAAAGCTACTACTATACTAGTAACCCAAGCAGTATACATAGATGCTGGAACGCCAGTACCAACAAAGTTAGACTGCTTAAAACCCGAAGTTACACTCTTTGATTTATCTCTATCAGCTACTACATTGTTACATATCGAACAAACAAAAGCTCCAAGTTTACTTTCCTTTTCTGTACCCCTGTTATCCCAAAATTTAACTTTCTTATCACATTTTCTACAAAACATAAACATAGTCTTAGCCATACTGATATCCTCCTATTTTCCAAATAATATTTTATCTATTAATACTATAGCATACAAAAGTAAACAAATAATTATTGCTATATCCATATCTCTCCTTACTTAGAGTGTACCATATGATTATGTACTTTGTCAAATTATTTTTTAAAAATCATAAGGATGTCCTTTGCTTGCAAAGAATATTACTGTTCCTAGAAAAGTTAATAATATAATTAGAAATAAAATCATAAGAGATTACTTACCCCTCCCATCTATATTCGCCTCTATGGTGTTAATTATTTCTTTACGGTAGCGATTGCTTCCATTTTCATAACATTTAACACAGAAAAACCCTTTACAACCATGTTCAAGTCTGCTTCTTTTTTCCTTCGGTAAACACTTACGGAAGGCTAGGAGTATTTGGGTGTGGGCTTTAACATCAATTTCATTTAAACTATTATATTCTCTACTGCCGTCAAAATATTGAGCGGTTAAAGCTCCGTGTTCGTACACTATCTCTTTCATTCGTTTAGATATGTTCATAAGTTTACTCCTTGGTTTCATCACAATCAAATTCATAAATTATCGCCCTATATCTAGCATCATTTATTAAATCCAATAGATTAAAATAAGCTATCCTATTAAGCAGCTTGGTAAGTAATTCTCTTTCAGCCATGTAATTAAAACTTTCAAACTCTTTTGAATCTTTTAAAATTCTAACATTATTTTTTTGTGCCACCAACAAACCCCATCCATTAGTTATTTCAGAAGTCTCTACAACATCTTTATTAACTAGATAAAAACGGTATTGCCCCATACCTTGTTCTGGACACTTTCTAAATTCTTTAGTTTTATCTGATAAAAAATCTTGTCGTGTAGCTTTACATTCTACTAAAATTGAAGCTTCACTACGAAACCCAATCACGTCTGGCTCCTCCTTCATTAAGTTGCTAACTTCTTTGAAGGCGACTCTGCAAGCACTATATTCGGTTCGCATATTCCTAGGTTTTGTTCTTAGCAACCACCTATACCCTATTTCAACTAGCTCTTTATGGCTTTTCATTGATTACCTCTTAAATCTCTTTTAAATTTTCCCAAGTAGTTCCTTTCTTTATCTCTACCTCTAATGGTATAGAAAGTTTTATAGGATTATTTGCATTTTCTTTAACTATTTCTATACCCTTATCTACATCACAATTCTTTACCTCTATAATACCAGCATCATGTATTTGATGGATGAAGGTAGCATCCAGATTATTTGCTTTAATTGCTTTATGTACTTTAATCATGGCTATAAATACTAGTTCTCCTGACCAACTCTGCACTATAAAATTTTTACCTTGTCGTATCATCTCCTCTCTCTTGTAAGGAGTTACCATATTTATCTCAGGAAAAAATCTATAAGTTCCAAAAGGAGTTTTAATATGCTTATCTCTCCTTATCTGATTTTCCAAATTTTTCATCCAAAAATAACCTGTCTTACATACATTAAAAAATATCCTCTGTATTTGTTTTGCATCTTCTAGTGGTACATTTTTTTCTCTTGCTACTCCTTCTGGAGTTGACCCATATAAACTACCATAAACAATCTGTTTACACCTGTCTCTCTCGTCTTTGCTAATTTGAGACTCTGGTTTTTTAAAGAACCTACTAGCAATAAATCTATGAATATCTTTACCTTCGTTTATAAATTTAATACCACTTGGGTCTTTAGAAAGATGTACCCATGTTCTGAATTCTAACTGTGCAAAATCAAAATATATATATGAGTAACCTTCAGGAGCTATAAATATTTCTTTAAGTCTACTGCCCTTGTTTACGTTTTGCAAATTAGGTTTTGCACTCATCACCCTTGAACTTCCAGGAGAAAACATACTAAAGCTGCTATGAATTCTTCCATCTCCCTTTATACTTAAATTATATAGATTTAACTTCTCCATATTGCCTTTATAAAGTCTGTAATCTACTAACTTCTGCAGTGCTGGTTTTTTGGATACACATAATTCTATGGCTTTAGCCTTAGTCGAGGGTTGTTTAGTTTTTGTTTTAATTTTAACGGGCAACCCTAAATCTCCATATATAAGTTTACGCAGTTGGAGGGGAGAGTTTAAATTAAATTCTTCAGTTAACTTAAAAGATTTTTTAAATTTATTTACTGATTTTTCTTTTTCATTATTGTAATAGATTAGTAGTTCATTTAGTTTTCTAGTATCTATGAGCATGCCTTTTTCTTCTAGATGTACCAATACTTTAAGGATACCCATAAAAACTTTGTAAGAATTTATACTACCTCTTTCTTTTAACTTCTTGTATAACTTATAGAATGCTCTGATAGTAAAGTATGTGTCTGTTCCGCAATACTGCTGCCTATCTTTGGGCTTCATAGCAATCATATTAGACCTATCAATCGTGTCTTTGTAAGAATATCCAAATTCTACTTGCGTAATAAACCCTAGAGATGTAGCTCCCATAGGGTTTAAAAGAAATTGCATTATCTTTGTATCTCCCACTAGGCAGTCTTCAATATCTATTCCGATTGTTCTTAAAAATCTCATTTCAAACATAGCATTATGAGCTACCAACTTTCTAGTATAAAGAACTTTAAAAATTCTTTTCCAATCTATACCTCCCGCTCCTACATCAAAGACTATATTTTGTTTTAAATCACTAATACCTAGTGTGAGTATTTTATCCTTTGCAAACGAAAGACCTGTTGTCTCAAGGTCGATAGCAACATACTTTTCTAGCTTCTCTAAATTTTCGTATTTCTGGTTTACTTTGATTACAAATTCTTTCTTTACTTTTTCTTTGTAGGATACTTTACTATCCATTAAGTATTTAATATGTTGCATAGCTCTATTAGTATGTTTAAACTGTGATGACTGTTGACTAATTCTAGATAAATAGTATAAATCAAAAAGAGGTACAATATAACTTTCATGTATATTAGAATAGAAATATTTTCCTACTGCTTCTTTTAAATTATTAATCTCAGGAATAAAAAACTTAGCAGACTTTGCACCTATGGCTATAATTATTTTAGGTTTATTTTCTTTTATTTCTTCAAGTAAATACAGAGAAGAACACTTGCTTATAGCAGTCTTACTGGGTTTCTTAGAGGTATCTGATATAAAGCATTTAAGTAGAGAGGTTGTATAGCAGTCATCTAAAGATACACCTATTTTATTTAGGTGCTCATCTAGAAGAGTTCTATAATTCCTATCAGAAAAAAACTTATTATCCCTTACATCAGATGTAAAAGGAGAATCAAAAACAATTACAACTTTAGATTTATTATCTTCTCCTTTAGTATAGTTGAAAAAGTCTAAACCTACTTTGCTTTGTCTCCATAGATAACAATTTTTGCATTGTAGCATATATTATTTATCTCCATTTATATCATCTGCTATACCTTTGGCTACATCTTTATTTTCAATTTTAATATAATCATTGGCATCAGTATAGTAATAAACTTGCCCATAATGCTTTGCTAAAAGACTTCTTATCTTTGTCTCATCCACCTTAAATAACTTTGTAATAAAAGCAACAGCATCATCTGTTCTTATATCACTAGCACAAGAACCCAAAGCTTTGCTCAGGTACTCTCTCAGCTTCTCTTGTTTAGTCATCAATAACCTCCTTATGCAGAGCAAACATTTCATTGGGGTATTTATCATTAAAGTAATCAAATGTTTTATTACTGTATTTATTATCATATTCGCTTACCTTCTCAATCCTAGTGAGCTCGGATTTAAGTTTCTCTATCTGCTGTTGTAGTTGCTTTATCCTCTCTGCTTGGGCTGTGTTCTTATCTTGATATTCTTTATTCCACCCTTTCAAATTAGATATAGCTTGGTTATTAAACTGCTTTAACTCCTCAATAGTCTTAGATTGCTCTGCTACTTGTTTCTTTAATTTATTTACATGTTCTATATCTTTCATTCATACCCCAATCTTTTCATCGTTCATAGCTGTGGCAAATTCATCATTAGTATATTTTGCTTTAACCTCTACATGCTCTCGAAATGCCTGTATTATTCTTTTTATCCTATCTTTATCTAATAACTTCCGAAGGCGAGTAACATCATTTTCAGTTAGCCTAATCCAGTCTTTGTTACCCTCTATCTGCTCTTTCAGCTCGGTTACTTCGGCTTGGAGTTTGTCTGCTATTTCTCTATAAGAATTGACCACATCACAATCTCGGTTATAGGCTTTTACATAAACTTGCCAAAGCTCTGTTTTCTCTTTTACTTCTTCTTTCAACTCATCAATAGTCTTAGCTTGCTCTCTCTTTAAAATTAGATAGTCGTGGCTATTTTTTAAATCTTCCTTACATCTGGTATATTTATCCATTAGACCCTCCTGTTCCAAGTGTTAATTGTCCTATCATGCAAATATATTAAATTAAACCACCAATATTTCATATCACTACCTACTTTCATGCAATGCTTAAAGTTCTTATTAGCTCTTTTCCTTAACTCTTTATGGTCTTGTAAGGATAAATTAACACCAAAGACAAACGGACAAGGCTTTAGTATCTGTTCTGTCATTTAGACCTACTTTTTAACAGTTTTTTAACAGCGCTATCTTCATAAACAGTTCCTTTATTCCATAATTTTACAACAGACTCATCAGCCCAACACCCTTCTCTTTCGCCAGTATGAGTGTTACAAAAACTACATTTAACTTCGAACCAAACCTTATCATCTGTATAATGACTACCCATATGGGTTTTAGTTATGCTAAGCTTCGCCCTTTTATTGCAGACAGGACATAATTTTAATTTTACTTTCTTACCATCTTTGTAATCCCAATAACTCATTCACACCCCCAATCTTTCCCTTACATCTGCAAGGGCTTGGTTATAATCTCCTGTATGCTGTATCCTTGATTGGTATGAGCTTACTTCCTTCGGCAACGACTCACTAATGAGCTTTAGTATGGCTGTAGTGGCTTGGTCTATACTAAATTCCTTAACTTTATTACCATTACCAGTCTTGATATAGCGATTAACATTATTTATTATCTCCCTCACCTTCTCTCTCATAAGTTCACACTTATCAAACTTATCTAATGCTTTTTTTATGGTTTTCTTAGCCTTTTCTTTGCTATATGTTTTATCTTCACTCATCTTCCCCCTCTTTATTATGACGGCTTACCATACAGGAAGGACAATTACAAAGTCTGTATGGTAATTATGACGGCTTACGGTAAGGGTAAAGCGACCTACCACCTTGAATCGAACAAGTGGAATACTCTCAACCAGAGAAATCGCTCTCGGTTTACCGCCGACTCACCATAAACCGCCTAGATTTCAATTATATACTATTTTAACATCTATATTAGGATTGATAACAAAATCTGATAATTCTTTTTCTGATAATGATAGAGTTGTAATATGGATATTTTTTGTAGATACGACCTCATAATAACCTTTGAAAAACCAGCCTACTAATCTCTTAACAATTAATTCTGATTTTTTTACTTTTGTAAGAGTTTCTATCTCTTTACACGCAGAGCATAAAACCTCTTCTATTTCATCTTTAGTATTATATTTTATATAACCACCAGCTACTAAATCATTTCCACAATTAGTGCAACTACCAGAAATATCTTTAAAGAATTTTCCTTGCATTTTTCTCCTAGTTTAAGTATACCATATTATTAGATACTTTGTCAAATATTAAAATAATCATTTATATTCAGTACCTCCTTATGCTTTTATTACTGCCAAAGGTTCCAGCCTAACATGGATATCTACTAGGTCTTTTTGCTCTTCCATAACCACAGCAATATCTTTATAGGCACTACTAGCCTCATCTAAATCTTTTTTTGTTCTAATGGAATGTATTATATTCTTATCATCAAGTTTTTTTATTTCTGTTTCTAAATCGAGTTCATTTCTTGCTTTAGTTCTTGACATAGTTCTTCCTGCTCCATGTGAACAACTCATGAAACTTTCAGGATTACCTTTCCCTATAACAACATAGGAGGCAGTTCCTTGTGAGCCTGGTATCAACCCATACTCCCCTAACTTAGCAGAGGTAGCTCCTTTTCTATGAACCCAGACATTTTTCCCAAAATGATTTTCTAAAGCTGCGTAGTTATGATGTATATTTATAGGGGCAGAAAACTCACAAGGTATTACTTCATTGAAGCACCTTGTAATTTCTTTTATCATTTTAAGTCTGTTTTGATAAGCAAAATCTAAAGCAAAGTTCATAGCAACTAAATATTCTTGAGCTTCTTTAGAGCTTATAGGTAGAAAGGCTAATCCGTCTTCCCCTTTCATTGGAGGGATATTAGAGTACCAACGAGTGCATAGGTCTTGAGCTAATTTATTATAGTGTTTAGCTATCTTATAACCGACATTTCGACTTCCGCTATGAACCATTAACCATATAAACCCATCGCTACCTTTCTGTATTTCGATAAAATGATTTCCTCCTCCTAAAGTGCCTAATTGTTTTTTAGCAGATTCTAATTGTGCTTGTACTATTTTATTATCGGGTGCATTGTCGAATAATTCACATTCTTTTTTCTCTCCATGATTAAACCCTGTAGGTACTGCGCTTCTTATTCCACCCTTAAACTCTTGAGAGCCTCCGAAAATCTTTTTTATTTCTCTTTGACTTATTTCCTTACAAGTAGTTTTAACTGCAATCATACCACATCCAATATCCACACCAACAGCATTAACAATTACTACATCTTTACAGGCTATAACTCCACCAATAGGCATACCATAACCTTGATGAGTGTCAGGCATTAAACATACTTGTTTAAATATAAAAGGTAGAGAAGACAAATTGTATGCTTGGTCTACTGCCCCCTGTTCTGGATTATTACACCATGACTTGATAGGTACTTTTGCACCCTCGAATATTTTCATACTAAACTCCTTTTAGCTTTATCATCTGCCTTTTTAAGAGGACTATCATCTCTTAAATGATTAGCCACTAATTCTACCACAGCTTTTCTTCGTTCATTACTCCATCTTAAATGCCTAGCTAATCTCTCTATAATATCAGCCCCTACTAGTTCATGTTTAACATAGTTATCATAACCTGTTTTAATATTTCTTTTTCTAGTGAAGGGTTTACCGATATCATGCAAGAGAGCAGACCATCTCAAATTAATATCCTTCGGAGTATCTCTAACTACAAAGCAAGTATGAGTCCATAAGTCTAGTGCGTGATAACAACTATTTTGATTATACTGATACTGTAAAAATAATTCTGGAATTATATACCTGAATAACCCAGTAATCATCATATAATCTAATCCAAAAATTACATCAGCACCTAATAATAACTTGTCTAATTCTGCCATCCATCTTTCTTTACTGACTTCAAGAATTTTGTAGTTTAATTTTTCTATAGCTTTTAGTGTTATATCTTCAATGTTGAACCCAAGTTGTGAAGCAAACCTACAGGCTCTTAGCATCCTTAAGGGGTCTTCTCTAAATCTATGTGAAGCTGTTCCAACTGCTCTTATCTTACCTAGTCTTAAGTCTTTCCTCCCATTAAAAGGGTCGAGAATTCTTTTACCTCTTGTAGCAATAGCATTTATAGTAAAATCTCTCCTACTTAAATCATGAGTAATATTTTTTACAAATTCTACTTGCGGTTTCCTACTGCCTTTAATATACTTCTCACTTCGGAAAGTAGTTACTTCAATAAACTCTCCGTCTAGTTTAAAGCCTATAGTTCCATATCTTTTACCTGTAAGATAAGCTCTACGACCAGAGGCTTTTACTTTAGCCTCAATCTCATCAGGGGTTAAGGGTGTTGCAAAATCATAATCGTTGGGTATCTTCCCTAGAAATACATCTCTAACACAGCCACCGCAAGCATAAACAGGATTAATAATCTCTTTTACTTTCTCAAAAATATTCATTCTACCTCCATCATAATATCAGAAGTAATAAAAAGTGAATCTAGTTCTTTAAATTTTTCTTTAATTAAGTCTTCAAGTATAGCATCTCTTTGGTTTAAAAGAAAATAAGTTCTTACATAACCATCTAGACATTCTAGTGCTTCATAATATTCTTTAGACATTTTAACTTTCATTCTACCTCCTTTCTAAATTCTCTGTTTATCTTAGCTCTACTTTTCTTTTTCTTATTAGGTATAACTTGTGTACAGGGATTAAT
>LAZR01001300.1_pt1 | contig 16014 bp, 19 predicted proteins | sample 329461 | NCBI WGS metagenome assembly LAZR01 (sample SAMN03002196, study PRJNA259156) | marine sediment metagenome | biome: sea floor; feature: Hydrothermal impacted sediments; material: marine sediment; isolation source: Loki non-amplified sample from Loki's castle hydrothermal vent sediment ...
CCCTTAAACGTAACTGGTATAGACTTGTTATCTGGCAAGGGAACGAACGCCTCGGCCTTCCTGCCTTCGCCGATTAAACCTAACGTTGGTTTATCTACGATACCGCCATTCGCTAAAGGCCTGAAACCACCTGGTGCAACACCGCCTTTAGCGTATGTTCTACCAGGTAAACCGTATTCCGGTGTTACCGGCCCTGTAATTCCGCCAGCAGGTATACCCTTTGGCATAAACGCACTTAAAAACTGTATCATTACCTTTTGAGCCATCAAGTCCGTTACCATTCGTAATATACTTAAAAGGAATTTACGGAAATGTTCTCTGGCATTACCAACTTTAGTAGTGATTACATCAAAGAACATATTACTCATAGCACTACCCATGGCCTTGGCTGATTGCTTGGCAAATTCCTCACCAAGCTTGAAAGCAGTTTTTGCATCATTAATATAATCCTTAAATCCTGAACGTACACCATCAAAGAAAGCATTAGTCTTTTTTTCAGGGTCAATATCAGTTAATGCTTTAGCTTCTTCCATTGTCTTTTTCAATTCCTCGATACCAGCCCGCATCTTTTCAATAAGTCTTTCTGTGCTTTCACCGGTAATCTCCTGTTGGTTTTTTATAGAAGTAGCTAATTCGTTCCACGCCTCACCAAACTTACCCCATGATACTGTAACGTTAAGAGCCGTCTTTTTCTGTTGTTCGGCAAACCATTTAGTCGTACCATCCATCGCTTTGGTTTCCGATTTTAGGAATCCCTTTAGACCAGACAATTCTTTCTTAAATGCCAAACCTAATGCCTTAAAAGCGAGGCTACTTCTTTCTAACGTTTCAACCAATAACAATAAACTGCTCTTGATAGCGTCTACCATCTTACCGGCAGCCATAGACACCATAACGAAACCCCTCATTGATTCATCAACGCTTTTCCAAAGTAAAGCAGAGAATATATAAAACTCTACCTTGATAGCAGCGAATAATGTTTTTACGCCTTCAACAACACGCCTGACCCAAGTCCATGCACGCATAAGGGTTTCTATTATATTCATAACTGATTCGGATGTTTCCATAGCCCAATCTTTTAGAACGCCTTCTTTTTTAAGCCTATTGATTTCATCAAGGATTACCTGCACACCCTTTTTCATAAAGTCAAACAGACCTGCACGCATCACTTCGTCACGAAGTTGAAACCATGCGTCAGACATCATAGACATTAAACCAGCCCAGCTTTGGGCTAAAAGTTTCATTGAGTTAGCAAACTTACTGTTAGTATCTTTCCATGCAGACATTAATTTCCCCCTGGTTTCTTCTACTGTATAAGTAACACCGGCCGTAAAACCTAACATGGCCAACACACCGCGTTCCCTGAATCTATCAGCAGCCGAAGCACCGGCACTTAACATTCTCATAACCTGCTCGGAAGCAACTTGAATGCTTAGTCCGGTAGCAGCAGCAAGGTCACCAATCAAAGGCATCCATTCCATTATTTCTTTTCGTCCGCCTTTCATAATACCAGCTAACATAGTTGCCGATTCCATAATCTCTCTGTATTCAAACGGTACTCGCCCTGCAAATTCAGTTAAGTCTTGAAATAAAATACCGGCCTCTTTAACGTCACCTAACAAAACTCTTAACCTAATCCCTAACTGCTCGGTAGTAGATGCTACTTCAATAAAACCAGTCGCAACCTTACGTAAAGCCATAACAGCTAACAACCCAACGATTGCACCCTTGAGAGAAAGCACTGTTCGGGCTATGCCCTTAAACATACCTGATAATGATGTGCCGAATTTCCTGGCAATACCTTGAACGCGCTTTAATTCCTTTGATGCCATGTCCTTCATTTTAAGAACTATTTGTAATTGCTTTTTGTCGGCCATTTATTTCTCCTTTGTTTGTTCAGCTATTTCCCTATCAACTATTTCTACTGCCTGTATAAACATACCGGCTTGGTCAAGTATCCCACCAGCTACCGGTAAGTATCCTTGCTTATACATAGAATAAAACTTAAAGAAATTGGCTATATCAGGCGTGAGTAACTTGACGGGGCATCTATATATATATTCTTTGCCAGACCCCTGGCACAATTCACAAGTATCGTTATCCCCGCCACACCTAACGCAGCCTATTTCAAATACAGGGTTCGGGGCATTTCCCTCGCATCCCCATGCTATCTTTAACTTGGGTAAGCCGGAACAAGATTTACAGTTAAACTTAAAGTCTTTTCTCGTTAAAAATCCTGTTCCGGTTATCAGTTTTTTACTGTCTCCTCAGTCATTCTATTCTGTTCAGTTATGGCATCAGCCAATTCCCTGCGATGGTCGGGACTAAGATAATCCCAATTCTCATAGTTGCCTTTTTCTTTTTTGAAATCAACATCTTTGCCTTCACCATCCTTAAGGTTTTCCCAACCTACTATACCCGAAGCAAGAATATCCAAAATCTTTTGACCACCCTTTAAGGCAACATCACCTGAACCAAGATTAACAGTTACGTTATCTTGGATTTTGGCAAGTTCCCTGGCCGTAAGCACCTTTAACTTGAAGATTGTTTTCTTTTCCGTAGGGACATCCTGTTTGCCAGTTCCATTGCAATCAGTACAATCTTCCTTCTCTCCCTTGCATTGACACGGTTGCTTTCTATCGCATTCTAATACATAGGGAAAAGACTTTTTCGTGTCTATTGCTAATACCATAAGTACCTTCCTTTCTTACCGTTTATGAAAAGTTAATGCTGCACAATACTGAACTCGTCATCCCCTGTGTTCAATGACAATTCAAAGCCAATGTCATCCGTGGCTATGCCGTTCCGGTCACCCTCGTCTATCTTGATGTACTGGACTTTCGGCGCGGTAATGACAAAATAGTTGCCAGCTTCACTACCGATAGTTTCGGTAAAGGCAGCCAATGTACCGGCTATTAACTTGGCCATGAAATCATGGGTGGCGTTTAGGACTGCCTCTGGGTCGAAAGTACCAACCGGATTGCGTTCAACTATGACCGCAGACAGCAGACCACCGGACGAATTGGAATCGTCACGCAGTGATACCGTATTGGCCATGTCGAATTCCAATGCACTAATTATGGCTGCATAACTGTGCATCAGTAATGACGCGTTCTGAAACTTCGGCGGGACGGTACTTTCAAAAGAAATACCAGATAGCAATGCACCGTCAGCCCAGCTATAGTATACTCCGGTAAACTCGAACTCCATCATTACCGGTTCGCCAACCTTATGGACGAACTTAACCGTACCCCTGCATCCAACCATCGTCTTAATAACACCATCGTGATAGCAAGCTATCGTCAATGATGGTATCGAAGAAGAAGCCGGAACCCAAGTTACAATATTACCTGGGTCTGGTGTTTCCCCGAACCCGCAGGCTCGTAGGAATATAGTCCAGGCCGGTGCTGTACCGGCAGTTCCCGAACCCCTTAATTCCAGCCCGAAGGTTATCTTGGCTGGCTGAACACCCATAACGCTTGCCATCCGTGACAGCGTAGCCCTTACCGGATTACGCTTAAACGCTGGCACATCAAACGTCACTTTAGGGTCGTATGCCAGGAACTTTGCCTCAGCAGCAGTCAAAGTCTCTGGACTTCCTTCCGTTCCTTCAACAGCAGCAGCTATTTGTTTACGTCTTGTTAGCATATCTCTTGCCCCCTTTCCTTTTCTTTTTATGTTTAATAGTTTCCTCAATAGGAATTACAGCTTTTGGTTTGGCCTTTTTCTGTTCAGGCTTCGGTTCGGGTTTCTTCATCTCAGGGTCGTCAATCAAATTGCTACCCTGACCTTTGATAACCGAATCAGCCCGCCTAACGGTTTCCGGTTTTTCAAACCTTGACATATATCACCTCCATTTATTTGCTTACCCTAAGACATAGGGGTCACTATATGTTGTTCTGTAATGGATGGCGATGTTTATATCTACGCCTCCGTACGGCTGGTTGGTATCATTATAAAAGGGTGAATTACCTCTTAGGTTTGTATCCATAGCTTTACCATCACGTGTATAATCTACCAGCAAAGCCTTTTGTACATCGGCCAATAGCTGATTAACCTCAACGGTTATTTCGTCTCTGTTCTTTACCCAGCACTCCAAAGTAATATTCAATACTGCATCATACCGTTCAATAGGTTCTTCGCTATTAACTTCGTCAGCCGGTATTATGATAATCGCTGGAAATTCTTTTAGATTCATCCCGACTACCTTAACCAGGTGTACCTTTTGTATTGACGTATTATATCCAGCCGATTCCTGGATACCCTTCAATGTCTTTTCGATGTCGTCAATTATCAACTGCCTGATAGATTTTTCAGCCATATTACCACACGCCTGCCGTTTCTATTCTTAAACTACCTTTACCTGGATAGGCTATCTTTTGGTTCTCTGCATCCGTCACCCAGTAAAACACGTCAGCCGATTTCCTTTTAAGGCCGAATGTCGTTTCTGTCGGCTTGAACCTAACCTTGCCGTCAGTCAACGGCGTAAGTTTCTCTATCCTTGTCGAGTCGTTAACAGTATCAAAGTTTTCCGTTGTCTTGTCGTCATACTTCAACCTGATTTCAACGGCACATCCGGTCAAGTTAATGGCCGAACCATCTGATGTCAACTGCATATCAATATACTCTGTTGACGTAGCCTTAATCTTTATTGTCGTCATATATTTCTCCTATGGTATAGCAACCACTTCACGTTCCGACATAACGCTGACACAGCTTTTCTGATAAGTCACATCAGAAATATCCTTGACCGTCATTACCGAATAAACACTTTTAACGGTCATTGCCGATTCAATAGTCTTATCGGTAAATAACGACTTTATATAATTCACTAAAACGCTTAACGCGCCAGTTAATATACCGAACCAATCGTAACCGAACCGGCCTGTACCGAATCTAAAGTTAGCCATAATTATACAGCAACATTAATATCAATTTTCATATCCCGTTCAAGAATGCACCCTATTTGTGCCATCTTAATCTCTGGGTTTTTTTCTGCTTCCAATGTTGACACCTTAATCTTAAACATTTTCTCATCGAATGGGGTGGCATCCAGAGCATCGGCCTCTTTCTTGAACTTCTTTTTCGCATCAGGATTCTTAAACTTAAACTTGTGTATAGGCATACCACGACCATCTACACCGGACTGAATCGTTATAAGTTCACCATCCGCATCCTGCTTAACGTAAGCCTCTCTCATAGCATTCAAAGACCTAAAGTAAGCCTTTAGGCCGCGGGTCACCTTCTCGATGTTATATTCAAGAGCATAGTTTAGCTTGAAGTTTTTAGGCTTCAACTTACTAAGTTTTTCTAAGCCCTCTTTAAGTTCCGATAAGTCCTCAACCAATACTCCCCTGGGTTTTTCCTTGTTTTCAGTCGCCATTGTTTACCTTCCTTTCTTACCGTTTTTATTTAGCTAACCGTTCTCTACTACCTAATGTATTTTTCTGATAATGTACGCCGACCATTTCAACAAACGGGTCATTAGCAGGCTCTACACCTGTGCCGGCAATACGTTTTACTCTCATTTTTAATGCTGAATTTATTTTATAGCCTGTCCCCGTAACAACGCCTAATGATACAACATGATGAGTTCTATCTGCCTCACTAACAACAATAGTCTGCTCATCTGAAACATTAGCTTCTGCTGACATAACTTCATCCTTATCCCCCCAAGAATAATAAATTATGTATTTTACTTTTCTTTCTGTTCCATCATTAGCACCATTAGTAATTATATGGACATGAATTTCTATATTTGTTCCTTCGGCGTATCCATGTAATATTTCTGTGGTTTGAAGGTCTACATAATCATTAAGCGCAAAAGTGAACGACTTCAAATTAGTATCAAACGCTGTCCAAGTAGGGAAATTAGCAGCCGGCTGTTTAGCCCCGCTTATGGATAAAAATAAATCTTCATAAACATTAGTCTGTAATTCTAATGTCTTATTAGCTACTAAGAATAAATCTAAGTCCCCGCTATTATATTGGAAGTAAGAATTAACATCATTAAACTCTAATTTCTTGGTGGTGTCTATCAGGGTATCCTGGTTTAACCTAATAGCACCATCAGCAGTTAAGTCTAAAAAGGTATCGGCTTCACTGCTAATATAGATAGCACTATCCCTGAAATAAAACTTCTTGTCAGTATAAAGTTCGATGTCATTCCAGATATAGCCATAACCATCATAGTTTGTTATATCGCCTAAGTCCCAGATATAGCCTTCGGCTGCTGCAACACCATCGCGTAATCTAAAACCAAGGCGTTCATTGACTGCATCTGCTTGCGAAATTGTTGCTTTAACAGACATAACCCTACCTGCGTAAGTAGTCCAATCTCCCAGAACAGAATCCGTTGTTACATCCGTGGCAGTCTGTGCTATTACACTTACACCACCACTATTAGCCATGTCAATAGCCCCCGTTGGTGTAACAATGCCAATGCGGTCACCAATCTGAACCCCAGGAATTGGTGTTGTAAGATGCCTCTCGGTTTTTACCCCAGATGATGCAGAAAAGACTTCGCTTTCGCCTATAAAAAAAACGTCACTTCCAGTAATCCTAAAAATCTTTATCTTTATAGTCCCTGTTGTCTGCATCCAAACATCTACATCAGTTATCGTTCCCGTTATCCCTGCTGTGGTATTCATATCAATAGCTGTCCACGTGGCAGGTAATGCGCCATCTCTATTTATAGCCTCGTTCCCAAGGAAACCTTGTGCGCCTGGTTTGTTAACCTGATTAGCAAAACTTAATATCCGGCCACTGGCTGTACGGAATATCCTGCCGTAATAATTACCATCATCCGTACTAAGCCATTTGAATTCTGGATTGTTTCTTGAACAGGTAATAATACCTGTAGTAATATCATCAGCATTATTCTTGAGATAATCGGTATGTGCCTGGTTATTACTTTGGCTATGACTATACGCCGTGTCCCAGTTAGTGTTTTCGGTGGTTGAAACGTGTACGCTATTGCCACCTGCTATTTGGCTATGAGAATAAGCCGTACTTACTTCCGTATCCGTATTGGTCGCATCAATAGGCAACCCGTTTGAATCTGCCTTTAACATCTGTCCAGCAGTGGCAGCCGATGTGTGGTCGGTTGACGAAATGATTGAATGCTGCTGATTATGATGGTCGTCCGCACTAACATCTAATAAAACGTCATGGCTTAAAGTAGAACCAAACTTAACCCAGGTCGTACCATTATAAACGTATAGTTTATTTTCATCCTCAACCCATGTCGCATAACCCTCGTTAGGAACTGTTTCGTCCCATGAAGCCCCGTTGTACTCATATATGTACTTATCCGTCCAGGTGTTGGCTGTAGCCGTTGAAATATATCTATCACCCGTGCTTGGTGTACCTGGAAGTCCACCAGTAGGGTCATATCTATCAAGTACCGATTCCTGCCAATCAAGTCCCTGTATTAAACCATCTACGTATCCCTTGGTAGCCAGATGTGATGTAGATGTCGGGGTTATCCCACCAACTACGCCGGTAAACGCCCTTGTACCGGCCACCAATATATACAGAGCATGGTCATCGGCATTCAGACTACCTAACAGAGCATGGGTCTTTGTGGTTATATCCCCTATGCTCGAAGTAGACTTATTTACCTGCGCCCAAGTGTAATCATTATTCGCCGGTGTCACCGCGCCGGTTCTACTGTTAAAAGCCGTTACGTGATTACTGGATATATGAGAATCTATCTGGGCATGGGTATTAGACCCTACATACTGTATATTTCTATGGTCAATATTTGATTCGGTAAAGTGAATAGTAGCATCAGCTAAATGGCTATCGTATGACGCATGGTTATAAGTTGATTCATGAGTGGCTACCGCAGCAGCACCCGCACCGGCCACGTCAAAGCTGGATGAGTTTTGCCCACTATCTTTAGGTAACCCACCGGCATTAAAAGACAGGTAATTATTTTCTGTAGCACTCGGTACACCGGTATGGTCGGCAGCAGCATTAATGGCGTGCTGCTTCGTATGCAATAGGTCATGGTTTTTGGCAACTAAATGGTCTGGAATAAGTGCCTTAATATAGGTCACTTGAGCATTCCATTCGGATGCCTCTAATATTTGACCGGTTACTTTTGTTGAATCCCAACTCATATTATAATTTCCTTAATGCTATACTCGCGCAGGTAAACAAGTTATCTGGCTTCTTGCCTTCGCGTAAGAACCGCAGGTGTTTCCGTTCCCGTTCTTCCGGCTTGCCGTACTGCGTATTGTTATTAATAAAGTAAGTGAATGGGTCGTCTATATGATAATTCGGTTCATCTACCGGTTCAAAGATATGGCTTAATGCCTTAAACAGTTTCTTTAATAGTTCCTCGTGATAAGTTCTAAAAGAATTAAAACCTGGGATATAAAAGTCGCAGCTATGAACTGTTATGCCACCAGGCTTTAATACCCTGGCTATTTCCTGAAAAGCAAAAATGGTTTCTCTTAATATCTCGGTGTCATCCTTCCAGGGATAAATATGTTCCAGGGTACAAACGCTACATATACCATCGAAGAAATTATCATCGTAAGGCAAGTCAACTATACCCGCTTTTTGATAATCTATCCCTAAGTCCTTATAATATTGAAGTTCTTTTCGTTTAGGCTTTTTAACATCGCAGGCATAGGCCTCACAACTATGTCTGCGGAAAAAGAACGGGACAATGCTATTGGCCGAACCAATATCAAGCACTTTGTTTTTCTTTTCTATCTTACCTAACGCATAAATTACTTTGCCGTATTCCCAGCCTCGTGTCACACTCCAAGGCGGGTTGAATTTATATATACTAATGAGTTCCTTGCGTAAATCAATTACAGACTGAATCACCCCTGACATTTCATTGGCCTCGGCCTCGTAAAATAACCCGTTAAGCCTCATAGCTTTTCTCCTATCATCGCCTCAAACTTCTTCTTTGTTTCCTTAACTGAATATTGCTGTATACTCTTAGTCGCATACGCTTTAACTTCTTCACTAAATTCCGTATCGTTTATTATCCTTAACCCTAATTTGGTGGCCTTATCTAAATCGCGTGATTCCGATAACCACGTATAAGGATATAACTTACGTCCCGCTATAGACCGGCTGCATACCATAGGTATCCCTGCCGAGGCGCAGTCTAAAGATACCTGCCCCCTGGTCTCAAGATAGTCCATGTAAATACCGATACGAAAGTTATATTCTTTTAGGATGCGGATATAGTTTCGCCATTCTAATACAGGCAATTCGATAACATTATCTAACCGGCATATATGCTTATAGTAATCATCCTTAACGTCATGCCTAAGTGGATTGTTAGCGAAGCATATTACCTTCCAGCCGGTCTGCTTCTGTATCTTGTGGGCTACATAGAACGAACATATTACATTGCGTTCTTCGTTAATATTCTTAAGGCTCTTGCCTACGAATATATACGGCTCATCATGCTTCAACCCGTATTCTTTGGCTGTAGCTGCTGCTTTAGGTAAGTCCTCATTCATTATGCCGGCAGCAACTTCAATCGGGAAATGCCGGTTAATATTATAAGATGGCTTATCCCGCATTATTGCCTTCCAATAACTTTCTGTCTCAGGCAGGCTATAGTGCATTACAAAATCCGCTTCGGATACGATGTCCATGTAGAACCCCTTGTTCTGGGGTAGGAACGGATTCATCTGCCAGCCCACTACATCAGGTATATCAACAATCACTTTATACTTCCGGCCAGGCCTACGGATTATGTTCAGGTACTTAGCCATCTTCTCAAGGTTCTGTTCCGGCAATAGTATCAACATCACATAATGGTAATCATCACACTCGTTTATATTCAGTTCACTCCACTGGCGTACCCGCGTTCTTTCCTGCCAGTTGTCAACAATGATATTCCAACTGGCTACGTTATTGCTTGTCCGTATAGTAGTCTCAAACTGATTCCATTTGATATTATGAACGACAAGCATCTTTCTCATTATTTAATCTTCCTTATCAATAGCCCGTTAGTGAGTATGTTAATTTTAATCTTCTCGAACTCATGGCCTCTGTTTTCCAGGTCACTAAGTGCAGTGTCTATACCCTTTTTGGTATCAGCATTATAATCATGAAACACGACCAGGGCATTATTCTTAATGAACTGGAAGTTATCGAAAATATCGCTGTATACCTTTTTGTAACTATGGTCACCGTCTATGAACATAAAACCTATTGAGTTGAGTTCTCTGGTACTGTGGATAACTTCTTTGCTATCCCCCTGGGTAACATTAGCGTACTCGCTTAACCCAAATTCTTTTAGATGTCTATTAGCCGTCTTAGTATGCGGTATGGTTTTCTCTATCCCGTAAACGTAGCCGGCCTTATCAGCATAATCGTTATCAGCCATAGCCATGGCCATGCAGCAAGTAGAAAAGCCGGTTTGACTTCCTATCTCTACCGCAATCTTTGGCTGCTCAACCAATATTAATGACATGAAAAACAAACCTTGCCTGATACCTTCTCGATAATTCTTGCCTTTAGTTCTCTTGCTCAACTCGATTAACTTATCAGGAACTGATATATATTTACCCATTAGCTTCACCTTTCATCGTGCTGTCTAATTCTTTTATGCGTTTCAATATCAGTTCGGTATCAAATTGAGATTTTTTATTCATTATAATATAGCTGGCATACGGTTTATTCAATGCAATCGCCCAAAAATAACCGGTCTTTCTTCCGAACCTATCCCGTTCCATAACTGTCTGTTCTCGTAACATAGAGATAGTAGGTGTCTTAGTTATCCATGCCAGATGTTGAAGCCCCGAATCGTTACAGATAAAGTAATCGCAATTCTTTATTATCGCAATCTTATGCCTGATAGAATCATCGTTGCATTGATAGGATACATCGGGGTTATCCTTGAATCCATTCATGAACCTGGCCATATCCTTTGACCATGAGTTTTCGTAATTCTTATAATCAGATTCTTTTTCCGTCCCCAATATAATTATCTTATAGCCCAGGTCTATTAACTCTTGAATCATCACCCTGGCATATTGCGGGTCTATCAGGCGTTTACCGTCACCGGTAAAGAAATGTACGCCTATAACCTTGCTCTTGCTGCCTTCAACCAAATCTGACTTTACTTTTTTACCATAACTTTCTTCTTCCTTGCTAATATATACCTGTGGGTCGTCCTGCTTAAAATCGTTTATGTCTAACTTGAACTGCTGGAAGAAAGCATCCATAGTAAAGGAACGACTGCGCGGGAAGGCCAACAACTCGTAAACCCGATTAACCGTTTGTAAAAACACCAGGTCGGCATCAAGTTCAGGTTGGAAGTGATTCATTTCCCTTTTGCGTTTACTTAGCAGGTTGGAAGCAAATACAAATATGTCCCGATTCATAAAGTCCTGTTTGCATACATACAGCGTATCAATATACGGGTTGAGTTCAAACATGGCCTTGGCTGTATCCATGCTTCGGGTAGTATCTACCAGTTGAACTATATGCAGGTTAGGGAATGCTTTCTTGATACTTCGCAGCCGGCGCAGGTAATGACTATCGAATAGCCGATGCGCTATGTCGCCTAACCCACCACCGTAATAGAGTATGACTTTGAAGTCTATCTTATCTTTTACGGCAGCCCACCTGTTAATTGAATTTTTATTATCCATATTTATTTCGGCTTCCTTATTACTAACATTGTCCAGGTGTTTAATTCACATAGTGGTAAACACATTCCGTATAGAGTTCGCCGATAATCAACCTTGAAGCCAGACCTCTCGGCTACTATAGCCCACCAATAAGGTGGCTCAACACATAAGTGGCTACAGTCGGCACTATGAGGATTGCCCTGCTTGATTACTTCTTTATCAGCAAAGTTATTCCGTGTAGAAATAAGCCCGCACCCGCCTGGCTTGAGTACCCGATACATTTCGTCCAGTATTCCAGGCACGTAGTACCGGTCAATATGCTCTAACGTTTCTCTGGAATATATAAAATCGAATCTATTCTTCTTATAAGGTAACCCATCAATCACATCACCCTGTTTTACCTTTTCTTTAATATGTGAATGGCTAATAGCGTACTCCGCTATATCAATACCGTAAGCATTAATCCCATCATAAGCTAACCAATAGACTACGTTGCCTAACGCGCAACCTACGTCCAGGATGCTGTCACCCTTTTTTATAGGTAGCACGTCCAGAATCATGGCAGACATCTTTATATGAAACGGGTTGTTCAGGTCGAAAGCCCTCTTGCCGTATTTACCCTTCCCTGGGCTGGCTGCCCTGGTAAAGTATTCTTTACTATAAAAGTTCTTACTTATTCGTGTTGGTTTAGGCATTGCTCAAATCCTTTCATTACTTCATCTACGGTTATATCTTGTAAACATAGCGGTGGTTTATCATCAGTAGGACTAAACTTTCTGCCATTAACCGTGCACGTCCACCAGGCGTTCCAACACGGACAGCTTCCCCAACCATTATCATTATGCTTCCGATGCCGCTGTATCGGAATCATTTCAGGGAAATACTTGCCATAAATATCCAAGTCCTCACATCCGAAAATGGCCACGGTCGGTTTGTGCAGTCCATTGGCCAAGCAATACATCGAAGTCGCTACCGTGATAATATAATCACACTTATTGACTACGACCATCCATTCGCGCAGGTCGAAGTTATTCATTACCACCACGTTTTTTAATGCTATCGGCTTATCGTGAAAACAGATTATCTCGCAGTCCTTGTGTTTTGCCTTAATCTGGTCTATCAGCTTTTGCCACTTCTCTATTTCCCAATTCTTACTGGGATGGAACGATACCGGCTGGATGCCTATTTTCATTTTGCGTCTATAGGGCTTCATCACCTTATTAGCGAACTTCAATTCTTCCTTATAAAACCCTATGTGCATCTTATGGTTGGTTAGGTTCAAGCCAATATGTTCTGCCCAGATGTCACTGCGGTGTTTATCCACGTTAGGCTTAACGCGGTTCTCGTATAGTCCACACCGGTTAGTTATGTCCTTACGAAATAAATAGTCTTTGACATTGACGCTATCCGATTCAATCACTTCATCAAGATACGGATGGTCTATCACCAACGGGATATATCGTTCCGGTATAGCGTAGGTGATTTTCATATTGGTCAGGTTCTTCAAGTCTTCAAAAATCATCCGTGAATTAAGGATGTCACCCACCCCGCCTTGCGCGCGCATAACAAAAATGTCCTTGTTCTGCTTTAGATATAATCCTAATGACGGCATACCACCCTCTACGTTAAGTAGTTCATTCTCGAACTTCTGATGCTTGACCATGGCTGCGACTCCCATAATTTATTAAAATTACTTAATCGCAGGCAACCACCATATTGATACTGTAGGTACTGGACTGCCACCACCGGAAATGACATGAAGCCTTGCCCTGATAAACTTGACCGCTTTGTTGGCAACGTGTCTTATTTCTGATGTGACTGTAGTTGACCTGTCCAACTCATACCAACTTCCTTTAACTCCCGTAAGACTACCCTGTAGGATTGTCGTCTGGGCAGCCGGCTTAGAACCGGTATCAGACTTGATTACCCATGTATGGTTAGGGAAAAAGTGAGGCAGCTTAACCTTTTCGCCATTCTGTTCAATGTCAGCCTCATCAAGTAATTTTAATGGTTCACCAAGGTATGTTTTCATAATTCCCCTTTCTGTTTTAAGATTTAGAGCAACTCTATAAAATCGAATCTGACGAAATATTTATCGTAAGATTTTCTGTTATGAGTAAACGAATCCTCTCTAAAGCGTACCCGAACATAGGTGTCACTATTGACAGGCTTGAACCATAACGCTGCTGCCCCACCACGCCTACTGCGGTAAAGTTCAACGAGCCTGTCATTCTCAACCTTGTTAGCATTCTTCCACCTTAAAGTAAATACGCGGGTCTTGGTTGTGATAACACTACGCCTAAGTACCATACCGGTATTAAAAGAACTTTTAAGCACTGCATAGTCTTGCTTTTCTACGAAAGAAAATTCTGGTATCAAATCAAATACCGGTAAGTCATCCGTACCTGCTTCTTCAAGATAAGCATACTTACCATCGGCTTTAGATTCCTCACTTATGACCAACAGATTTGTTATGCTCATAATTAGATTTCATTAAGCCTAAAGAAAACTTCTTCCTGAGTTTTCAAATATTTCTTATGAATAGCCAATAGCACATCACCAGAATCATTACGGATGATGCAAGAATAATTTCCATCTGTCCATTGGGCAGCCACGGAAGTCACCAGCGTATCCAAATAACGGCCTACCTCATCAGTGTCCTCAGTTAACGCTATATGGTCATTGTCTCCGGTAATGGTAGCCTTCGTCTTAAAAGTATTGGTAGTGGTATCCCAGTAATATCCGTCAGAACTTCTTTCTACTGAATAATAAATTGTCAAACCGCCAGTGCCGTCCGGGTGGGCATAGTCTAATTTTAATGACATTTTGTTTTATCCTTTCTAAAACCTCTGTAATACTTGCCCCACTGCGGTATTCAATATACGCACGGTCTTTGGTTCTTGTTTATCCCATGTCTTAAACATCTGTAACCTGGGTTTAATCTTAACTGATTTAAGCAGTACAAACATAGGCGTTCCTTCAAGCATTAATAGTGGTGGCCTACCTTCTCTTTTATAAAGCCATAAACCATTTATATGCCTTGGTGATGTAACCCTGCCTCTGCCTGCCCTTGTTTTAGCTGCTTTCAATGGTATTGCCAACGCACTACCCTTTTTAGGTTTAATCTTACCACCGTGTTCATGTATCCTAGCATATTTGCTGTCCGTAAATACTATCATATTTAAGTCCCTAATATTACTGCCAAACACTGCCCGCTTGAATGACCTTGCCAAAGTTCCAGTAGTTCTTTTCAGTCCAGGCCTACCTGACAACCTACTCATTACAAGTTTCTCAAGAAATATATCACCCACCTTACGGAAGGCAATCTTCATGCCAGCGTACATCTTCTTAGGCATTTCCTTAACGCCCTTGTTAAAACCCTTCATATCAAGTTGTATGCTAACCGACATTTCCAAATCTCCTATATGACCTTAAGATACGTCTTACGTCTGGTAATAATGTCTGCACTTCATACGAGACAGAACCGCCCTCGATTGACACGGATTTCTGCCCGATATTATCTTTCATTCCATAAACGAACCCCACTTGCACATCACATGCATAGGCCAAATCCGCATACGCCATGACAATCGGATTCTGTGATATAGTACCAAGTATGCATGACGGTATTGAATCGGCAGACCCCTTACCCTTGATGGTTTCGCCTACCTGGAACTCACCGGAAGTAACCTCGATGTCAATAGATAATCCCGATACGTAAATAGCTTTTAGTATACCCAATGCACCACTGGTCTGGCCTTCGACTACTTCGCTAACGGTAAAGCCATTGCTGATAGAACTTATCGTGGCAAGCAACCTGTCGGCGCTGGCTGATAGCCCACCGGTATATTGAATCTTTAATGAGCCTACGCCCCCTGATAAAGTATACCGGTCAAACTTAATCATACCCGACTTGGCCTCGACATAATAGTTGGCTGCTGCTACTAAAGTATTATCCGCAAATCCCCTGGACGTGTCATGCCATATCTTAAACGTTTCGTCCGTGTCAATAGGATACCCCTTGACCTGGAGAACTTTCTGGGCATACTCCACGTCAAAGTATTCCGTCCGTTCTACCTTCTCAGCATACCGGTTAAAGAACGGTGAGTTTATCATGGCCTTTGACACGGAACTTATCAACTGCCTAAGAAGCGGGTCTTGCTTATCACTCTCAATAGTTAATAGCTTCTTGACACGTCCAATAGTAGTCAGGTTCATTTATTTAGTCCTTACGAGTTACGACCTTGCCCTTGGTTGAAGCCCTGGGCTTTTTCTTTTTCTTCTCTTTATCAAAATGTTTGTGAACTTTCTTCTTTAGTCTCGCAACCCAAGATTCTTTTTTCTTTTTTTCTTTTGGCATTTTAATAAACCCCTTGATTAGATTGATCGGCCCCAC
>LAZR01001301.1_pt1 | contig 16013 bp, 7 predicted proteins | sample 329461 | NCBI WGS metagenome assembly LAZR01 (sample SAMN03002196, study PRJNA259156) | marine sediment metagenome | biome: sea floor; feature: Hydrothermal impacted sediments; material: marine sediment; isolation source: Loki non-amplified sample from Loki's castle hydrothermal vent sediment ...
TGTAGAAGCAATCAAAGGGTGAGAATTCCATCTCGTCATATTAGGGGTAGCGAACGTCATCCAGCTAGTAAAGAAAAAAAAATCATGATGTTTTAAGCCGATGTCATAAAAGAGCATTGTAGGATAATCAAGGGTAGCACTTATCGTCACTATAGCTAATGCATTACCTATCCTTTTAGCAATTTGGGGAATATTATGATAAGCTGCTTGGTAACTTTTGGCATATGATCGATATTTTGCATAATCCAAAGAGCTTAGAGATGCAAAATATTTATTGGAGTTGGGATCAATAAACCTTCCGTTTGCCTACCTGTCGACAGCCGTTATTATGGCTATTTTTATTCATTTTTACTCCAAACTTCAAGTTAAAGTTAAAAAACGGGTTTTAATAATTTCAAGCCTCATTATTTTTGCTGTCACTTGTGCCGTTTCCAGGCAGTTTTTCATGGAGGAGTGGGATTGGGTGCCCCTTGCTTTCTGGATATGGGCAAACATTTTTATTGTCGTCCTCGTAACCCAATTCTGGATCTTAGTTAATGATGTTTTTAATCCGAGAGAAGTCAAAAGGCTGATCGGCTTCTTTGGCAGCGGAGGGCTTTTAGGGGGTATTTTAGGAGGATTGCTGACGGGTACTTTAGGAAGAGATATACCTGATGAGCTTCTTCTCATAGCATCTGGAATACTTATCCTCAGTATTTTTGTCGTGAATTACATATTCATTTGGCAGAAAAAAAATAAACCGAGCACTGATAAGCCAAATTATTTGGATAAAGAAGGAACGAAAGAACCAGCTAGGGCGGGTTTTATGGATTGCTTCAATACTGTAAGAAAAAATTATTATTTAAAGCTTCTGGCCGTTGTTGTGACCTTAACATTCATCGTTACTACATTTATTGATTATCAATCTAAAACTGTAATTGAAATGAAGGTGGATAGGCTAGATGAAATGACTTATATTTTTGGATTTTTTCATGCAGGATTGTATGTTGTTCCTTTTCTTATTTCTATTTTTGTGACAAGCAACCTCATTAAAAGCTATGGTATTCGTATCATTCTGTTACTCTTCCCCTTGATGTTACTCCTCTGTTTTGGGGGGATTGCCTTTTGGCCCGTTCTCGGATTTGCTCTCGCCATCAAAGCCAGCGATAAAAGCCTCTCTTTTTCTATTAACCAGTACATGCGGGAGCTCCTTTATATTCCTGTCTCACCTGAGCTTAAGTACAAAGCAAAAATATTTATCGATATGTTTCTCAACAGGTTTGCCAAAGGCATAGGGGCATTAATACTTTTGATCTTTGTCTTCCTTCCTCCAGATCCGTGGAAAAGCAGAGTTCAAATCGTGAGTATCATAGCTGTTGTTTTTATTGTAGCGTGGATTTTTGCTAATCTGAAGGTAAGCAAGGAATACACAAATATTGTCAAGCAGAAATTGGAGATGAAGTGGGATCGGGGGGATAAAGTAGTGGCAGAAAAGATGGATGTGGATTATACAAAATTAGTCTTTGATACTATAGATAGCAGGGATCGAAGTTCAGTTTTATATGCCATGCATATCTTTGATTTGATTAAGCAAGATAAACTCACCCCTGAAGTGAAAAAATTAATCTCTTATAAAGCGGATGAAAGGAAAGTTTCTTCATTAGGGGGTCTTTTTGAATCCGGGGAGACAACTTTAGTTCCTGAAACGGATGATATGTTAAGTGAAGATGTCCTGGGAAAAGAGGTTAAAGAGATAATGTCCCTGGATGTTTATCAGGAAGTGATGAAGGAATATATTGATAAAGTCCTGGTTGATGAGACTGGAGACGCTGAGACATCAAAGATGGAAGTGGCCAAGGCTATAGGATTAATGGAATCTGATTCTCCTCTTACTCAGAAACTCGAAGAACTTCTTGAAGATGAATCGCCAGAAGTGAGCAAATACGCTATTGAAAGCGCGTCAAGGCTAAAGAGAAGAGAGCATGTTCCCGGCTTAATCTATAAGTTGCATAATCCTTTAACCAGGGAAGATGCCTGTACTGCCCTTGAAAAATACGGGGAAAAAATTGTTGGGACTCTTTCAGATTATTTAGGAGATTCTGACGAGGATGTTGCACTGCGGAAAGAAGTGGCTTCAGTTTTAGCTCGCATTCCTGTTCAAGATTCTGCGGATTTCTTAACCTGGGAATTAGCAGAAGATAATGAAGATATGGATCCTGAGCTTATCGATGCCTTGGATAGAATTCGTTCTGGAAAGCCCGATATTCAGGTACAGGAAGAAATTATCAAGACTAAAATATTCAAAGAAATAAAGAAATACTACCAGATTCTCATTAAATTTTACGATCCAAAATCTAAAGCTAAAAAAGTGAAGATAAGCGAACAATTATCAAAGAATCTGGCTGCTTCCCTGATGAATATTTTTAAATTATTGGGGCTCATATATTCTCATGAAGATATCTTTAGAGCTTACCAGAATATAAGAACCGCAACAAAGGATTCTGTGGATTATGCTGTTGAACTTCTTGATAACATATTGCCTAAAGAGATTAGAGATGTAGTTTTTCCGCTTATTGAAGATCTTCCCCCTGAGGAAAGGGTGAAAAGATGCAGAATCATCCTGAAGACTTTTCCTAAAATGTAGAGAATTTCATGGCCAAGAACTCGCTTCATAAAATTTTATCAAGGTTTGCTGATGTAAGACCCGAAGAAAGCTCTACCTCTGTGCTTCTGTTTTTTTATTTTTTCATGATCACTTCTTCTGCCTACATCATCAAACTGGTCAAGATTTCCGATTTCCTGGAGAAGCTTTCATCCAGGAGACTCCCTTATGCTTATCTTTTGACAGCCATCCTGATAGGATTTTTTGTCACTTTAAACCTCAGGCTGCTGCGTGTTATGAAGAGACACGTATACATATCTATTAGTCTGGCTTTTTTCATTGTGAGTCTTTTGGTTTTCTGGTTGCTTTTCACTCAAGGAAGGAATTGGTTGCCTCTTGCATATTGGAATTGGATTTCTATGGTATTCTGGTTTTGGGCAGATATATTCTTGGTTACCTCGGTCACCCAGTTCTGGATACTAATCAATGATATTTATAATCCTCGTCAAGCAAAAAGGCTGATTGGCTTTTTAGTGAGTGGAGGACTTTTAGGAGGAGTTGCAGGAGCTCTCCTTACTTCTCTGTCTAAAATAGTCGGAACCGAAAATCTTCTTTTAATTTGCCCTTTTATGCTTGGCGTTTGCCTCGTAATAGTCAATCGCGTTCACAGAATCATTCAAAGCGAAAAAAAAGAAGAGGCTAAACCATCCGAAGTGCGGAAGAAGCCAAAAATTGGATACGGCAAGAGCTTTAGCTTGCTGAGAAAAAACCGGCATTTAGTCCTCTTGGCCGGGATTATGGCTGTAGCTATTATTGTTACAACTTTGATTGATTTTCAGTTCAATTATTTCATTGAAGATGCCTATCCAGACAAGGATGCAAGGACTGCTTTTCTAGGGATATTTTTTGCCGTATTTCTTGTTTTTTCTAATCTGCTTCATGTTTTCTCAACCAGCCGCATCTTGAAAAAGTTTGGAATCCGCGTTGCTCTTTTAGTTGCCCCATTCTTTTTGCTGGTCTTCTCTGGTGCAATTTTCATTTTCCCTTTCGCTCTGATTTACTGGGCTCTCATCATAAAGGGAACTGATAAGAGTCTTGCTCACTCACTCAATCAATCTGTCAGGGAACTGCTCTACATCCCGATCCCTCCCGAGATCAAGTACAAAGCAAAAGTATTCATCGATATGTTCGTCAATAAGTTTGCCAAAGGCATTGCAGCTCTTCTGATTCTTTTGGTTTTTTCAGTTTTGAGCTTTGAGATAAAATATATAAGCATTATCGCCATCATATTTATCCTTATCTGGATTATTCTCAATATCTTGATTACCAAGGAATATGTGAATATTGTGAAAAGAAACCTTGAGTTAAAATGGCATGATGCTGATAAATTTGTTGCAGAAAAGATTGATATTGATATGACAAAGTTGGTTTTCGACACCCTTGAGAGCAAAAAAAGGAGTTCGGTTCTGTATGCAATGAATCTTTTTGACCTTGTCAAAAAAGAAAAATTGAGTTCTAAACTGAAAAAAATAATTTCATATAAATCTGATGAAGTAAGAGCGAGTTCAATGGATTCCCTTTTTGAAGTAGACGGGGAGGTGTTAATTCCGGAAACCGATGATTCTCTCGATGAGGAAAGTCTTGATGTTCAGGTAAAGGAAATTATGTCCCTGAATGTTTATCAAGATCTGATGAAAGACCATCTCGATAAAATAGTAATTGAGGAAGGTAATGAGGAAGAAGTTTCCAGGATGGAGGCAGCCAAGGTTATGGGAATAATGGAGCCAACTACTTCCGTCATCCATAATCTAAGTAAACTGCTCAGGGATAAATCGCCAGAAGTTGTCAGTTATGCTCTTGAGAGCGCTGGAAAGCTTAAAAAGCGGGAGTTTGTGCCTTTTATAATTCAAAATTTAAAAAATCCCTCCATCCAGAGAGTTGCCAGTAAAGCTTTAGTAGAATATGGAGTTAAGATTATAGGCACATTAAAAGATTATTTGGGGGATCCGGGTGAAGATATGCGATTACGAAAGGCTATACCTGACATCTTGGCTCAAACAGGCGCTCAAAGAGCAGCAGAGGTATTAGCCTTGGAATTAAAGAAAGAAAGCAGGGATGTGGAATCTGAAATCATCAGCGCTATGTATAGGATGAGATCAGAAAAACCTCAAATTCATTTCCGGGAACAGGTTGTAGTTCCTCAAGTAATACGGGAAATAAAAGAATCTTACATGATTTTGAAGGAAATTAATGACTTGAAAGCCAGTGAGAAAAAAGAGTTCTTGGTCAAAGATTTAGAGAATAATTTAGCTCGATCTCTCAAGTATATTTTTGAATTGCTAAGTCTCATCTATCCCCGGGAAGATATTATCAAAGCTTACCAAAATATTACTACAGGAACAAAAAAAGCAATAGACTATTCTATAGAACTTCTGGACAACATTGTCAGGAAAGAAATAATGGAAGTTTTCTTGCCTTTGATCGAGGATATTCCTTTTGAAGATAAAGTTAAGAAAGGCAGGAAAATGCTCAAGATCTTGGAGAAAATAGAACTTTCTGAAGCATAAAATCAATCCATGGGGTCATATAGGGGACTGACCCCAAAAAGGCTGAAATTTCTTGAAATTATTCACTTATTAGTTTTATAATTGTATTCGCAGATTAAGATGGCCAAACTATATGTTTATCAAAAAAAAGGAGAGGATTACTCCATTCCTCTTAAAAAAGATAGAATATCTATTGGCCGCTCTGCTGATAATGACATCAACGTTCTTGACCCATTTTGTTCAGGGAAGCATGCTTACATTTATCCTTCGGAAGAGGGTTGGGCAGTTCGGGATAATGCCAGCAAGAACGGGACCTTCCTAAACGGTAAAAAGATTAAAGGCGAAGTCGAACTTAAAAAAGGAGATGAAGTCCTTGTTGGATCAACGAGGGTTGTCTTCGATAAAGAAATCCCCACTCATGTAGAAATGACGGAGGCGCCCACCTCCTCGGCAAATGTAAATACCATATTACAGGTTGAAGAACTTTTAACAAAGACAGAAATTGATACAACTATGAAAGCCCGCCTGGCGCCTATGGATTTGGAAAAGGTCAGAACAGAGCATAGAGCTTTCGCTATAATGAGTGAAGTTAGTAAAGCCCTTCTTCTTCATCAGCCTATAAGCGAACTCTTGGATAACATCATGGATCTGATTTGTACGCATCTTCCTATGGATAGAGGGATTCTGATGTTAAAAGAAGGCAATCCTGCTCAATTCATTCCCAAAGTAATTCGTATCAACGATAAGAACCTTAAGGATCAAACGATTCAGGTAAGCCAGAGTATTATAAATATGGCTGTTGATAAGAATTCATCAATCCTAACTTCTGATGCCATGGCTGACACTCGTTTCAAAGCCATGGAAAGCATTATTAAATTCAGTATCCATTCGGCGATGTGTGTTCCTTTATGGAATAACAAGGAAATCATAGGAATTATCTATTCAGACCGGATATCGAACCTTGAGCAGTTCAAGGATGAGGATCTCAAGCTTTTAACTCTTTTATCTAATTTGGCTGCAGTCAAGATCGAAAATTCTAAGCTTATAGAACAAGCCATCGAGAAAGAAAAGATGGAAAAAGAGCTTAGCTTAGCTGCTAAGATTCAGAAAGACTTTCTCCCTAGAGAAAATCCACCATGCAAAAAATTTGAAATTGTTGGCTATAATACCCCCTGTTATCAAGTTGGCGGGGATTATTATGATTTTATCGACATCGACCCTTCTCGCTTGGGTATTGTTGTTGCTGATGTTTCCGGGAAAGGGGTTGGTGCTTCACTCCTCATGGCTTCATTAAGGGCAGCTCTTCAATCAGAGGTTCATGCTAAATACAATATAGAGAAGATGGCTGTTAAACTGAATAATTTTGTCCACCGCAGTTCTGCCCCAAATAGTTTTATAACTTTTTTCTTTTGCGAGCTAAACAGGAAAAGTGGTGAGCTAAAATATATCAATGCTGGTCATAATCCGCCCCTTATTATCGATAAAAAAGGTAAAATCACCCGTTTGGAGAGCTCCGGCTTATGCTTGGGAATGTTTCCTGCTAGTACTTATGAAGTAAAAAAAGTCACCATAAACGATGGGGAAATGGCTGTTCTTTTTACAGATGGAATTACCGAAAGTCGGAATAAAGATAATAAAGAATTCGATGAAAAAGGACTCATAAAGCTGCTTCGAAAGTATCCTAAATTAAAAGCTTCTAAAATACTGAAAAAAATTAATGAGGAACTCGAGTCATTCACTGCTGGTGCTGATCGAATGGACGATATGACTCTGGTCATCATCCAGAGCACTTCTTAGCCCTTCCTTCCAGAAATAAAACCCAGTTTTAGATGATTAGCATAGACGTAATATAAAATGCTTTTCCTGTTAAAACGAAAATTAAAGGTGCTGATCGATGGCAAAAGCAAGAACGATTCTGGGCAAGAGGACAGGAACGGACAATAATTTTTGTAGTGCCCGTTTATCCTTTATTTTATATCCCATACAATCAAGGATTACTATTTCCACTTTTTTTGGAGAAAAATTTTGGGCTATTTCTTCCCAGCTTTTTCCCCTGGCATAAGGAGATTTAACCTCCACAATAATTTTATCTTTTTTCCACTTTTTCTTGGCCGCATCAATTTGACCTTCCAAGGGAACAACTACTCCAAGGCGCTTTATATCTATTATACGAGTGATTAAAAACTTTAGAGAATTAAAAGGGAAAATGCTCCAAGGGGGAAATTCTGTCTTTTGAAAGTCATTGGTACAGAGCACTCCCACCATCTTCACCTTCATTTTCGTTTTCATGGAATTAATAGCCTCAGGCAGGAGGGAGCTTATTTTCTTCTCGCTAAGTTGAACCGAACTGCCTTTCCTTAAACGAGTGACTAACGGTATTTCTCCAGTTTTAGGCTTTAAGCGTCTAATTTCCTCAGGGCTGAGATCATCCAGTAATCCTTTTTCCAGGACCTGTATTTGAGGAAGAAAAAAAGGTTTCATTTCAGGCACCACGTCTTCCCTGGGAGACTGGCCGATCGTAAGAAGCCCTACCTTGACTATAGCCATTCTGTATCCATTAGATATAAAACCATTTGCTTTTATCCGGTATTTATCCTTTATCTAATAAATAGGCGGGATTGTCAAAAGATATTCGCCTCACATCGTCATTGAAATTGCTACGCTCCTTTACTATCTATTTGACTTCGATTTTTCCCTGTGCTATAAATTTTCAGCATAGATAAGAGAGACTTATTTGCGGGCTAGGAAGAGGCTAAATTCAGCTGCCGCCAAGCTGGAATGATTAAAGATTGGGGAGAAATGGAGATTAACAAAAAAACCAGATTCTTACCTATTATTAAGCTTTTATTGAGCTTTATATCTGCTGTGACAACTTTTATTCCCCCAAGACCTATTCAATTGATTAAAACAAATGGCTAAACCAGGCGATAAAGTAAAACACTACGAAATTCTCAAGCAGATTGGGAAGGGAGGGATGGGTGAAGTCTACCTTGCCCAGGATACTGCCCTCGACCGAAAGGTTGCCATTAAATTCCTGCCAGAGAAGATGCAAAAAGATACCACAGCCCGGATGCGATTACTGCGCGAAGCCAAATCTGCTGCCTCCTTGGATCATCCCTTTATTTGTAAAATTTACGAGACAGGAGAGATCGACCACAAAGCTTATATCGTGATGGAGTACATTGAAGGCATGGATCTGAGGGATAAGTTGGATGAAGGGCTTCTTCCCCTGAGAGATTCTCTTCAAATGTCTTTAGAAATCGCAGAGGCTTTGGATGCTGCTCATGAAAAAGGCATCATCCATCGCGACCTAAAACCTGCTAACATCATGCTCACACCTCAGGGCCATGTCAAAGTCATGGATTTCGGTCTAGCCAAACAGATACTGCCCAAGGGTGAGGAGGCTGTTACCAAAACTTTAACGCAGGCCTCGTTAACAGAGCAAGGCGCCATAGTGGGCACGTTGGCTTACATGTCTCCTGAACAGGCTAAAGGCGAAACAGTCGATGCCAGAAGTGATATTTTTTCTTTAGGAATTCTCATCTACGAGATGATGTCGGGAATTCATCCTTTTTCGAAACCCAGTGCTATAGAGACTCTAAGCTCCATCCTTAAGGACTCCACGCCCGCTGTTAGTGTAAAGCCGAGAGCGGTGAATCCTATGCTCAGCCCCATACTACGCAAAGCTATGGCCAAGGAACCTGGGAGCCGGTACCAGAAGGTGGCTGAGCTCGCTGTCGATATCCGAAAGTTACTGAGAGAGACTGTTGGGGGACCTCGCCTTCTTTTCCGCGGATGGCACTTAGCAGTCGCAACTTTCTTAGTCATCGCCATGTTAGCAACTGGTGCTTGGTTTTTCACTCGTCGAGGCGGGATGAGTTCCCAGGAACCTGGCTCAGAAACAATCTCTGTGCTTGTTGCCAACTTTCAGAACCAAACAGGTGATGCGATTTTTGACGGGATTCTTGAGAAATCATTAGATATCAGCTTAGCAGATGCTTCCTTTATCACAGTTCACAACCGTCAAGAGGCGCTTAGACTGGCAACCGAACTTGATCCTCTTGCAGGTGATACCCTTAGCAAAGATGTTGCTCAATTAGTAAGCCGTAGGGCAGGAATTAATGTGGTTGTGGGGGGATCGATTGAGCAAAGTGACAAAGGGTATACGATTAAAGTCTGGGCTTTGGATACTGTCAAATCTGAGAGCGTTTATGAGGATTCAACAACCATCGGAACAAAGAGCGAAATACTAAAAGTAGCTGATAGATTTTCGGCTAAGCTGAAATCGAATTTGGGTGACATCTCAGCTGATTCTGTAGATGCTCTGACTAAAGAGACTTTTACGACGACATCGCTTGAAGCTATGAAAGCCTATGCGTTAGCTCAAGAACTCGATGACCAAGGCAAGTCGGAAGAAGCCCTCAACGAGTATCTAAGGGCTATCGATCATGACCCGAATTTCGGGCGTGCCTACTCAGGCGCGGCAAATATTTTATTAAATGGCGGCCGCTACGAAGAAGGTGAAACCTATTTTCAAGAGGCTCTGAAACGAATTGACCAGATGACTGATCGGGAAAAACACCGAGACCTCGGTCTCTGGGCTTTGTATAAAAGAGATTATAAAAAAGCAATAGATGAATACAGTGCTTTATTGAAACAATATCCGGGTGATTATGTTATCCATGCAAACCTTGCCATAGCTTATTTTTATGCTCGCAATATGCCCAAAGCAGTAGAAGAAGGACGCCTCGATGTCAAATATAATCCTCATGGAGTCCATGCCCATAACAATCTGAGCTGGTATGCCTTGGGAGCCGGAGATTTAGAGACAGCTGAGAAAGAATCACGGAAAGCCATGGAACTTGAGCCTGGTTTCGAGAAAGCCTATATTACTCTGGCATTGACGCTGCTGGCCAAAGACCAGTTCGCACAAGCAGCCGAGACATATCTAAAGCTTCAGAGCCTGGGCTCCTATGGGATCACATTGGCTGCTACAGGCTTAGCTGACCTTGCCATCTACGAAGGTCGGCTGGCAGAAGCTGTGGAAATTCTCGAGGAAGGAATCCCCTTTGACCTTGAAAACAAGCAGGGTTACGACGCTGCTGAAAAATGTATCATGCTTGCTCATGATTATCTCCTGCAAGAGAAAAAAGAGCTTGCGTCTAAAGCTGCAGACCGCGCAGTAGGAATCAGAGATGATGCAGAAATAGTGTTTTCTGCTGCTCTAGTTTATTTGAATGCTGGCCAGGATGATAAAGCTCGTAGCTTGCAAGCAGAATTGTTTAAAAAACCTCAACCAGAACCTCGGGTGTATGCCAAATTAATCGGGGGCGAAATGAGCAGGGCAAGAGGCGACATCGGCAATGCTGTGAATCTTTTTCATGAAGCAAAGGACTCACTCGACACGTGGATTGGCCATTATTTCCTTGGGTTGGCTTACCTGGATGCTGAGGATTATTCAGCGGCTTATTCAGAGTTTGAAATATGCCTTAAACGAGGGGGGGAAGCTGCTTCAGTTTTTCAAAACGATATTCCTTCATATCGATATCTGTCTCCTGTCTACTACTACCTGGGACGGGCTCAGGAAGGTCTGGGCAGTGAAGCTGCTTCCGATTCTTACAATAAATTCCTGAAAATCAAGGAAAAGGATGATGGAAGTGACCCCATGGTCAAAGATGCCCGCCGCCGTTTAGGTTCTCTCGGATTTACCTAAAGATAATATATCCTTAAGTCATACAATTTCCCACTTCAGCTTTCAACGTGAATTATTGCTCGTATTGCTCGTACTTGACTGTGGCAAAGTCAAGAGATGTTCCATCTACTAGTACATCCGCCACATAGCATTGGTCAGTTGTTATGAAGAATTCCTGGCTCCCTCCACAGTCAACGGGCACAACACCTGAAGGGGAGATACTTCCTCCATCCTCATCTGCAGTGGCAGTTATTTTGTAGGTAGGTTTTTTAAATGTTGCCTCAATTGTAAGACCATCCACTCTGACATTCTCAAAAGTATATGTACCGTCTGGGTTATTTCTTGGGCCTTTTACATTTTGGACATATTACTTTAATACTTAAGCTCCTGTTAGCGGTTTGCCCGGTAGAATCTTCCGCCCGCACAGCAAAATTATAAGTTTTATAGTATACTGCATTTTCTTCATCATATTCATTATAAGGAGGATCATAACGTATTTTGCCTTTTATGGGGTTTTTTTCTGTTTGTATTACTCCAGCTGATGTGAGCTTTAAGCCTGGCGGCAGATCACCATAATCAGGAACTAAACTCCAACTATATGATTCTGTTTCAGGCTCAGCTTTTAATTGGGTAGCATTATAGCGATTATTAACAGATCCATCTGGCAAAGTTGTGGTATAGATCCACATAAAAGCTGCAACCTCAATTTCCCCATTTTCATTTGCAGCTTGAGGGATGAAGGCACCCGTAACTGTTTCCGCATAAAATTCAGGATCAAAGTCTTCTTGTGTTCCGCCATTGCTCATAATTGCTGCTTCCTGGGTACTTCCACCGCTTTCTGACTCAAGATTGGGGTCAATCAGTCTCAAAGTACAGATGGCTGTCTCTCCTGGTGCAAGGAAAAAAGTGTTATGGCGTCTGGTAGGATTACTGAGAGATTCATGACGTCGAGTCGGAGAGAGAGGAGTAGGATCTTCAAATGATAGAAGAAGTTCGTGGTGCTCTTCTGCACTCAGAACGCACTCAGGTATAAGTGTGCTGGAAACGCGGTAGATAAGGAGTTGATATGGAACCGAAGGAGTTTCTCCAATAAGATCGAAGGAGTAAGCAGCGGTCGCGGTGCCGGTGTTTTCTACTGACCAACTAATATCTGTAACCTGCCCATCGTGTGAAATTCCTACAGCCGAATGGCGTCTGGTAGGATTTAAGATAGCGTCGTGTCTGCGTGTGGGATGCCTTCGAGTAGGCGCCAGGAAATCTGGATTGGAGAATTCTAATAGTTCAGCCAGCACTTCAGGAGTGAAAACAAACTCTTCACTAAACATAGTAACGTCATCAAAATCCCAAGAGGAAAGATCTTCAGTTATTACAAACGGAGCATCATATTCTAGAACCTCTGCAGAATTAATAAGGCCTGTATTGACACGGTCAGGATTTAGTATGATAGAGCTTTTAAGCCCAGTTGCAGTTTCTTCAACTTTGACCCTTAGTGTTGCGAGAGGATCAGTAGAATAGGGTTGGACAAAAACCGTAAGGGTGATGGATGAATGCGCCAAAACAGGCAACTCCACTATCCTATCTGTACAACTCGAAAATGGCGGTGGACATTCTTCATCTGGTTCCGCAGGAGGCCCAAATTCCCAGAAGGATGCATTCGATACATCCATGCCAAGGGGTGCATCAATCGTAAGTCGAATAAGTTTTTCGTTATCTGTTAAGTTTCTTACGAATACAAGAAATGATCTTCTTTCTATGGAGAGCGGCTTAGTGTTGACGGGACAATAAACCTGAATGCCCTGAGTAACTGGGGCAGTGTATACATTTTGATCTCTCATCCCCGTTGTAAGATCGTCTAAACAGCCTGGAGTTCCTGGAGCCTGATAGCTTGCCCAAGTTAAACCTCCCGTGGGTGGAACCACGTCACGGTTAGAGGCAAAGACGATATGACAAAGGGTAGGATCAAACGGTCCTTCTCCTGTATTGAAGCGCCAAGTTCCAGTTTCATAATCGCGCAGGAACATAGGCGAAGGTGCGCTGTCAATATAATCTCCCATGAAGGGAGAACTTCCACCATCGAATATGGGGCGATTTGGATGGTCAGGATTAGCCTGATAGATTACTGGAGGATTAGTCTCACTTACTAGCTGGTCGTTCGCTCCCACTAAATCACCTGCCTCATTAGTCTTTGCATAGTAGAGATATCGAGAAACTTGGACTGAATCGCCGAAAACTGGATTTGCTGAGGGATCTGCTTGTGCTGCCCGCACATCCATGGTTTGAGGCTCTCCAGAAATATCGGGCAATCCATTCCAAGGGCTATTTCGTGTATCATACCACGTCGCTAATAGCTTGCCGCCAGCGTAGGCTAAGGAAGGCATAATCTGGTGGCCCCCACCGTCGTGGTCATCAATTGCTGTAGTAGGGCCATCCCAATTTATTCCATCATTTGACGTTTTAATAACAATTCGGCCTGGGCCTTCTTCACTATCTCCTACTCGCTCTGACCAGGCCATATATACTAGACCATTATGGTCCACGGCTATAGCAGGAAAAGCGCTAGTCCGGAATCTATATAGTTCCGGATGTTCCGGACCAGCTGAATATGTGAATTGATCATAAGCATTAATCTCAGCAACCATAGTAGATTTGGCGAATATCCGGTCCGAGTCCTCTGATTTACACATCATGATGGCATCGGGAACACCTTGCTCTTCGCGCGCATATTGTCGCCAGGCAACATAGATTGTACCGTCTTTGGGACTCACAACAATGTTTGTACCTTGACAGACATGGACACTTTCGCTCAGCTTAATGGGATCTCCCCAAGTGTTTCCACAGTCTGTAGATTTGGCGAACCAAATCTGGCTATGATCTCCGGCGGTTGAGGAGCCTAGAAAGATACTATACACCATGTAGACATCGAACCGTGGAATAGTCTGTGTATAACTAGGAGCGTCGATTGTCACGGTATCGTATTCGTCAGTTGGAGCGGCTACTGCAATCCATGGCTTGTCTGCAAACTGTCCTGATGTTCCTTCGTCAATCATATTTACGTCTATGTACTCTATTGAGTCCATCTCTCCGATTGCCTGGGTATTATTGTCAATATACCGGGCAACAAAAATGCCACTTCCTCCATGCTCGATTCTGTCAAAACCAATCCCGCTAACGAAGAAAAGTCCAGATGAACCCGCACGTACTGTTGGGTCACAAGCAGCTTCGTATACGTGAAGTGGGGAAGCTTCCCCTATACCCGTGTCGTCCTGGGGATATCCCGGGAGTAAGTGGGTTGTCCAGGATTGACCACCATTATAGGATTTGAAGATTCCCAGCCAAGCATCTCCACCTGCTTGAGCTGATAGCTCAATTCCGGGTAATCGCCCTTCTGAGTGAGGTAAATATACGGTACGGTAGTCATTGGTAGCGGCAAGGAGATGTATCGGATTGCGTGTTGAGACAGCCATAGAAGGCTCATTCTGACGTTGAAGGTATGGATCACCAGAATTAACCACTGGCAAACCATCAGAACCTATGGTTGGATATGGGGCTAAATTCACGTTTCGGCCGACGACTATTTCATCATCCGGGCCTGGATTGGATTTAATTGGAATTCCGGTTGCTATCAAAAATGCGAAAGCAACCAATAAAATGAAAGATAAGCGACGTATAGACATGATTAATCTCCTAAAAAGGAAGTTTTATATAATTTTGGGAATTGATTCCCATTGGATAGCAAAATAGTTCCAGGGGCATTAAAAATTTGGAGGATTGGAGAAAAATACTCTGAGCTTCTATGAAAACAGAAAATGTCCTTGAATATTAGAGAAATAGCGTCTTTTTTAATGATAGATAGCAATATTTGCTGATTTGCGATCATATCCCTCCTTATCCCGCAAAGGTGCTAATTTTATAGCATAGAAGAAAACTGAATGTCAAGTAAGAATATCGAAAATATCAAAATTGTCAAGACAAAGTGAAAACTTCTGGATCTTAGCAAAGTAAAAACTTCCGGTTTTGTCATGGTCTAAATTCTCTCTAGATACCGCTTATGATGAAGCGAAGGATTATGTCTTTTCCACTGATGATCACTATGAGCAAAATGGGTGCATCTTAGCCTTTAATGGGAAAAAAGAAACTTATATCTTAAATTAAATGAGGTTATCGGAGTGGAAAAGTCTTTATGGTCTTTCTTTTTCTTTCTTTTCCTCTTTCTCCTCTTCTTCCTCTGGTTTCCAGTCTTTGATGTCTTTGGGGAATTCTTCAAGGAAGGCTGAATCCATCCTGAAAAGATAGTCGAATTGGGCGTTTTTCACAACGACTTTTTTTGATTCTTTGTCTTCAGAACCGATTAAAACAGTGATTTCCTTGGCATTTTCTTCATCCTCATTTTCCTCTATCCAAATTTTGACTTCAGCCTGAGGATTGTCCAGACCGTATTCTTTTAGATTCAGGCTCAGAGGAGGATCAATGAATTCTGTGGCTTCAAGGCTTTCTATTTTGCGGATAAATGTCTGGATTTTACTCCTATCCGCTTCTTCTTTTAGGGGAGATTCAAAGTGCCAGTTATCCTCTTCGTCTTTCGCAACAATCCAATCTATCTCTCCTTTCTTAAGATGAAGGCGGTTTGCTTCCCAACTGTAGAAACTGGCAACTTTTTTTTCCCTTAATTCCTCTGCCTCCTTTTCTAAATCAGTGAGGAGGGTATCTTCTGTTTCTACAATTTTGGTGGATAGGGAAGTGGTGGCATAGAGTTTATCCTCTTCTTTATGGAGGGAAAATATCACTTCCTGATTTGCAAGAGGCATACCCAGAGTAATTTCATATTCAGGACGGTCAAGGCCGTATTTTTTTACATCATCTTTTTTCTTTTCTTCTGATACATTCTGAAAGGTTGGAAAATGTTTTAACAGTTCCTTTATATACAGATTGACTCTTTGACTTGATAATATATTGAGATTGTATTGGTATTTTTCCAATACCTCAATACAAAAATCAGGCAGGGGTATTGTATAATATTTATCTGTTTTTTCCCTTCTTTTATGTATTACAATTCCCTGTCCGTTTTCCTTTATAAATTTCTTATCTCTAATTGAATGTACTTCAGATATTGACATTCCTGTATAACAGGCGAACAAAAATAAATTAAGTGCCTTACGGTGTCCGTTTTCATCACTTAATAATTCTTTGACAGGTG
>LAZR01001302.1_pt1 | contig 16010 bp, 14 predicted proteins | sample 329461 | NCBI WGS metagenome assembly LAZR01 (sample SAMN03002196, study PRJNA259156) | marine sediment metagenome | biome: sea floor; feature: Hydrothermal impacted sediments; material: marine sediment; isolation source: Loki non-amplified sample from Loki's castle hydrothermal vent sediment ...
TTTCGCGCGCGTACAAGGTCTCTTTTCTCCTTGCGCGAGAGACCTATTCCTGGTTGACTAATACTTGGAACACCTGGCTCTCCTTCTCCAGGTTCCCCGCCCCCTGTCCCTCCACCACCAGGCGGTTCGATTGGTGGCGGTGGTCTGGGTGATTTGGCGATTCGTTTCGGTTACCAGCGCTTTCAAACCGATGTGATGGTCATTACCGTGGCCTTACTGGTGATTTTCGTGCAGATTTTGCAGATGGTCGGCGATCGCCTGGTTTTGTATTTCAGCCGCAAGTAATTCTATTAACAGGAGAGTGCATTTATGAACCTCAAGAAAACCCTGGTGGCTCTGGCTGCCGTCGCTGTTTTTTCTGCAGGCGTATCCGCTGAAAAACTGTCCGTAGCGGCAACGCCGGTACCCCACGCGGAACTGCTTGAATTCGTGAAGCCTATGCTGGCGGAACAGGGCGTGGAGCTGGATGTGAAGGTATTTACCGACTACATCCAGCCAAACATTCAGGTGGACCAGAAGCGTATGGACGCCAACTTTTTCCAGCACCAGCCGTATCTGGACGAGTTCAACGACGGCCGTGGTACCAATCTGGTAACGGTTATCGGCGTTCACGTTGAGCCATTTGGCGCCTATTCAAACAAGATTGACTCGCTGGATGATCTGAAAGAAGGCGCCGTTATTGCCATTCCGAACGATCCCACCAACGGTGGACGGGCCTTGTTGTTGCTGCAAAAAGCGGGGCTGATCACGCTCAAAGAAGGCAGCAAAATCACCGCAACGCCGCGTGATATTGCCGACAACCCCAAAGATCTTGATTTCAAGGAGCTGGAAGCTGCAACACTGCCACGGATTCTTGACCAGGTTGATGTTGCGCTGATCAACACCAACTACGCGCTGGAAGCGGGCCTGAACCCGACGAAAGACGCGTTGATCATTGAGGGCTCTGACTCGCCGTATGTGAACATTCTGGTGGCACGCCCGGACAACAAAGACAGCGAGGCCATGCAGAAGCTGGCTAAGGCGCTGACATCCGATGACGTTCGCGAGTTTATCAAGGAGAAGTACAAAGGCGCGGTAGTTCCGGCGTTCTGATCAGAGCGAGAGCTATAAAAAAAGGCCGGGCAGCGAAACTGCCCGGCCTTTTTACGTTCAGTACCTTCTGTATTCAGTACCTTCCGTGTTCAGTAACAGGCGCCAGTGATCAATCACCGCTCCAGTTGGTTGTCGGATCCGGTGTCATCCGCAGGTAAGACTTCACCGCCTTGTAACCCTTCGGGAAGCGCTTCTTGATTTCGTCTTCGTCCTGCAGCGACGGCACAATCACCACGTCGCCTCCACGTTCCCAGTTACCCGGGGTGGCAACTTTGTGATCGTCGGTCAACTGCAGAGAATCAATTACCCGCAGAACTTCGTTGAAGTTACGGCCGGTGCTGGCCGGGTAAGTGATCATCAGGCGAACCTTTTTGTTCGGATCAATCACGAACAGTGAGCGCACGGTGAGCGTGCTATTAGCATTCGGATGAATCATGTCGTACAGCTCGGCAACCTTGCCGTCGTGGTCGGCAATGATCGGGAAATTCACCGCGCAGCCCTGAGTTTCGTTGATGTCCTTGATCCACTCGTGGTGTGAATCAACCGGATCAACGCTCAGTGCAATGGCCTTGACCTTGCGCTTGGCAAACTCGTCCTGAAGCTTCGCAGTCAGGCCCAGTTCCGTTGTGCACACCGGGGTGAAATCCGCCGGGTGAGAGAAAAGCACACCCCAGCCATTACCCAGCCATTCGTGGAACGAAATCTTGCCTTCGCTGGAATCCTGTTCGAAATCCGGTGCGGTATCGCCTAGACGTAAACTCATATTTGCTCTCCTTGGATGCTACGTTCAATAGCGTTGCTCAAGGTTCCGGCAGCCAGGCCGCCGGAACCATTTATCGGGTGTATACAAGAATCATTGGTGCTGGATGACAGGATTACAAGGGCCTGTTGACCCACCTCATCCATCACAGCCCCACAGACGTCTCTCGCTCAAAATGCTCTTTGGTCAGCTTGAACACCACCGGGCTGAGCAGCAGAAGCGCAATCAGGTTGGGCAGTGCCATCATGGCGTTCAGAGTGTCGGCGACCAGCCAGACCAGGCCAAGGTTTACCGTTGCGCCAATCGGGATCGCAATAACCCAGGCAATGCGGTAAGGCACGATCGCCTTCACTCCGAACAGGAACTCAACGCTACGCTCACCGTAGAAGGACCAACCCAGCAAGGTTGTGAATGCAAACACGGCCAGAGCAATGGCCACCACGTAATCACCAACTCCGGGCAGCGCCTGCGAGAACGCCATAGAGGTAAGCGCTGCGCCCGATTCGCCCGATGTCCAGGCGCCAGACGTGATAATAACCAGCCCGGTGATAGTGCAAATGATAATGGTGTCGATAAACGTGCCCAGCATGGCCACCATGCCCTGATTGATCGGGTTTTTGGTTTGCGCCGCGGCGTGAGCGATGGGTGCCGAACCGAGGCCGGCCTCGTTGGAAAAGACGCCCCGTGCAACACCAAACCGGATGGCTGCCCAGACGGCGGCACCGGCGAAACCGCCTTCTGCGGCGATCGGGCTGAAGGCATGCTCGAATATCAAGGCGAATGCGGCGGGAATGTCGGCGAAGTTAATGGCAAGCACCACCAGGCCCGCGATCAGATAGGACACGGCCATCAGCGGAACGAGCGCGCTGGCAACCTGCCCGATGCGGCGAATACCGCCAATCAGCACCAGGCCGACCAGCACCATCAGAATAACGCCGGTGATCCAGTGTGGCAGGCCAAAGGTTGTTTCCATCACGTCGGCAACCGAATTGGCTTGCACGGTATTGCCAATGCCGAAGCCGGCTATGGCCGCAAAAATTGCAAACAGCACGCCCAGCCAGGCCCATTTTTTGCCAAGACCGTTGCGGATATAGTACATGGGGCCGCCGACATAGGAGCCGCGCTCATCCACCTCACGAAAGCGCACGGCGAGTACCGCTTCGGAATATTTGGTGGCCATGCCGACCAGCGCGGTGAGCCACATCCAGAACAAGGCACCTGGCCCGCCGAGGAAAACAGCGGTTGCTACGCCGGCAATATTGCCTGTTCCGACCGTCGCTGAGAGGGCGGTCATGAGCGCCTGGAACGGAGGTATGTCACCGTCTGATTCATCCCCCGTAGCACTCCTGCCTTTCCACATAAGGCGGAAGCCGGCGCCGAGTTTGAGTACGGGCATGAGCTTCAGGCCAAGGCTCAGAAACAGGCCGACACCCAGAATCAGAATCAACATGGGTGGCCCCCAGACCACGCCGTTGATTGCGCCAATAAAGTTCTCGATAGCTTCCATGGGAATCTCCCTGTATGTGCCACGGTTTGATTTGTATTTTTACCCGAAAGGGTGACAACTGCTTGAGTTTAGTCAGATATTGTCATGTGTAAACCGTAAGCCGACGAAATTGGAGGATTTCACGCCTATCGCCTATGGTTACAAGACGGGGCTTGGCCCTTGGTCGATGCCTTTGGACCTGTTAACGATGCGAGGAGTTGCCCATGTGTGCACTCAGAGTTTCCGACCTTATGTCTAACCATATTGAGCCTGTCCGATGTGGAACGCCATTGACCGAAGTGGTCAAGGCGTTGTTGGGGAATCATATCTCCGGGCTGCCGGTGGTTGATGCGCACCGGCATTTGCTGGGTTTTGTATCTGAACAGGATTGCATTCATGCACTGCTGGTGAGCAATTATCACGGTGAGGGGGATCCGGTTGTTGACGATGTCATGTTCCGTGAGCCCCTGGCGATGTCTCCAGACATGTCGATTGTTGACCTTGCCCAGAAGCTCGGCTCCGGCAAGCCGAAAGTGTATCCTGTGGTGGAACACGGAAAACTCATTGGCATCGTGACTCGCACGGCTGTGCTGGCAGAGCTGGCGCGCATGGGGTGCGGGCTTGAGTTATAAAAACCAGAGGACACTATGGAACTTTTATCCACCAACGTCAGTTTTGACGGGGAACATCGCCGCTATCGTCACAGGTCGGCCACGCTTGAATGCACAATGGAATTTGCCGTGTACCTGCCTCCGATTGCGCTGGGGGCAAATCCCCCAAAAAAGGTGCCCGCACTTTGGTGGTTGTCAGGGCTGACCTGCAACGATCAGAATTTCATGCAAAAGGCCGGGGCCCAGAAAAAAGCGGCCGAGTTGGGTATGGCCATTGTTTGCCCCGACACCAGTCCCCGCGGCGTCAACTTGCCCGGGCAAGATGAAAGCTACGATTTCGGAAGCGGGGCAGGGTTTTATATCAACGCCACCCAGCAGCCCTGGGCGCCTCACTACCGCATGTACGATTACGTGGTAAAAGAGCTTCCGCAGCTGGTTGAAAGCGAACTGCCCCTAACCGACCGGCGCAGCATCAGCGGGCACTCGATGGGTGGTCATGGTGCACTAATATGCGCCCTTCGCAACCCGGGCCGCTACGCCTCTGTGTCGGCATTTGCGCCCATTGCCCATCCGACCGTATGCCCCTGGGGAAAAAAGGCGTTCAAAGGCTACCTTGGCGACAACCCGGCGAGCTGGGAAGAGTGGGATGCCACCTTGCTGATTGCGAAAGCCGGTGAGCGATTGCCCCTGCTGATTGACCAGGGCACAGCGGACGATTTCCTGGAAGACCAGCTCAATCCTCAGGCCCTGGTGGAGGCGTGCGAACAGCACAGCCACCCCATCAACCTTCGGATGCGTGACGGCTACGATCACAGCTATTTCTTCATCGCTTCCTTTGTTGATGATCATCTGAATCATCACGCCAGCGCCCTGGGCCTGAGCTGAGAGATTGGCAGAATCACCCGGGGAGCCCGGTCAGTCCGGGAATCCCCACATGCTGCTGAAGTTCATGGAGGGCATGATGTCTGGCTCTTCCAGCGCTTGAATGCCGAAGTATGGCACGCTGGTGTCGCGCTCCAACCGGGCGTCGCTGCTTTTGCCTGAGGCGTCAAAAACAATCTGTACGAAAGGCCCGCGCGCGCGCACTGGCCTGCCGGTAATAACGCCAACCTCGTTATTTTCCAGTCGTACCAGAGTGCCTGGCGGATACTCGCCAAGAATCTGAAGTAAGGCTTTGGGCAGGGCTGGCCGAAAGGTGCCGTCTGCCAGGTTGGCGATCAACTTGCGCGCGGCTGTTACGTTCATCCGTTTGCGATACGCCCGTTTTGTGATCATGGCAATGTAGCGTTCGGCCAGCGCGAGGATTTCCGCCTCTGGCCGAATGTCTGCGCCGCTGAGGCCCTTCGGGTAGCCGCTGCCGTCGGCCTGCTCGTGATGCTGTGCGATGATGGTAAACAACAGATCGTTATCAATGCCCGCCGCTTGCAGTGCGAGAATGCTCCGTTGTGGATGCTTGCTGATAACGCTTCTCTGCTCACTGTTGAGCACCTTATTGACGGCGTTGAGTTTATCGGCAATGGGGACCAGCGCGAGGTTTGCGCTCAGAGCCGCTTCTGTCAGCACGGGGATGCGCTGTTCATCAAGCCCGAACTGCCGGGCGATGAGCTGGCAGAGTATGGCGTAAAATATAATCTGTTCGTGAATGGTTGGTCCTGTGGAGTACAGATGTACCAACGCCAGGCAGGAGTCCGGTGCGTGTATACAGGCCCGCTCCAGGGCGTGCGCCAAATCCTGTATTTGGCCATGGGCCTCTGGTTCGCCGTTGGCGACTGCTGCCAGGGCGTTTTCAAGCGTGTGAAGATAATCCGGGTAACGGGCAAACGGATTGCAGTCCGCGCCATCGCCGGATGCCTCGTTGCCTTCCTGGTGCACCTCGATAATCCGGGGTTTGAAAAGACCACGCTCAAAAAGCTGTTCGAGCTGTGAATCGTTCTGGATCACATAGCCCTGACACAGCAGCACGCTGCCGTCTGAATCGTAAACTTCCCACGGAAGCGGCCGGCCAATTGTCAATGCGCCGGGAGCAATTCGAACAAGACTGGTCAAAATACTGTTTCCCGATGACTGCGTTGGCTTGAGCAGGTCTGACACCTGCCTGGCTCCGACTATTATAATAACGTTCGGGCGTTCAACACCCCGGAGGTTATTTAAAAGGATTTTGTTGGTCAGAGCTACCCATGTAAACGTTAAACTCTGCGAAAATACCCGTTTTTTATAACATTTTTAGGGTATTTTGTTATTAATCGTAGCAATCAACGATTACTGAGCTGCTCTGGATTATGCTTGAGCGATGCACTCTGATTTTTATGGAATTTCGTGAACATGTTGATGCGCCTTAAAACCGACTTCCGGTTGTCTATTATTACTCTTCTGGGTGCGAGTGCATTGCTCGGGATCACGCCGTTTGCGGTGATGCGCTTTCTGAGGGGCGAAGTGTTTGCCGGGTTGATAGACACCACCATTTTACTGACGGTTTTTGGCAGCATGTGTTACGCCTGGATAACCGGCAATACACGCCATAGTGGTATAGTGTTGGCCGTTGTCGCCTGCTTTGGCGCTGTTGTTGTCGCTGCGGTGGTTGGTGAAGTCGGGCTGTTCTGGCTTTATCCCTGCCTGGTAACCAGTTTTTTCCTTGTCGTTCCGCGCATTGCGATCTTTCTCAACCTTGCCTCAATAGGCGCCATGATGGCGATGGGCGATGTGTTTCAGTCGGGTGTACAAATGTGGACGTTCACCGCAACAGCCTTGGTGGTCAGTGCAACGTCCTTTGCGTTTGCCCAGCGAACCGAGCATCAGCGCGAGCGTCTGGAGCAGTTAGCCACCATGGATCCACTGACCGGTGTCAAAAATCGGCGCGCTATGGACGAGGCCCTCAATCTGGCGGCAGCCCACGCTGAGCGCACTGAATTGCCTTATGCCCTGGTGATGCTGGATATCGATCATTTCAAGAAGATCAACGATGAATACGGCCACGGAGTGGGAGATGGTGTGCTCGTTGATCTGGCCGCACTGATTCAACAGAGCACGCGTCGATCCGACCAGCTGTTTCGTTACGGCGGGGAAGAGTTCGTGATTTTATTGTCAGGCGTTGACGGGTCCGGCCTGACCGCCGTCATGAATAATCTTCAACATGCTTTGCGGAACAGGATGAGACATCCGGGAGGCGCTATCAGCGCATCGTTCGGAGTCGCCGTGTACAAACCCGGCGAAAGCGTAGACAGCTGGTTGGAGCGGGCGGACAGGGCGCTTTATGAGGCCAAGGAAACGGGCCGCGACCGGATCGTATTTGCGGAAGCTATTTCCACAGCCCCCGCCGCTAACGGCGATTTACCCGCGGGAAGCACCGGGCTAGTCGGTTGACTGGCCGCTGGCTTTCGGGCGATAGCCAAACAGCCGCCACCCCAGCAACACACTGGCCGAGGCCAACCCGCCGGTCAGCCCTACCCAGAAACCCGCAGCTCCCATCGCGGGAGCAATCAGATCGGTAAACGTCAGGGCATAGCCCAGCGGTAACCCCACACCCCAGAATGAGAACAGCATGATCAGCAAGGGAATGCCTGTATCTTTATAGCCGCGCAGGGCACTGATGCAGGTCACCTGGATAACATCTGCTACCTGGAAGATCGCCGCAAACATCAACAATCGAACGGTTACCGACTGAACATCGACATCGCTGGTGTACAGGGCAGCAATGCCCTGTGAGAAAACAAACAGGAGGATGGCGAAAACCAGAGCCGTTGCGGCCGCAAGAATCAGAGAGCTGCGGGAAATCAAACGAGCTGTATCCGGCGCGCCCGCACCGATAAGAAAGCTGATTCTTAATGTCAGCGCCATGCCAATACTCAGTGGCAGCATGAACAGCAGAGACACCACGTTCAGGGCAATCTGATGCCCTGCGACAACGACTGGGCCTAGTGGAGCGAGAAATAACGCGATGACAGAGAACACGCTGGCCTCGACAAAAATAGTGAACCCGATGGGTATGCCCATACTCAGGATATAGCGGATCAGCGCTGCGTTGGGCTTTGTCCAACTGGCGATCAGGTGAAATTGTTTGTAGAGCTGGCTGCGATTCAGGTAGATCAGCAGCGCAATGGCAGCAACCCCGTTGGAAAGGGACGTTGCCCAGCCGCAGCCGATGCCGCCCATGGCCGGCAACCCGAGCTTGCCGTAGATGAATATATAGTTAAGGGGTAGATTAATGAGTGTGCTTAGCACCGAGAACACCATAATCACGCGAGTGTGACCCAGGCCGTCGGTCAGCCCCCGCAGTGCTGTCATCAACAAAAGTGCCGGGATGCCCCAGGCAAACGCGTTCAGATAGCCCTGAGTGATGCGTGCGGTGTTGGCTTCGAGGTTTAGCCTTTCCAGAACGGGATGCACGTTGGTCAGCAACAGAATCATAACAATGGAGCCAACACCGGCGATATACAGGCCTTGCCAGGTCGCCGGCATTATTTTTGCCGGCGTACGCGCACCGTTGTAACCGGAAATAATCGGTTGCAGAGCTCCGAGCATGCCCATGAAAAATAAAAATAAAGGCATCCAGAGGCTGCTGCCGATGCCCACACCCGCCAGGTCTTCCGCGCTGGCGTGGCCGGCCATTATCGTGTCGATAACGCCATTGGCCATCTGGGCAATCTGGGCGATCAGGATAGGTCCGCCCAGTATTGACAGGGTTTTCCATTCGGTCAAAGTACGGGTTATAAGCGGCTGTCGTACTTCCGGCAGGGGCTGGTGTACTTCATCCATAGAATGCGTGGTCCGAAGGGTTGGAGCGGATAATCATCGAAAGCAAAATTCGCGGGGCGAATATCGTAACGGATCGCCACCGCGGGCGTCATAGGGATTTGCCACCAAAAGACGCTGAAAGCGGCCTCAAAATCCGTTAAAGTACGCGCCCGCAATTTCATACGGATAGCATGCATTATGGGCCTCCTGGTTTTTGTCACCGTACTCTGGGCATTCTCCTTCAGCCTGATTGGCGAGTTTCTCGCCGGCCAGGTAGACAGTGATTTTGCGGTGCTTAGCCGTGTATTGCTGGCAACGTTGATATTTTTGCCGTTTACTCGTTGGCGAGGCGTGCCCGGAGGTCTGAAACTGGGCGTGCTGGTAACCGGCATGCTTCAGTTTGGCATCACGTATTTGTGCTTGTATCGCTCGTTCAGCTATCTGACGGTTCCGGAAGTGTTGCTGTTCACCATATTCACGCCGCTTTACGTAACTCTCATTGATGACGCCCTGTCGCGTCGATTTTCCCCGGTTGCACTGGTTGCGGCCGCCATAGCCACATTAGGCGCCGGCGTCATCCGCTACGATGGCCTCAGCGAGGATTTTGTCACCGGCTTTCTGTTGTTGCAGGTCGCGAATTTTACCTTTGCGGCCGGTCAGGTGGGCTACAAACACGTGATGCAGCGTTATCCGGTTGATATCCCTGCGTTTCGTACGTTTGGCTACTTTTTCATGGGCGCACTGATTATTGCGCTGCCCTCCTTCGTGGTGTTTGGCAATTCTGACCGCCTGCCGGCTACCGCTGTGCAATGGGGCGTTCTCACCTGGTTGGGGCTTGCCGCGTCCGGGCTGGGTCTGTTCTTGTGGAACCGCGGAGCCTGCCGCGTGGATGCGGGCACACTCGCGATCATGAACAACGTGTTGGTGCCTGTCGGGTTACTGGTAAACCTGCTCATCTGGAACCGGGATGCGGATTTACTGAGGCTGGCCATAGGGGGCGGGATCATTGCTGCGTCCTTGTGGGTCAATGCCCGCCGCCACTCTCACATTGCTAATCGGGCCGCTCTTTAACCAGGCCTGTTCAGGCCTGGCTGTGCCGGTCTGGGCTTTGGCGAACAGCATGGAAATCAGTTTTACTCAACGTTCGTGATGGCCCGCAAAGCCTCCATGTGAGGTTTTACGGCTTCAATATCAGCGAGCGGAGCGTCGTTGGCCCTTTGCGTAAGGCCAAGCGTCTTCTTTTCTGTCGCAGACGGCTCTGTGTGACAAATTTGTGAAGTTTTCGCGTTAGACTTACAAATCATAATCCCAGCATCGCGACACCAGGAACGCCATGACACGCACAGTACTGATTATTGAGGATAACCCCGGAATCGGTGAGTTGGTCAGTATGCAGGTCAAGGATCTGGATATGGAGCCGATTCTCGTGGATCGCGGCGATGACGGCCTTGAGCGATTTCGCCAGGGCGGTATTGATCTGGTTGTTCTCGATTTGATGCTGCCGGGGCTTGACGGGCTGTCAGTTTGCCGGGAAATTCGCGCGATCCCAGGCTACGTGCCTGTACTGATACTGACGGCCAAAAGCACAGAGCTGGACCGGGTGCTTGGCCTCGAAATGGGCGCAGACGACTACTTGACCAAACCGTTCAGTGTTGCTGAGCTTGCCGCTCGCGTTAAAGCCTTGTTCCGACGGGTGGATGCGCTTTCTGCCCAAGGCTCTGAACCGGAAAAAGCGGAAGAAGTAGAAGTGGATGGTCTCAGAATAGACCCGGTTCGGCGCCGAGTGTTTGTTCGTGGCAACGAGGCAGAGCTTACGGCCCGTGAATTTGATTTGCTCTGGCATTTTGCCTGCCATCGCGGCCGGGTGTTCAGCCGGGCGCAACTGCTGGATGCGGTATGGGGGTATAACCATGAGGGCTATGAGCATACGGTTAACACCCACATCAACCGTTTGCGCAACAAAATTGAAACCAACCTGGCCGAGCCCCGTTATGTGCAAACGGTTTGGGGTGTTGGTTATCGGTTTCTGGACTGATCCATGGCCCAACCGTTGTTTCAAACCCTGTATGCACGCCTGGCGATTGGCCTGTTTCTGCTTCTGGTCATTGTGGGTGGGTTGTTCACTGCTCTGAGTTTATATTCCGTGCGCGAATACAGCGCGGCCATAAATCAGGCACTCAACCGTGATCTGGCCAGTCATCTTGTGTCGGATCGCAACCTGGTGACCGATGGTAAAATCAACCACAGCGAGCTGGAACGCCTGTTCACGCTTTATATGACCATCAACCCCAGCATTGAGATCTATTTGCTGGACAAGGATGGGCGCATTCTTTCCTTTTCGGCCGATCCAACCAAAATCAAGCGCAAGCACGTTTCGCTGAAACCGATTCATCAGTTGCTGGAAAACCCGGATGCCTATCCATTGCAGGGTGATGATCCACGCAGCCACGATCGCCGCAAAGTCTTTTCGGTCACGCCGGTGCCCAACGCACAGAACCCCACGGGCTATTTGTATGTGGTGCTCAGGGGCGAGGAGTACGATTTTGCCGAGAGCATGGTGCACGGTGATCGTCTGTTGCAGATGGGCGGCGGCGCTTTGGCCATCAGCCTGTTTGTGGGGTTGCTGGCAGGCCTGGTGTTCTTCCGGCTGCTGACACGGCGGCTGTCGCGGTTGACCGCTCGGGTTGAGGCCTTTGAGGCGGAAGCGAAAGATCTCACAACCGTGGGCGCCGCAGACAGAGCCAATGTTCCCGGCGACGATGTGGATTATCTGACAACCCGTTTTGATCAGATGTCAGCGCGCATTGCGGGCCAGTTGGAGTTGCTCAAGGACAAGGATCATCAGCGCCGTCAATTGGTTGCCCAGGTGTCACACGATTTGCGCACACCTTTGTCATCCATTCAGGGCTACCTGGAAACGCTCGGGATGAAACAGCAAAAGCTGAGCCCCGCCGAGCGCCGGCGTTTTCTGAACGTGGCACTGGCTGAAACCCTTCGCCTTAGCAAACTGGTTGACGAACTCTTCGAACTGGCGGCGCTGGATGCCCGCGAGCGCCAACCCTTTTCGGAGCCGTTCATGCCGGCAGAATTGCTGTACGATGTGGTGCAAAAGCACCGGCCCAAGGCTGAACAGGCGGGCGTTGTACTGAGTATTGTCACGGCTCAGCCGGCTATGGTACTGGCTGATATTGCCATGACGGAGCGCGTGCTGGACAACCTGATCGGCAACGCCATTGATCACTCGCCGGAAAGTGCCGAAGTAAAGCTGAGCGTAACAACGGACAGCGAAGGCGTTGAAATCTGCGTGTTAGACGACGGCAAAGGCATTGCGCCAGAAGATATTGATCATGTTTTTGATCCGTTTTACCAGGCGCCGGGCGCCAACCGCAGTGGACATGCGGGGCTTGGGCTTGCGATCGCGCGTCGAATGGCGGAACTGCAGCAGGGCCGTGTCTGTGTTGAAAATCATCCGGGGGCCGGTGCGGCATTCCGTTTCTGGTTACCTCTGGCAGGTTCAACCGTAAAAGAATCCACAGTGTTATAGATTCGTAAGAATTAAGGAACGATTTGGTGAAACCACGGCGATAGGATAGGTACTGAAGAGTTCTCTCAGCATTTTTTCAACGTGTCTCTGAACAGTAATCCCAGGAGAGTTGTTATGAACCGAAAAGCATTGGCAATGGTCGCCGCGCTGCTGGTAGCAGCCACCGGGGCCTTATATGCCACCGTTGCGACGGCCGAAAAGAACACGGCCAGCTCTAGCAAGTACGCGCCGTCAGACCCCGGCCTTGAGGTTGCGACCTTTGCGGGTGGCTGTTTCTGGTGCGTGGAATCCGGCTATGAAAAGATCCCGGGTGTGGTAGAAGCGGTCTCTGGTTACACGGGCGGCGACGAGCCCAACCCGACCTATCAGCAGGTTGGTTCTGGCAGCACCGGGCACACAGAAGCGGTGCAGGTGTACTACGATCCGAAGAAGATTACCTACGAAGGTTTGCTGCAGGGCCTATGGCGAATCATGGACCCGACGGATGCCAACGGCCAGTTTGTTGACCGCGGCAAGCAATACCGCCCGGGAATTTTCTACACCACCCCGGAACAGAAACGCCTGGCGGAAGCTGCAAAAAAAGAACTGCAGGCCTCGGGAATTTATGACAAGCCGGTGGTCATTGAAATTACGCCGTTTAAGGCGTTCTACCCGGCCGAAGATTATCACCAGGATTACTACAAAAAGAATCCGATTCGCTACAAGTTGTATACCTATAATTCAGGCCGCTATCAGTTTATCGAGAAGGTCTATGGTGAAGACTACGAGTTGGATTTCAGCCAGTTCAAGCCTGATAGCATGGGCCAGGAGAACGCCAAAAAGAACACCGAAAAGAACGCAGCTGTAAGTCAGCCTGCCGGGAAACAAGGGTTCGATCCGAAGACGTTCGTAAAGCCGGATTCAGAAACTCTCAAGCAGCGTCTTACCAGCAAACAGTATGACGTCACACAGAACGACGGCACCGAGCGGGCGTTCAGCAATCCGTACTGGGATAACAAGCGCGCGGGGATTTACGTGGATGTTGTGTCTGGTGAGCCCTTGTTTTCTTCCCGTGACAAGTACAAATCCGGCACCGGTTGGCCGAGCTTTACCCGCCCGCTGACGTCAGACGGGGTTGTGGAAAAAGTAGATACCGGGTTTTTCTCAACGCGCACCGAGATTCGCAGCCGCTTTGCCGATTCTCATCTTGGGCATGTGTTCAACGATGGCCCGGCGCCTGCCGGCTTGCGCTACTGCATGAACTCAGCCGCGTTCAAATTCATACCCGAGGCAGAAATGGCTGATGCAGGCTACGGCGAGTGGCTTCCGCAAGTGATGGCGTCGAAGTAAAACGCGACAGACGCCTTAAAGCCACAGATCGCCGATAGGGGTTTGCGGGCTGAAGTGATGATGTATCTGAGCCTGGAACAGTTCCGCAGTGGCGATGGCATCAATCAGAGCGTTATGGGCTGCGTAGTGAGGCAGTCCATAGCGCGTTCTGCTACCGGCCAGGCGAATGGATATCGGTTTTTCACCCTTCACTCTCTGTAGAAAAGTCGGTTGCCGGTCTGGATGCAGGTGTGCCTCAATCGCCATGGTATCGATAACGGGAAAGCGGATACCCTCATCAAGGCGCCACTGCAATGCCACATTCAGGAAAGGTCGTTCGATGCTCCTGAAATGCACCACCGGAATGCGGCCGTTCAGGCTGGCAAACACTTCCTCGAGTATGTCTGATAAATCCGGTGCCTGGTCAATGTCGGCGTGGGTGATGCCGTGAAACGTAACCGATGTCTGGTGCAAGGGTAATCTGGGGCGAACCACCCAGTGTTTTGCGCCGCCCAGAGCAATGGCGTCGAGCGTAAAGGGTATCAACCCGATGCTGACAATTGAGTGCTCTTCGGAATCCAGACCGGTGGTCTCGAAGTCCAGAGCGACCATAGGAACGTCGCAAATCGGCGTTTGAGCAGACACGCAGCCGGCTTCATAAAAGGCTTTGAGAACAGGTGCCTCAGCCATACTCGCCAGCGTCTGGTATTGTTCTGGCCACGGCAGACGCTTAATCGCATCGGGCACGGGTACGTTCTCAGACATGGCGAGTTGCCTGGGTGTTGTAGCGGAACCTCAGAAACTTCTGGGCGTTGCTAACGACCTGGAAAGCGTCTTTGAGATGGCTGCGCTCGAACGGTGACAGGTCTTCCGGCCGCACGTTGTTATCCGGCTCTTCCCCCGCTTCAATAGACAACGCCTGGTGGCGGATGCGCACGATAGAAATGAATTCGAGAGCGTCTCTCAGGTTGTCCAGGTCGTCTTCGAGGAGGAGTTTGGTTTTACCGATGCTTTTGAGGCGTTCGAACGAGTTTTGCGCCTCGGAACCGCAGGCCAGAGCGTGAATCCGGATGAGGTCTGACAGCGGCGCCGTCCCTCGGCGCTTCAGGTTGAAGGTTTTCTGATGTTTGCCGTCTTCTTCCAGCACAAAGGTGCGGAAGAAACCCAAAGGCGGCGTTCGATTGAGGGCATTGCGCGCCATCAATGTCAGAAAAAGCTGGCTGTTGCTGGCTTGGTCTGCAACCAGGGACTTGAGCTCTTCGGCAAACTCGGTGCGGCCGTAGATGCCGTCCAGATCAAAGAAAATATTGCTGTTCAAAAGCCCCTCTGCCCTGGGGTTTCCAATCCAGTCGAGAAAGTAACTGCGCCATACCTTCAATGGCTGGCGCCATTTCGGGTTGGTGGCCATGATGTCGCCCGTGCAGTAGGTGTAGCCACATTCTGCCAGGCCGTCGGATACAAACTTTGCCAGCGCCAGAAAATACGCGTCGTGTTCTTCCGGTACAAAACGGTCGTCCAGAATCATCGCGTTGTCCTGGTCCGTCACAACCAGTTGTTCGTCCCGGGCCATGGAGCCCAGTGCCATAAAGCAGTAGGGCACGGGCGGCGGTCCCAGTTTCTCTTCGCCCAGTTCCAGCAGGCGTTGGGTAAAGCTGCGGCCAATGCCGGCCATGGCGCTGCCAATCATGTGCGAGTTGGCATGTTCGTTGACCATGCGCACAAAACTGTCACGCACGTCGCGACTGATTTTCTTCAGGCCTCTTACATGCTGTTGGTGGTAAATATTGCTCACCAGATACAGGCTGCTCTGGCTTTCATACTTCACAATATCCGCAAGCGCGATCACGCCCCGAACTTCATGGCCGTCCAGCACGGGCAAATGATGCACGTTGTTATGCAGCATGGTGAGCATGGCTTCAAAAATGTAGCTGCTGGCGCGAATAGTGATCAACCCGTCAGACATGATTTCGCTGATGGGTGTTTCAGAGGGGAGCGCTTCGGTCACCGCCCGTGTGCGCAGGTCGCGGTCGGTGATAATGCCTGTCAGACGCGCGTTGTCGCCCTCTCCGTCCATGAGCAGCAGAGCCGACACGCCCTTGTCCGTCATAATGCGCGCGGCTTCCTGTAATCGCACGGTGGTGGGCGCTGAGACGGTTTTTCGGGAAATCAGGCGGCTGACCCGAGAGGTCATCAATTCGTTGGATTTTTCCCGGCGCGACAGTGCCGACCGTAGCCTGCTGCGATCTTCTATTTCCACAAAGTCTGCAAAATTCTCATCGTTCTCAAACAGGTGGTGAAAAATCTCGGCGGGCACACGGTAAAGCAGGCTGTCTTCCAGGGCCCGCGCAGGAAACCTCACTTGTCGATGCATCAGCAGGCCAAACTGGCCGAATATTTCACCCTCACCGATGCGATTATAAAGCTCGCCGGAGCGCCGGAAAATTTCTACGGCGCCGCTGCGCACGTAAAACATATAGC
>LAZR01001303.1_pt1 | contig 15983 bp, 15 predicted proteins | sample 329461 | NCBI WGS metagenome assembly LAZR01 (sample SAMN03002196, study PRJNA259156) | marine sediment metagenome | biome: sea floor; feature: Hydrothermal impacted sediments; material: marine sediment; isolation source: Loki non-amplified sample from Loki's castle hydrothermal vent sediment ...
TGTGATTTCAGAGGGCGGGCAACAAGATACAGGAACACTTAGGTATGCCTCAACGAACGGTACTCATGTGGATGCTACGAAGTTAATACAGTTTATGCCGTAGTTGGTATAAGACTAAAGGCAGCCCATCTTGATGGTGTTGTTAAAGAAATTGCTATGTCTATGTTAGCAGAGACTAATGATAATTATGAGTGGTTGATAATAATGAATCCTGATGTGGCTGGTACGTTTACGTATAGTGATGAGACAAATAGTATTGTACAGGTGGCTAGGGGTGCTTTAGCTAATGTTGTTACCAACGGTATACCACTTAACGGCGGTTGGGGGCAACAAAAAGCTATATTAGATAATCTTTTAGAAAATTCATTACGGTTAGGATCATTAATTGACGGAACACCGGACGAGTTAGTTTTGTGTGTTAGGCCGTTATCCACAATGCTTGACATCCAAGGAGGTATAACATGGAGAGAACTATCATAATATGAGAATACTATTAAAAAGATTATTATTTCCTATTTCTATTATTATCTTTCTATATAAGTTTGCTAATAAGGAAGCTAGTAAAATGCATAGAAAGTTTAATAAAAAATATTAATTAAATAATTGGCAGGATATTTGCATGCCGACTAAATATAATTGTACACATAAATATATTGTAAGATGAGTGATGAGAACAAACAGGCTAATCCGTTTGCCCCATATAATGAGAATGTTAGTGGGCCTTACGTAGAACCTGTAGAAGAACCTGTTGAAGAGCTAATAGAGGAACCTGTTGAGGAACCTATAGTTGAACCAGTGGTTGAGCCTATAGAAGAGCCAGTAGAGGAGCCCATTGAAGAAGTAGTAGAAGAAGAAATTGAATCAACAGAACCGGTAGTAGAACCGGAGGATATAATTATAGATGAATGGGACACCACTCCCGTTATTGAGGCTGAGACCAATACAGAGGTCGATTATACAGCTCTTGGTACGGAGTTAGGTTTTGAAGTTACTTCTAAAGAAAGTTTAGTTACAAAAGTTAAAGAGCTTAGTGAGCAAGCCTCCATAGACCCCTTAGCAAGAGTTCCAGAACAACTTAAGAAGGCTATAGACTTGGCACAAAAAGGTGGAGATTATCTAAGGTTCCTCGGTGTTACCGATGTTGATTATAGTAAGATTGATGATAGAACTCTTTTAGAGAATGATCTAGCACAGCATTTCCAAGATGAAACTGGTGTTGTGGATAAGGAAGCTCTTCAAGACTATATGGAATCAATAGATGAAGTTGATTTGGGAATCAGAGCTAAACAACTCAAATCTCAATTGATTTATGCTCAAGCACAGGAATCAGATAAACTGCAAATGGAAGCCAGCCAAAGGCAAGCGGTAGCCGAGCAGGATTTGAAGAGGGTTATAAAGAGTGTAGATGAGATTAGAGGGTTTAAACTTAATCCTAATCACAAAAAAATGTTATTTGATGGTATCTCTTCTGGGGATATGATCGCAGAGATGTTTTATGGCAAAGACGGTCAGATAGACTTTGATAAGGCTGTTAAGATTTACTTCGACTATAAGTATGGAGATAAAGCTAATACAGTTTTACGACAAAGAGCAAACACCGCAGCCAAAAAGCAGGTGCTAAAAGAACTAGGAAACGTCAACGTAGAAGTTGGTGCAGATGGATTGCCGGATGTAACTCCGAAAGTTCGTACAAGTCAAGATGATTTACGTGACCACCTAACTAGCGGCGCTGCTATGAATAGATAATAAAATATAAATAATATACGATAATGGCACAAGCAGGTTTACCGCATAGTGCGTTAGTAGGCGGAAATTCGGTAAGGAGTACGATCCTTCAAAGTTACGTCTTTAATGCTGGGATACACGATCCCGAAATTAGTAATATCCTGTCTTATAAATATCCTCAGTACTACATGACAGCAATGTTAGATAGGCTAGGTTCTTATGAGGCAGTCGCACAAGACACATATTCTTGGTTTACAATGGATAGAACTCGTCAGAGTGGAACTATTTCCGCCCTTGCGAATGGAACAACTACTTCAGCAACAATTGAAGTAGCTGAATTTGTATACTCAAGCCCTAACCTCGGTTATGCGTTAGTTGGTGATATCTTCCGCATTGAAAGTGGAGAATTAGCTAAAGTAACAGCTATTACTGTAGGTAGTTCCGATTCATCTGCTCAAAAATTAACAGTTGAGCGTTTAGCTGGAGGCAGTTGGTCTACAAGTTTAATACTTGATACTTGGAAAATTGGTCATATGTTTACAGCGTTTGAGGAAGCATCTAGTGCTCCTGGAACTCGACTGTACTTACCGACTGAAGAGTACAATTATACCGCTATCTTGAGACGTTCTTTCAAGATTTCTGGTTCTGAATTTACCAACCGAACTCGAATCGGCGACGGTTCAGCTTGGTATTGGGAGAAAGAAGACCTAGAAATGAAGGAATTCGCTCGTGATAAAGAGGGTTTGGTTATGTTTGGTGAGCGGGCATCTAATAGCTCCTCAGTAATCAAGCACACAAAAGGTATCTGGCAGTACGCAGTAGATAATGGAGTTAGTAATGGCTTCGTTGCAGCTACTGGTGTATCTGAAACAGATATTCAAGATCACATCAAGGATTTACTTATCCAAGGTGTATCTAATGAGATTCTTGTTCTTTGTGGGGCTCAGTTTTTAGCTGACTTCCAACGAGCTATGAGAGATTACGCCGTTAATGGTGCAATTAATTTTGGTAACTTTGGTGGAAACACTGTTGGTCTAGACTTCCAAGAGTATAAGTTCATGGGTAAAACTATGAAGGTTGTATACTACGAATTGTTTGATGACACAGCAATGCTTCCTACACCAGTTGCTAGTTTATCATCTTCTGTTGTTAACTTCTCTAACACTTCATTGTGGTTAGATTTGGGAACTGACACTAATGGTAAGAAGCTTATTTCTTTGAAATATAAGGAACATGACGGACAATCTCGTAAGTTTATTCACGCTTACGAAGTAGGTATGATGAATCCAGCAGGTCAAAACGGTGGACAGGTTTCCACTGGTGGTGACTTCTTCCTGGTTCACTATCTCTCTGAATGTGGAGTAGAAGTAAGATTATCTAATCGCCTTGGTATTTTAAAAGCGACTAGCTAATAGAAGATACGCATGACTGGGGGTTACAGCCCCCTACATGCTTTTTAAACGATAGACAATATATAGACATGACAAAAATAATCAACGTCTTGAACAACGGAAATAAGTTTGGTGCGAAAGTAGGTGTGGTTAATGTTAATGCTTTTAACGTTTCCCCTAATACTATCACAGCAGACGCAACTCCGGCAACTATCCCAACAGGTGAGTTAAATCTCTATGATTATTGGAGGGTTACACAGGATGACGCATCTACGGATGAGTTTGATCTTCCCGATGCAGCAGCTATTGGGCAAGTTTTAACTATCTTCTGTGTCACTGCTTTTGAGTTAAGGACAGAAACAGACAGTAATGATATTAATAACGTTTCAGTTAAGGGTTACACTACTACAGCTGGTGATGTACTAACTTGTTTCAAAGTTAGTTCTACCGATTGGTTGGTAACTAGCGTTACTATACTAGGTGCGGCTGTAACAGTAACAGCTGGTGTATCAGCGTAATAGAATGACTAAGGGCTTTAATGGGAGAGCCCTAATCTCCCTTTTTGTTATAAATTATAAATGTAAAGAAAATGCCAGATTTTAATAATTTTGTGTACTTTGTATTAGTACGCAACGGTAATGCATCATATAGCTTTACGGGCTATTCAGATATAGAGACGGGGGAAGTTAAAGTTATAAACTTTGGCAAGAAAGACCCAAAGACAGGCAACGATTTGCCCCATAGGTTTAGGTTTGATAGGGCCCACCGATCAATGCGATGGAATAAGAACCATAAAGACATACATGGAAACTCTGTTGTAGATTTCTTAAGAAATTTCCCGGAATGTGGAGGCTCACCTGGTGGTGTCTACACTGAGGTAGACGGAGAACCTTTCCAGAGCAATATGATGTTTAAGGAAATGAATGAGAGTAAAGATGCAGAGATTGCATTAGACGCAAAAAGACTTAAGAACAAGGCCGAAACAACAGCTTTGAAACTTAAAGGGGAAGAGCTTAGCGATATGGCTGTTCTTTGTGGTATGTTGTCAAAAGATGAAGGCATGCAATTACACCGTGTAGTTGAATATGCTGGAGCAAGTCCAGAGAAATGGCTGGAAATGTATGATCAACCAGAACGTACTGTAAAAGCACTATTACAAAAAGCTGTAGCTGCTGGGGTAGTTGACAATTCTAGAGGGACATTATACGTATGGGAAAATATTACTATTGGGGCGAACGAATCACTAGCAATATCAAAACTCATGGAAGACTCCTCTATACGGGAAGCTATAGAACAGAATCTAACAGTTTTAGGAGCTTAACTCTTAATATATACTAGTAAAGAAATTACCCCGCCGTGAGCGGGGTTTTCTGTTTATTCTAATTGGTACGGTTCTTGTTGAATTCTTAACGATTTAAAGAAATACTATGACTATAGAAAACATGCATATTTGGTTTGATATCCTTCAAGACAAATATAATACTCCCTATTTTACCGCAGCAGAACGAGACCACTTTATTAATGATGCAGCTCTAGATTTTGTTTTAGAGTTTCTTCATGAGGATAAAGATGGAAACAAGGGACTAGAGGATACCCCATACTCTAATATGGCATTAAAAAATATACTCTTAACTGTGCCGGTGACAGCAGCGTCTGCTCTATTAACCACCGCAGCTATTAGTACAGCTATTTCAGCTGCTGATATGATAGTGCCTGTTAAAATAAGACCACAAACAGTTAATACTAGATCAGCAAAGTTTACCCGCCATCAGGACATTGATGAGGATTTAAACAACACCCTATCTGATTTAGCAGCATCTAGTCCCAGAGCTAGCTATGTAATACAGGATGATGGTATACAGATATACCCAACTACTGATTATGCCGTTGTAGTATTTGATATGGTAATACTAGTAGCACCCACAGATGCAGTACACAGTGCTAGTACAGACCTAGTAGACCTACCGGGTTTTACCCACCGAAAGATAGTTGCTAAAGCATTAGTAAAAACAGGGTTAGTGACAGAGGATCAAGCTATATCCCTAATGGATGGCGTAACAGCAGGATAATGATTAAAAAATTTATTGTAAGAATAATACGATTGTTAAAAGGAGTAGGAGTTTTAAAAAATATTTATAAGATAAGTTATCAAGGACAAGGAGTTAGTCTTAATCAATACTACTCTAGTGGGCACTGGTCTATAAGGTATAAGTTGGTAGCTAAGTATCATGATATATTTAAAGACTTATTTGAAGAGTCCGAATTAAAAGAACTAGACGGTTTCTATCTACTTATGTTTTATAATAGTAGACACGATGTTGATAATACCGTTGGGTTAACTAAACTATTTGTAGATGCACTTAAGGGTCTATACGTTAAAGAGGACAATAAAAAATTTTATAAGGGGGTAATGCTCTTCTGTGATGGAAGTCTCCCAACAAACACATTTGAATTTTATATATTAGAAGATGGCAATAACATCACAAGCACTAATAGACGATGTGAAACTCAGGTTGAGCTCTTCGAAGCTAACTAGTGACTTTCCTATCTCAGATTTGCAGATTATGCAATGGTTAAGAATAGCCAGGGATAAGATCGTTACATCTTATTTAGAGATATCATTACAGAGGGATAATCACGTTCCCGGAGAATTAATAGAGGTTGTCAAGACAGGTACACCATCTTCTGTTGATGAGGGAATTACTGTATATGAATTGGCGCTGGGCGCTAATGTGGAGTTTCTTTCCATAAAAGATAATAAACAATTAACCTCAGCTGTAATAATTGACACCACAGCTGATACACAGGTAAAGGCTAGAGTGGTAGATTTTCAGGAGTTAGAGAATATCCGTATAATGGAATTTACTAAACCTACAGCTGCACATCCTATATGCTACATTAGAGGAACATCAGTATGGTTTGAGGGAATAGCTGCATCATCTACCGCTACAGTGTACGGTGTTAAAGCTTATACAGATTTAACAGTAGACGTAGCAGACATGCAATTTATAGGTTCACAAGCAGGTGATATAGCTGAAATGGCTACTAAACTAGGTCTATTTGAATTACGACCGGAACTCTATGATACTATTAACGACGGTAAGATATTAACTATTAAGCACACTAGATAATGGCATCAAAGTTTATAACAATAGATGAAGTAGTTGCGTCAGCCGCAGCAATAGCTAAAGGGGCTACAGATCAGGAAAGACACCTTATGAGACAATGGGTCTATGATGGTAATGCTGAGGTAGGTTTCTCTAAGTTAAATATGAAGGTTAGTAAGCAACTAGAACTTGATGACTACTCAACCGCTAAACCACTAGATCATGTTAGAACTCTAGAGTTAGCTCTATATGACAGCAATGACCGTGAGATGATGACCAGGTTTAAAGGGTATGGTAAGAATGAGGACTTTGATGTTGGTGTAGCTAGAACACATGAAGATGTTAGGGAGGTAATTAGTATTATCAACATAACAGAGGATAATGACTTCTTTCACACCGAGCAGTTTGATAATGAAACACCAGAGGATGCTTATATTATTACTAAATATCTAGCTGTACCAGTTGATGATAATGGTTGGCCTTTAATACCAGCATCTAGCAAACTATCCGTTATGTTATATGTTAAATGGATGCTAGCACTAAGGGAAGATAAGGACTCACGGATTGAAGAGAAACAATGGAGAGTAGCTAAGGCGGCAGCCTATGGTAAACTCCAAACCCCAGATATCTATGAAGCTAGAGAGATAGCTATGAAGATACATTCTATGATTGATAAGCCTGTTTTACGAGATAGACAATTCTAATGCCAAGTAAGTTACATAAGAATACATTCGAAGGTGGACTAAACACCGATGTAGATAAGAACACCATACCTAGTAACCAATATGAGGCCGCTAGTGGCGTTACTATATCTAACGACGGGAATTATGGTAAATTATCTGCTATTAAGGACTCTGTCAAGGCTGCAACACTGATAGCTAATGCTAGTATATCTGACTATGATGATATTCATATAATGGATATGATACCAGCTAGAATTAAAACAGGAGCTAGTACTAATGTTGAAGGTGCTATAATCTTTGTATATAATGATAATGGCAGTGGTACGTTTCAGGTGTATGCATTTACACCAACCTCCACAATGACACAATTATACACTGAAACTGTTTCATTATCAGATGATAAGCGCTTCATAGATGCTGTTATCTATAGAGAGAACGATATTGATTATGTTTACTTTGCTGATTACCAAGAGGCATTAAAGAAGATAGCATGTGATACTACTCAAACCCTCCCATTAAAAAGAGAGCAAATACTTCTTTTACAAACTGGGTTTAGGGGTAGAATTGATGATATAGATATTGAAACAGGTAATGGAGGTGATTTACTATGTGGAACGTACCAGTTCTCCTTTAGACTATTTAATTCAACCAAAAATAGATATACTAAGTGGTCTGTACTAACAAACCCTGTAGTTATAGGGATGAGCCACCCTAGCAATGAACAACCCTATGGTGGTGTTGGTTTTATTTCAGATGCAAACATTGAGTTAAATTATTCATTTGAACAGAACTATGTAACTAACTCTTTATACGATTTCGTACAATTTGCTGTAATAGAAAATATTGATGGAACTAAAGAGGCTAGCTTAACCGTAAAGGCACTAGCACCTGTAGCACTATCTAATGTTGCGGCAGGTACAAATATTACGTATGACTACTCCACTAATGTTGCGGCAGAGGAACTTTTAACCATAGATGCCCTGACAGTAGATGATGCGGCTATTAAGTCCGTGAGGACACTCCAAATCAAGCATAACAGGCTAATCGGTGGTAATGTTATATATCATGAATTAGCCTATAATCATGGGTCAGGTGATCCTATAGTTGCAAGCGGTAGTTCACCTACTATATCAGCTCTTACCGGAGCAATGGCATATAGTAATTATGAGAATGCTACAAATAAGGTTGGCTATTGGAGAGGTGAGGTATATAGATTTGCTATTAGTTACTTTGATGAGTTTGGTAACTACTCCAGACCAAAGATATTAGACCTATCCGGCATCACCGATAATAAAGCTACTGTTGGTACAGACATACGATTCCCGGAACGTAGTAACGGCTTATATGGTACGCTTCTAAATGCCAGTAGCAACGTACAGGCTATGTATCTCAACTTAACAGGAATTGATAACCACCCAACATGGGCTAAAGGGTTTGTGATACTTCGAGTCCCAAGGAAAAAGAAGATACAATTCCAAACTCCGCTTGTACCCTCTGTATTGGTTCAACCAGCACAGGCTAAGGGAGATTATCCAGACCAACGAAAAGACGAACTTGGTCAGCTTCTCGATGTTCTTAACGTCGAAGCTGCTAATCCAGACGGAACATATGTACCTAAGAACTTCTTCCACGTATTGCCTAAGAGTATGGTAAATCAGGGAGAGCTTAAGGCTATTACATCAACTACCGGTAGAGTTTACTTTATCAATACAAGTTCATTCTTCTTACAACTTAAGACTGATTTGAATGGTAACTTCTCTTTATACCCCACGTCAAGTGAGAGTTTACTATACGGACATGTTTCTGGTGCGGGTTCTAATACGCCTGAGATTTGGAAAGATTCAGGAACTAAAGTTACAGCAGCTGATCCATCTATTGATGTTTTATACCAATCTAGAACTATAGGGGTTACATTATGGTCGGGTGATATAGGGTTAGACCCATATACGACGGATGGTGACGTTATGACATTTGCAAATCCAACAACTAGAGATTATTTGATAACTATTTCAGACGCTTAATATGTCAATAACAGTAGGACAAAATCAAAAGGATGAAATTTTCTACGAGATTAACTCAAACGATTTAGTGGGGAATGAGTCTGTTCACTATATATTCCCACCTCTCCATATTTATAATCATGGTGGTCAGATACTAGAGGAGTATAGACCAAGACCAGATGATAGAATAGTTAATAAAGATATTGCTATTCTAAAGTATGATAACTATAGGGATACAACACAAACCAGTAAAGGGTTTAATGGTGTTAATACATATACAGATGGAGACTTTGCTTTCACAAACTCAGCTGGGGCTTTCTATGCTATACAGGCAGATGATTATTTTAATCATCATACTGGGAATGATACAACTATTACAGTACCAACCTTAGACCGTGGTTCAGCTAACCCAAAAATAGCAGAGGCTATACAATTACCTAAGTCTAGTACAGGGGGTACTTTTGCTAATAGATCAATGAAGATGAAAACCTCTAATGTTAATAGGTTTGACGATATAGAGGTTACTGGTTTAGATGAAGGTGAAAAACCAGAGGGGCAACAAATGGTTGCAATTAGATTAGGTGAAGACAGTATAGAGGATGTAACATATAGATTGTTTGATACAGCAACAATTTCGTCTAATGTTGATGTTAATATTACTTCCGCAAATACTATTTACACACAAATTAGAGCACAGGCAGGTCGAAGCGCTTGGGCAGGTATAGCTAATGGGTTAGTCAATGAAGCAGACAATACCTTTATAAACGCAACAGCAGCTGAAAACTCAGCTTATGTAAGTGGTGTTGAGATCGTTAATATAGAGCGTGATCTAGATGATCTAAGATATGGTGATGATGAGGATGAGATGCCATTTCAGTTTACTGGGGCTATGCATGTCTTTACTGATACAGAATTAGATACTACAGGTGGTAGTGGAGTAGAGGGGGGAAGTGCTGTACCAATTTCTGTTAACGTTTATGGTGGAGACTCTTTTATAGGACTCCACACATTTAAGGTATCCGATTCAACTTATGTTTTAACTGACCCTGATAAAGAAGCAGATAACTCAGGTACTCCGGGCACAATTATAAATCAGGTAGACAAATGGGGACACTATTTTGACAAACTCTCTAACGACGCAGGTCTTGAGGGCGAGGACATGAGTAGACCTTATCCATTACGTGGAGCATCTCAAACTCTAACAGTTCTACTAGAATCAGAGATTAACCCTAACGTTGTTGAGAGATCAGCACACACTGGATTTACAGACGCTTTACCAGTACCAAGGGCGGAACAGCCGGGGCAGATACGTTCTAAATTTGATTACAGGTTTAATCTAGACTATGCAAGACAGAATGATACTAAGATATGGTTACCCTTCAATACCTTTGAGAAAGTTAATACTAGCTTTAACAGTAGAGTAATCTATAGTGACCCTAAGATATACAAAAGTGATATAGAGGGCTTTGATACATTTAAAGTATTAAACTTCTACGACTTAGACGAGACCTTCGGAGATATCTCTAAGTTACAACTAGGTTCAGATAGTGTATATGCTTTCCAAGAAAAAGGTATACAGTACATTCCTATATTAGCTGAAAGCGTAGAACTTGCAGAAGGAGGAACACTAGCTGTACGTAGTGGGGAGATTATAGGTACGCCTATAGTAGTATCCTCTAAGTATGGTACACAACACCCTAAAACAGTAAAGTCAGACGGTAAGGTAGTATTTTTTGCAGATCAACTTAACAAGGTAGTTGGGGTAGTTAGTGGTAGGGATGTAGAGTTTATAAGCAGAAATAATATGAGGACTCACTTCAGGACACATCTTAACTCAGTAACCCTAGACTTATACGGAATATATGATACTAGAAGAAATGAGTACTGGTTAATTAATAGGGAAGAGTCTGCTACAATATTTAATCTAGACAGTGGTACCCGTCAGTACATATGGTGGAGTATCTATTGCCGGTCAACTGTATAACTTTGGTGGTGTTGCTAGTGCAGCAGTTGATCTTGATCTTGAAAAGGTGTATGGTGGAACTAATTACGGGGCTATATATGGAGTAACTATATCTCCTACAATCACATTTAGGTTAAATCCTCATCCAGACTTTTCTAAGACATTTGATTCAATGGTTATAGTAGGTTCTTCCTCCCCAGCCTCATTAGCACTTAATGTTGCTGACGATGCTAGTGACTCATTTAATATGACATCACAGACATCCTTTGTAAACATAGGTGAAGGGAACTTCAGAGCTAAGTATCTTAGAGACTCCTCTAATGCTAGGAGAATGAGGGGGCTGAGTGGAAAGGCTACATTGGTATTAGCCTCAGCTACTGCCACAGAACCAACATTAACATCTGTGTTAACAAAGTATAGACCAAGTTTTAAATCAATATAATATGCCTATTAGAGACCCGCTTAATCAATTTACGTCGTTAAGAAATAGAAGGAGACCAATGGGTAATGTATTTGGGGCTGGTGTTGGTGAATTATCTATGGATAAAATGTCCGGTACAGGAGCCCCGAAAGCGTTGGGTAATATATTCGGTTCTGGTTCTGATATAGCTGGTGGTGTAGAAGGTGTGGCATCATTTTTTAATGCCTTCGGTCAGGAGAAGGACTTCTATAATAGGGATATACAAACTAGGGATGTTATGTTTGGTAGTCGTCCTACATATAGTGGCGTATCAGGAGCTAGACAAGAGGCCGCCGCTATAGACCCTAATATTGCTGGAAGAGGATTAGTTGGTAAGGGGGCAATGGCTGGTGGTAAGCTTGGAGCAACCATTGGAGGATTTGCAACAGGGCCGTTAGCTCCATTTGGAAGTGCTATAGGAGCAGGAGTAGGAGCGTTAGTGGGAACGATTGGCGGGCTTTTTGCTAAGAAGAAGGTGAAGGGGGATGCTGAAGACTTAAAAACAGAAGCAACATCTAAGTTTAAACAGACCCAAGGGAGATATAATGAGGCTATTGGTGACTACTATGAGGGTGTTGATACATCCAGAGCAGGAGCACAAGCCGACAGAAATTATAGAAATAGAGTATTTAACATTGATAACCGGGTTAGCCCATTTTCAAGGACAATATAGATGGAAAAACTATTAAAATTATTACAAGGAATATATGAGCAGCTTGAGGCTGGGACAATAACAGAAGACGAGGCTTTCGGGCAAGCTGGTAAAGCTTTTGCTGAAATAGATAGCCAATCGGATGAGGCATTAAATGCTTCTATGGATGAAATTAGAACATTAGCTGAAGCGTTTGGTGAAAAAGGCGCATTTGAAAATATTAAATTCCGTAAAGAAATAGAGGATGGAGTAGCTGATTCTGCTGCTTTATTCAATACTTTTGCTAATATATCAGAAAGTAAAAGACAAATACGTGAAGGTCAGGAAGCAGCAGACGCTTTAGTAGAACCAGCATTACCAGCACCCCAGACTAAAAGTAAAGAACTAGAGTCAGCATTAGAGGATGCTCGTAGGGATAAATCTGGTAGACCAATAGAACTAGACCCTATTCTACAACGTAACCTCGATCTTCTTCAAAGTAATCTAGGTACAGCTAGAACAGCATCCGCTGGACAAGCTAGTACGTATGGTGCATTAGGTCAGAACGCTATTAACCAAGCAAGGAGAGCTAACCTAGCAGCTATCCCCTCTATAGCGTCAGTACAAAGAGAAAAGCAAGGTGAGTATAACAGACTTTTAGGGGCTAGTGTTGGAGAGGATACTAATATCTATAGAAGTAATCTAGCACTATCTAAGCAAATGAATGATAGATATCTCACAGAAGCACAGGCAGCTGGGGGGGCTATCGGAGCAGGAAGATATAACTTAGCTTTATCCCGTCAAGGATTAGGACAAGGATTAGGTTCGATGGTTAGACAGGGTGTTGGAATTGCTAGGGGAGTTGGTAATCTATTTAATATGAACTCACTTGATGGTTTAAACTCAGCAGCCGGGGACTTCAGTAGGGATGTGGAAACAAGTCTTCAAGATAAATTTTCAACAAACTTTGGGTATTAAGATATGGGATTAGGAGCAGTATTAGGAGCAAATTATAAGTTACCAGCTAGTGTAGGTGGGTTACAACCGCAAGGTCAAGCTGTTCAAGCAGCGCCTTCTCAGGGGTCTCCTGGTACAGATGCCCTAGAGCACGTGACTGGTCTAACTGATGAGTATTATAGGAACTGGGGAGATGTAGAGGCATTCGCCACTAACCTTTGGGAGAACTTTGGGATAGATGTAACTAAACCTGATTTCAGAAAACCAGAGGCAATGGAGGCACATAAAGCTTATACCAAAGCTATAGCTAACCTTAGAATACAGAAGAATAGATTATCTGGTGGACAGAAAGCTTTAGAGCAATACCAAAAAGGTATACAATCAGCTCAAGGCCCTGATCTTAGATATACTGGTGATCCTAACCAACCATTCAATATAATGGATATTGAGAATATAGGTATAACTAAGGAAGAATTACAAACCCAGAGAGATGTAGCTGCAATGGAGCGTACCAAGTACTCACAGGGGCAAGCTAATTGGAGAGCTAATTTAAAAGGGGATAAAGAAGTTAAGAAATATACAGGTTATTATACTGAACTAGCGGGCATTGCTAATGTCTTAAGTGGGAATGCAGAGTGGGCTGTAGCTGATGATACACTTGGTAAAGATGGTCAAGCACTATTACAGACTAATTTTAAGTCCGGTATGAAATATGGTAAGAATGCTGAGAATAAAGATAATATAATAGATCGCATTCTTTTAAACCCAGAAGATGGTAGTATGCGTTTTCAGTTTAAGGATGGTACTTTTGAGGATATTGATAGGTCTGATTTGCGTGGTGTTACCGCTAAATTAATAAGTAATAATTCTGGAATGAGAATGAATGATCAAAAATTAAACGCATTCTTTGAGGAAACACAATCAGAAAGTTTTGATCCATATAATACAAACTCTTATTTGCCGGAGGGATTTGAAGACCCAACAGCAGCACTTCAGGGGGTAGGAGAACAAGCCACAGCAGCTTACTCATCTACCATAGCCGCCGTTAAGGGGAAGCTTAGTGATTTAATTAGGGGAGGAACTGGTGAAGATTTCACGATGCCGGATGGAACTAAGATTGATATAAAACGTAAAGCTTTAGGCACGGATAAGTTTAAAGTTAGGAATTGGAGTGACGTAGAGAATGGGTATGGTGGTAGTGGAGATGATATGACAGAACAGGATATTATAGACTTTCTAGTATGGTCAGGTATGCTTACAAATATAGGAGCTGCACCAGAAGTGCGGGAAACTGAAGGACTGTCTGATGATGAAAAGAAAGCACAAGAGCTAATTAAGAAGTATGGTGGATAATGAATGAAGAGCTACAACGTATTATAGCTGGGATGGTATCAGCGGGTGAGTCTGAGGATAATATTCGCCTTGTTATTGAAAATTTCCAACCAACAGAACCAGCGGCTGAACGTCCAGAAGTAACCAAGGGAGGTTTATCTTCATTTTTAGCTGGTGCTAAGAACTTAGCAACTAGCCAAGTACCTGCTATGGCTCTAGATTTTTCTACTGCAATGGAAAGAGCTGGGACTAAATTTACTGATTTTGTTTACGGGGGTATAGGAGGAGAAATGGCTGAACGTAGAAAAACTAGGTCTATGCTTGAATCTCTAGAAACAACCAAGATAGCAAAAACATCCCAGAAATTTAAAGAAAAAGGTGCAGAGCAGCTAAAAGGAGTTGCCTCACAATTATCAGATATATACGATATTAAAACCGGTGAGTTCAAACCAAAGAACATAGGTTCTTTTATAGGATACTCTATAGGAAACACAGCCCCACAATTAATACTAACCTATTTATCAGGGGGGAGTAGTGCTATGATGATGGGTATTGGTGAGGCCGGTGGTGGTCAACTAGATGCTTTCAAAGAACAAGGTTATACAACAGAAGATGTTTTTCTTAATAATAAGGATAAGTCGTTAGAGGGTTTAGCCGAGGGTATAGCTATAGGAATGCTTGATCGCCTTGGTATGCAGAAGGTATTTGGTGTTGGTGGAGTTCCAGTTAGGGGATTAAAAGATGTTATACTCAGGGGGTTGACAGGAGCTGGTGCTGAGCTTGTAACTGAGAGTACACAGGAAGTTATTGGTGGTGTTGGTGGAGCTGTTGCTACAAGAGATTGGGACTACGTGGAAAACCTTATAAAGAGTCCTGAGTTCTGGTATGATAGGGTATTGACAGCAGGTGCATCTGCATTGTTTGGTGCTGGTGCTACGTCTACTGCTACAGCCGGTATACAAGGAGTTTTAGCTAAAGGTGAGAAAACTAAGGTTAAAACAGTATTAAATGAGCTTGGTGTTGATGTTGATAAGATAGTATCTGATGATACTAAGAAACAAATAACTACAAAAGATACTGAACTTAATGAGGTATTAAAAGAAACTAAAGAAATATCAGAAGAGTTACCCACTACTCCTGAGATAGAAGAGTTAGTACAACCACTAGAAGAAGATATTGCTGCTTTCTTATCAGATGAAAAAGAGATAGAAACAACTGCTAAAGTAGTCGAGTTAGAGAAAGAGAAGAAGGGTCTAGAAAAAATATTATATAAAACTGAACAGGAGCGTCTTAAGGAGATTGGTAAGACTAAGAAAGTGGAAGAGAAGACGGCTACTAGAATAGCTAAGGCAATGGATATTGCGAAGGAAAAGGAAGGGACTAAACCACGTACAGTCAAAAAAGCATCTCAAGCAGATATAGGTAAGGTACAGGATGCTACATTAAAAATTAATAAAGAGGATGAAGCAGAGACAGCGTTAATACCAGCTGTATTAGGTTATCTGGAGGGTAGTACTGTTAGTGATCCTTTTACTAATATACAGCACCCAGAACGTAGAGAAGATATAGAGAAACTTCGTAAAAGTAATCCTGAGTTATATGAGGAAACACAGAAGGGGCGACTACGAGTTGGTAACATCAGACGGTCTTTACAACCGTTAGCTACAGAGGGTCTTTTAAGTGATGTTCCCGCAAGTATTAGAACTAAAGCAGCTACTCTGTTAGAGGAGATCT
>LAZR01001304.1_pt1 | contig 15965 bp, 23 predicted proteins | sample 329461 | NCBI WGS metagenome assembly LAZR01 (sample SAMN03002196, study PRJNA259156) | marine sediment metagenome | biome: sea floor; feature: Hydrothermal impacted sediments; material: marine sediment; isolation source: Loki non-amplified sample from Loki's castle hydrothermal vent sediment ...
TATAAAATTCTAAAACCTTAGGTTTTATGATTAATTGAATCATTTCAAAGCATTTCTGAATTTGTTTATTTGGGGATTTATCAATTATATTGTCTAATTCTTTTATACTTGAAAGGATAAGGTCAAAATATTTTTCAATGTCAGTTTTTTCAATGATAATATTATCTCGGATAAAATAATTTTCATTTTCTTGAGACACTACGACAATTTCCTCTTTTTCGATAGAGTTTATTTCCCTTTTCTCAAAAATCTTGGTTAAAGTAGCTAAATCTTCAGATTTAGTTTCAAAAGAAAATATATATAATTTTAATGGAAAATATTTGTCAATGGGGCACGCTAATATGTCAAATAGCCAGGGTTTCATATATTTTCACACTTTAGTTAAAGCAAATAACTTCTTAATTGTTGTAAAAATTTATCTATTGTTCTATCAATTTTTTTACGTCTCTTTTTGAAGTCATCAGATAATTTTATATAAGCTGCTCTTGAAGGTAATCGTCCTCTCTTATACCGAGATTCTAATAGATTTAAACTATCTTTAATACTTAGTCTTTCAGCATCTAAGACATCTAGCTTTTTTATGATGCTTTCGAATGCTTCGCTTGCCTCATTTAAGCTCTTTTTAAAGGGTAATGTCTCTTTTTGTATTTCCTCTATTTTTGAGTTATTTTTATTTACTAGATTTTTATAATTTTTCTTCGCAATTTTCTTCTTCTTAGCATCCTCTGTAGATTGCCGTATTTCTAAAATAAGCGCGTTTTTTTCCTCCTGTAAAACACAAAATTCTCGAATCTCGTTTATTGGGATAAAATCTCTTTTTAAATCTTGTGTATCATACTTATTTTTCCTTGTTTTAATAAGGAATACAAAGATTGCGGCGAATACTGTAATAAATAAAATAAATAAAACGGGTCTCATTAGTAAGTCAAAAACGTCAATAGTGAATGTAACTAGTATAATCCTACTTTCTAAAGGAGAGACCATGTCAGAGGTATAGAGTAGAATGGTGCTTCCTTGTGCTTTTGTTATAGATTCTGGAGGGTTCGTAATAAAATCCACACTATAACACCCCTTAATCTTTACTTTGATATTTTGTTGCTTAATTAAATATTCATAATCAGTAGAAAATAAGTCAATTTCAATTGATTCTTGAAACCAATTTATTGAAAAATAATTCTCAAAAGGTAAAAAGTATCTAATTTTAAACTGGAACGATGAATTTGGTATCATTCTTACACGGTTTTGCAATAAATCAATTCTCACTTGCTTACTTCTTGATTTTCCTGAGTCTGTAATACTAATTCCTAATATTTCGCCAATATCGTCTGATATATATATCCCTCTGGCGTCATGTGGTATATTTAGCAAGATTTGACTCATCACAATCCACCCAAAATTTTTAATAATGAGTTCTTCATCAATTTGAATGATTCCCCATGGCGAAATAAGTATTTCTCGATTGGATTCTTCTATCTCCATCAAAGTCAAATCATTTTGAAAGAATGTTATGTTAAGGTTTTTGAATTCATTTAAATTCTCTAAAAAAGGGGTAATATAAGGACCACTAACCAAACTTGCTAGGTCTTTAAAATCATATGTGATCAAATGCAAATCTGGTGTTTCGGAACCCCATCCTCCCCCAATGTCACCAGCATCTTGAGGTAGAAAATAAACGGCATCCATCTTTCTTTCTGATTTATAGGGAAAAACGGGATAAACTAAACCTAAGTAAGTAAAATATTGGTTTTCCACCTTCATATATAAGGTTAATAAATCTTTATATTTTGTAAAAAAAGATATTGTTTTTGTTTGTTGGGGTAAGAGGGGGGAATCAAAATATATCGCAATCATTTCGAAATCTCCCATTTTCATGTTAGAACGTTCAGTGAGTAAGGAATTTTCATCAACTCCCCTTGACTCAAAGTAAATTAAATGATCTGATTTATTTAAACTAATGGCAATCAAGACAGAGGTGATTGGGTTGTTGTTTAAGTTTTTTATTGAAAACGTATCTTTTAAACTTAGAATCCCATACCCACTGATATTTCCTATCCTTGAAATATCAGTTATAATAATATTTTCTGCTCCCTCCAAATTTGCTGAATTCATTGGATTTATAATGATATCCTTTCCAGAATTATCATGTTCAGACAATGGGAGAAATAATATATTGAATAAAAATACTAAAAAAATTAATATAAATATTTGATTTGTAGTTCTTTTTCTCATATTTTTTCCAGAACCTCGTGAAATTATCTAAGAATAATGTATATCATTTATAAAATTTTATTATAATTTTAATTTAAAACTTTGATATAAAATTTTAAATTTTTTAAACTATTTATTCAATAATAAACTAATAATAAATGGATAAAATTCTATGTCAACTCGGCGTAACCAATCTCGGCGTAAAAAAAGGAGAAGCGGGAATGCCCCAATGCCAATGGGAGGGGCAGGATTAATGAGATTTTTTGAAGATAGTTCAATAGGTATTAAAGTTGGACCCATAAGCGCAGTTTTGTTATCGACGGCTTTAATTGTATTAGTTATTTTAGCGCATGTGGGTATCTTTGAATGGATTTTTTCAGCAGTTACGGGCGGTTAACTATGATTTTTAATTTATTGCACAAAATTTTCTTGTGTTTGTTAAATGAATATACGAGAATTTCAAGCACTTATAAAGGATTTATATTTTGAACAAGATCAAAAAAGAGGTTTGAAAAACTCTTACATCTGGTTAATTGAAGAAATTGGTGAATTAGCGAGTGTTCTTAAGAAAAAAAAAATTAATCTTGATGAAGCATCGGAAGAACTTTCGGATATATTTGCTTGGACAACCTCGATTGCAAACTTGTTAAATATTGATCTTGAAGCCGCTTTAATTAAAAAATATCCAAATTTGTGTATAAAATGCAAATCGAATCCATGCGTTTGCTGGAAATGAGTATCCTTTTTATTTCCCAACTGATCAAGAATTAAAAATTTGGAAAATCCTTTATGCTTTCGAAATTTCTAAAAAATAAGCGCTTTAATAAAAAAATTAAGTAGTATTAATCTTGGGTCAAAGATGAATCTCACTAATAAAAAGATTTGGATTGATATCGAACAGCCTAAAACTGCTATAATGTTTAAATCTTTAATTGAAAAGTTTCAAGAAGCGAATTCTGATCTTTTGATAACTGCGAGGAATTATGACTCAACATTTCAAATCTTAGATGATTATAATGTTAATTATATCAAAATTGGCAAACATGGTGGAGATAAGTTAATAGGTAAATTAGAAACTTATATTGATCGGTTAAAGGAACTTTTACCATATGTTAAAAAGTTTTCACCAGAATATTTAATCACTTTTTTATCAGTAGAAGGTATTCGAATAGCGTACGGGTTAAATATTCCGTCCCTTGGCATTAACGATGAACCACGTAATGTACCTGTTTGTAAATTGATTCATCCGTTTATTGATAATATAATCACACCTAATTGCATCCCTCAAGAAAAATATATTCAATTACATGCGAGTCCAGAGAAATTAATTCGTTATAATGGTTTGGATGAAATTGCTTGGCTCTCGGAATATACTCCTGATCCATGTACCCTCAATAAGCTTGATTTAGAAAAAGGAAACTTTTTATTAATAAGAAGTGAACCGGCTTATGCTAGCTATTTCATAGATAAAATTAAGCCCGATGAAACAATGATCAGTGAATTCATCCCCCCAATTTTCAAGAAATTTCCCAATCATAAATATCTAATTCTTGTTAGATCAGATCAACAGGAAAAGTTTCTGATTAAAAAGTTAAAAGGACTAACTAAAGAAAAAAATCTTATCATAAAACATTATTTACCAAATATAGTCGACTTATGTTTCTACGGTTCTTTAATTATAAGTGGTGGGGGAACTATTGTACGAGAATCAAGTCTTTTAAATGTTCCCAGTATAGAGTTCTTCCCTGGTGAATCAGCACCACAAGAGACTTTTTTAATACAGAATGGCTTCCCATTAGAGCATATCAGAAATTCGGACAAATTAGTGCAAAGAGCTATAGAAATTCTTACTCAAGGGCCATCCCAAGGAAGATTTGAAATAAATTCATTTAAGAAAAAGATCAGTCAATATGAAAATCCAATAGAAATTTGTTTTAATTTTGTTAAAAAAAGGTTGAAAAGTTTGTAAAGTTATCCAATTCGGCTAGTTTCTTTATTTAATCAATATAGTTTATTTAGCTTAAGAAATTATGATAGATATTTTCAAGTCGATTCCCCACTGAATCCCAGGTATATCTTTTAATGAATTTTTGGGCACTTTGAATTAAGCTTTTTCTTTTTGAGTCATCCTTTAATAAGCTAACAATTTTAATTGCTAATTTCTGAGGATTTCTTGGAGGAACAAATATAGCATTGCTTTGTAGAATCTCTTTATAAGCAGTCATTGTAGAACAAATTACAGGTGTGCCACATGCAATTGCTTCAATAGGGGTTAGACCAAATCCCTCAGAAGCATATGAATACGTAATAAAAATGTCTCCCATTGAATAGTAATACGGTAACTCTTTATCATCAATAAATCCAATAAAATGGATATTTTTATAATGAGTTTTCCATTCTTCATATTTTTTTTTCATTTGAAAGTCAGGTTTTCCCCCAATAACGAGATTAAGATTATGAATCTTCTCCTTTGCTATTTTGTATGCTGTTATGATATCATCTACTCCTTTATAGAATGCAATTCTTCCAACATATAAAATTATTGGTCCATCTAAATTTAATTTATTCTTCAGTGCCATTGCTTTTTTTGGATAGGGTTTAAAACTTTTATCAATACCATTATAATGAGTGTGAATCTTACTTACATCGACTTTCGGCATGAAATATTTTATCTCCTTTTTGACAAAATCGGATACAGTTGTTATTATTGAAGCTTTTCGTATAACAAATTTAATTAACAGTTTTTCTAATGGAATCTTAGAAAAGCTAGTTTCAAATGGGCCTAAATCGTGAATTGTAGTAATAAATCTTTTTTTATTGGATAAAATAAGAGGTAAAGTGCCCTTGGGAGCATTTCCATGAAAAATATCAAAGTTATGGTTTTTGATATAATTAGTAGCTTTCATCATAAATTGTGGTGCCCAAAGAAAACGTTTCGTAAGCAGATCAAACTGAATTATGTCTGGATCGTTGAGTTCGATATTCCACTTGCCTGTTATCAGTTTAACGTTATGACCTTGTTCTCTTAGATAATCAAAAATTCCTCTAAAACTTTTTCCTGCCCCATCCTGACTATCTGGAGCAATTGTTAGAGAAATTAGGCATATATTTAATTTTCCCATGATAAAAATATAAATTTTAAAATTACACTAGTCAATCAGGTTAATTGTTCATATCCGTCTTCGGTTATTAAAATTGTCTCCTCTGATTGAGCAACATAAACACCTTTTTTTTCTGCTAGTACAAAATGAGCTTGTAATTTCCCCTGTTGCGTTAACTCTTGTAGTCCAAATGCAATCCCCATTCTAAACTCCTTCGCTAACCATCTTTCAGCAAATGGTAAGGTTTTATAATTTTTATTAATGAATCCGAGAAGTTGTTTGGAAACCTTTCTACGTAAAGGTACTCTTCCCGAGTAGGGATTTAACTCATATATATATGAGGATTGTGTATGATGTATAGAACCTTCACCTGTACTAGCGAATATTTCTATTGAAAACACATCCCCCTCTTCCATTTCATCTCCACCTTGAGATCCTAACTCAGGTACTTGTTTTTTCCCATGTACAATCCACCTCTCAATTTGATGACCACCAAGTTCCTTAATTGGATTAAAATTAAAACCCTTAACGATGCTTTCAATTTTTTTCCCCATTTCTCTAGTATTCACTTCTGGTTTTGCCATCATTTTTGCTGCATCTAATGCAACCTCTGTTGCCTGGATAATATTTTGAGTGCCTTCAGTCTCATTAAAGTTAACTGTAAAAGCAGTATCAACAATATATCCTTCAATATGAACACCTAAATCAACTTTAACTAAGTCTTCTGGACTAATTAATAGATTATCATCCTTTAAAGGAGATGTGTAATGTGCTGCAATATTATTTATGCATAGGTTTACAGGAAAAGCGCTTAAACCTCCAAGATCTTCAATTTTAACTTCAACAGATGATATTATATCTAAAACTTTTGCTCCAACTCTAATTTTTGGCTTTATATATTTTTTAACTTCCTTAGAAATGTTTCCTGCTTTTTTTAGTGACTCAATTTTAATTTTTTCTTCTTCTTCTTTTTCTAGCTCTTCCTTTCCTTTTTCTTCCTGAGCTTTAATATTTTTTTTTTGATTTTCTGTCATTAGAATTATTAATCTGAATTTTGATAAAAAATTTTTTTAAATTATTTTATTAAATTACAATATATTTTGCATTAAAAATATGTTTTGTACATTGATGAAATAATAAGAACTTAACACTTAAAAAATCAAAAATATTTCCAAATTTCATCTTAAAAGTACATTTATATTGTCGAAAAATCATAATTTTTAAAGAAAAAATTTGATTTAGATTAAATATAAAGTAAAGTTCAAAAATAGATTAAAATTAAAAATAAAAATAAATAAAACATTATAATAGTATTAACTTTTTAGATTATAAGATTGAATTATTAAATTTCAAATTAAATAAAGGAGGCCCTACCCCTAATTGTCTGAAAATATTGCGGAGCTTACTGATTTACTCAGACAAATGGAAGCTGTAAATCCAGATATACAGGGGTCCTCAATAGTTTCCGTGCAAGGCTTACCTATATGCTCTGCTCTTGCAAGGGATGTGAACGATGGGATTGTGAGTGCAATGAGCGCAGCTATTCTCAGTGTGTCAGAGAGAGCAGTAGAAGAGCTAGCTCGTGGGGATTTAACACGAATCCTTATTGAGGGTGTAGATGGCCAAATAATTTTATCAAAAGCAGGGAGTAATGCGATTTTATGCGTACTAGTAAAGAGTGGTGCTTCACTTGGTATGGTCTTCCTTAATATCCAAAGCGTTTCTAACAAAATAGCTGATTTATTAGATTAAACTTACAAAAATTATTCATATGAAGCGTTCTGATCATTTATTTGATCGATTCAAAATAGAAATATCTGTCTTTAAGGGCCAAAAAACTATTGAGAAGTATTATTATGAGGGTTTAGCAAGGTACCTAAGAGAAGGGCAATTTGAAAGTTTCAAAGAGTTATTTAACGCTTCAATTGATTTTGATATTTTTTTAGATACAAAGAAAATTCCAGATCGTTTTAAATCGATTTCTAAATTGCTTCTAAGTTGTACTGAAAGAATTTCAAATGGATACGAAACTTCAGCTCTAGGAGATCAAATTAATATTTTGAGATTTTGTAATGAGTATAACTTACTAGAAAAAGATTTAAATGGGAGAGAAAAAGGATCGGTTGAAAAACTCTCTAAAAATAGATTTTTCATATCAAATTTGGTGGATTTATTCGGAAAAGTATCAGAATCTTTTATTACTTACCTGAGACTTGTGTTTCCAAGAGATTTATACGATTATTTTGTGAGTAGACCAAACAGTTATTTCACAAATCGAGATAAATTAATGTATTATATTAAAAATAATTTTTTTGACCATTATACAATTTATGGTTTAAGTGTCAGGAATTTAGGTTCTATAAAGAAATTCATTAAATCTTTCAAAGATTACTACCAATTTTCAAAGAATAGAGCCGAAAATAAATTAAATAAAATTAGAGACATAAAATTCATAGAATTTAATATTAGTTACATATCAGACTGATTATAGATAAGATAAATGAGAGAAACGAGATTGTTGCTGTAACTAGCACAACCAGTTGATTGAGACTATCATCAACAGCCATACCTAGTCTATACATAAGAGTCAAGAAGGGAGAGGGTAGTAGTCCATTAAGACCTAATAAAAGAATGAATTGAAAAATGCGAAATAATGATAAAATAGATAATGATCCCAGAATATATACACCAAATCTACATTTCATATCTAATTTTTTTATCCGCACTTTTAAATTATCTTGGTTAAACTCGAATCTTTTGGATGCATTAATTAAATGATTACTTAAAAGGAAAAACATTATGGATAACCCTATATTTGACCAAGTAAAGAAGTTAACTAATACTTGACTTAAATATTCTAAAAAATTATCAACCATATTAAACACCCTTATAAAAAAAACTATTTAAAATCATAATATAAACAACACACAAATAACCATGATGATATAAGAAAAGAGGATTGGAACTAACATTGGGAATATCACCTTTCTCCTAAATGATCCTAAATCTTTACTTTTTAGATCTATACTAGATTTTGATACCCAAAGATGTATAAATTTTAAGGTCTTAATTAAAGAATCGCCTTCCTCGTACCTTTTCTCTTTTTTGCTAGTAATAATAATAAGTGTTGCAGTAACAATTAAGGAAAAGCTAAATATTAAAAAAAAATACTGTAAAAAGTGAAAAATATACAAGAAAGGTAAGGAATGAAATAACAGGAGTAGCACTTTTCCATCCCCACCCCCAATAAATTTCAGAGAAAATAAAGTTAGGGAAAGGATAAATACAGACAAAAACACCACAAGTTTAATTGTAATATACCATAGTATTAGATCCAGATAATAAAAAAACTCAAACGCAATTAGAATAACGGTCACTATAAGATAGATTTTTAGCAATTTGTTAGGGATGATCCGTTCTTTTAGATCAAAATAAGTACATATTACTAAAAACGTGAAAATTGAGATAAGATTTAACAAATACATCGAGTTTCCATAATATATATTTTGAGAGCTTTTTATAACACATAATTATAATGCAATTATTTAAAATCCTAATTTTAAGAGATATATAATTATTAAAATACTTTGCAAGGTTGAAAATGAATTTTAATAAGGTTGATTTTTAAATTTAGAATCTCTTTCTAATGCTATTTGAATAAAAATTATAATTCAGGAAGTAATATTTTATTTCTTTTATATAATTCCTCACTAATAGCCTTAAGGATCTTAATAATACTGCTCCCCGATAATGAAGAGGTTAAGCAATAACCTCTAAAATTATTCTCTTCAACCACATTTTTAATTTTCGATTCATCTAATTTATTCTCATCCACTAAATCAACTTTATTTGCTACAAGATATATAGGAACTCCTCCACAATTTTTTAATATTTCTCCGTACCATTTTAGAATATGATTAAAACTTTTTTTACCTAGTTCATTATCTTCAAGACTAAATACTAATAAAGCAGCACGAGCCTCTTTATAAAGGTGAGGACGAAGAAAATGATAATCATCACGACCAGCGATATCCCAAAACAGTAATCTAATCATATTACCCTCAATTTCATTATCTAACATTGAAACTTTAACACCAATTGTTTTACCATAATCTTTATTAAAAGAACTTTTTGTGAATTTATCCATTAAAGAGGTTTTACCTACCTGATTATCACCTATAACTACTATCTTAAAACGGTATTTTTGAACTTCTTTCATTGAATTTGGATTAAGGTCTCTATTATATGTTAGTTTTATTTAAATAAAAGTTTTACATTTTCGTTAAAAATTTTCATTGGGGTCCATTTTCATTTCGTTGTAGTATTAGAAAATAATTGTGTTAGGTAATTCTGGATTGTCAAAGTCAGAAAAGAAAAAGTCATTACCCATGTAATCAGACGGAGATAATACTCTTACTAAGTTGTCTTAATATGGATTTCGCCATTACCTAATTTATTTACTTTATGGTGATAAATGGTTAATTGCTTCTATTTTGTAGAAAACTGTACAGCTTTCTTTAGAGAAAAAGATTGTAGTGAAAAATTGGTATTTTTATTGGATTTCATTCTTTTTCCACAATAACCACAGCGATACTTCATAAATTTAAAGGCATCTTCTGTAATATTATGATGTTTAGTCATTTAGCTCTGCCACCAGAAAAATGTAGTATTTGTATTTATCACACCAAAAGCAGTCAGTATTAATATAAAAGCTACAATAATCATCAGGCAATAATATATCGACCTGTACTTATGAGATCTTATTTCCCACTTTCCCTTTTTAACCATTAGTTTTTATCCTCCACTTACCATTACATCTAATACATATTAAAAATCCATTCTGTTCTCTGGTTTCACGATGAGTACAAAATAAATTTGTTATGTTCTCTTTTCTTTCCTTTTTCTTTTCCAATCCATTGTGGTCGTATAAGTCTTTCTCTTGTTGTCTAATTTCTTCCTCTGACCATTCTATTATTCCAGATGACCTTAGAGGGTTTAGTAGTTCCCGATGAATTTTAATTTTTTTCTCAAATTTTTGAATAATCAAATCTTTTTCTTCTTTAGTTCTGCTTTTTTTCCTTTCTCTTTTTTTATATGATTGGATTGCTAATTCACCAAATTTTTATTTATCTTAAATGTGTATAATGAATAATGCTCTAACACGCCATACTTTAGGTGATAATTAATTAATGAACTAAATTCTCTTTTAATGACTTTAAATTCCTCTACAGGGGGATGTATTGTGTCTTTATAGATTCCTACTAATGCCTTTTTGGATAAATAAGCATGTTCCTTTAGGTAATTTAAAAAAAATTCAGAAATTTTGTTGTAAGCTTTAATTTTGATATATTTATAAGTTATCTTTATATTTTTTTTCTGTAGCCAGGATATAAAAGATTTGGTAAAGTCATTATGCCAAATTGCGTGTTTATCAGGATTTTCCTCTTCGTATTCTATAATTAAATTGGAATATTTCTGTTTAAATTCTGACAATAGCATTCTAATAAACCTTTTGTAAATTTTATAATATTTATAAAATTTTATAAATTTATAAAATCTCTGTTTAAAACAATCAATTCTTCATATTAATTCAACTAACTAACTAAAACGTTCTAATAACTTATGAAATTAACATAAATTTATGAAAGAAATATAATTTTAAATAGAAAGTTGAATTATATTTATTTAGAAAGCATAAGTTAAAAATTGGATGATGAAAAATGACAATATTAAAGAAAATAATGGAACTATTAAAAGATAGGGAGCTAACATCAATAGAAATTGCCTCTGAAATAAATATACCAAAAGATAATTGTGCCTCATATTTGAACACATTGTATAACGACGGGAGAATTAAAAGCAAAAAAGATAAGAGACCGTATAAGTATAAGATAGTAGAAACTCCAAAAGCATTATTAAAGCAATTATATGATTTTATGTCAAGCAAATGTAATATAGTTGGTGAAATATCAGAAAAACAAGTAGATTTATTAGAAACGATAAAGGGAGTTGTTAATTAATGGATATTTTAGAACAAGCTAAAAAGAAGTTAAAGGAACAAAATCAACAGTCAACACCAAAAATAAAATTTCCAAAGAAAAAGAAACCAATCAAAAAAGCTAAAATTACTCAAGATAAAGATATGGATAAAGATGAAATAGTATTCTGGTTGAATAATTACATTACGGAAAATCAATCATTATTGACATTAGACTTTTTAAGAAGTCAAAAACTTATTTTAGAATCAATTGTAGAAATGAGAAAATAAATATTAAATTTTTTTCTTTCGACGATATAATTAGATGTAATTAGATTAACATCTTTTGAATTTCGGGAAATAACACTAATTTTTGATTATTTTTTTTCTAATATAATAATTATTAGAAAAATTAAGTATCAGAGAAAAAAAAGGTAAAAAATTGGTTGTTTGAAAATTTTTAGAATAATTTTGATTTATTTTATTAGATTAAGTTAAAAATAAATTTATGAAAAAGTATAAATTAATGTAAAGTGATAATCTTAGAATTTGAAGTAATAATTAAATTTAATTGATATATATGAAGGAAATCCAGATTCTTAATGATACAACCAAAGATTTAATAAATATAGGAGGAAAAACTGATAATCAAATTAGAAACATTTTAGATAAAGCTCACAATGATTTGGTAATGATTGTTGAAAGGAGGTTTGGAAAAGAGAGGAATTATACTAAACGACTTGAAGAATTAAAAAATATTAGTATTGGACCTTTTGTAGTAACCACTACCATGCCCAGCTCTTATATTGATAATAAAGTCAGGGAAGATTTATTTAAAAAAAGAGATAGATATTTAAATCTCATTGAAACTATTGTAGCAGAACTGGGAATTGAACAGATAGAGAAATTAAAGGAAGAAGTAGAAAAAACAGAGAGAAAAATACAAAACGAAAATGTAGAAGAAAGGCTTATACGAATTTTAACAAGGTTTCATCGATTTACAAAACAATTAGAACGACGTCAAGGTAGAAGTACAATACCTATAATCGAAGTACAAAACGAGTATGATGTACAAGATCTATTGCATGCATTATTGAAATTAGAATTTGATGATGTAAGAGCTGAAGAATATACTCCAAGTTATGCTGGTAGTAATTCACGTATGGATTTTTTACTAAAAAAGGAAGAAATTGTTGTTGAAGTAAAAAAGACTTCGGAGCATTTAAAGGATAAAGAAATTGGAGTACAATTGAATGATGATATAGCAAAATATAAAACTCATCCGAATTGTAGGATACTATATTGTTTTATCTACGATCCTCAAGAATTAATATCCAATCCTGATGGACTTCAAAATGATTTATCTAAAGAAACAGAAGAATTCAAAGTAAAAGTAATAATAACCCCTAAGAGATAAAAATAATTTATAAATTTAACCTTAAATCAAAATGATTAATAGTTTATTAGAAAAAAGAAGAATTTTTAAAAAAATTACTATAGAATTTCAAAAAAAATGGGGAACTAAAGTTCCTACGCAATTTATAAAAGATAAATTAAGTGAAATTGTAAATAGACGAAACGACGTTGCTCATAAATCAATTGCTTCGCGCATTACAAAAAAAGATTTAATTGAGTCTATTAAATTCCTTATGATAATGGCGAAATTGTTGGATAAGTTTTATAAAAAACAAATTAGTAAAATATATTTTAAAGCGAAAATATCATAAAATCAATTTACAACACTTGTAACTCTTACAACAATTATAAATTTTATAAGATATACAAATGGCAAAGAAAACTAAAGATTGGACTGTCCAAGTATCTGACAAGAACAAAATGGAATTAGAAAGAATTAAACGTGAGTTAGAGAGTTTTCACGAAAAAAACTTCGGATTAGATATTGCTATTGGTCATATTTTAAAGATTTATAAGGCTATAATGAAAAAATTGAAAGATAAAGATGCTTACGAAAAATACTTACAACAGTTGTAAATGTTATAACAGTTGTTAGATTTACAACAATTGCTATTTCTACAAATCCTCTCACGGTACTGAAGAATTAATTCCGAAAAATATTACACATGATTTAGGATATTAAAAAGAATTAGTAAAAAAATTAATAGAAGAATTGATATTACAATTATAAATAAGGAGGAGATAAATAAGAGATGAGTGAAATTAAAGATTTAAAGCCATTTGAACAAAGAAAACAGCCTTTATTTAAATATCCCGATGGAAGAGAAGTTTCAGGGAAATTAATTGATGAAGTGTATGTGGATAGCAAAGTTATAGACGAAAATACAACAGATGTTGTTTATAAGTATTTAATTCAGAAAATTTCATTGGAAAATGGAGAAGAAGTTTTTAGATTTTGTTATTATGTGATAAATTTTGATGATACAGAGCCAAAATGGATGTTTAGTAAAAATGCTTTAATAGTTCTTGAAAAAGAATTTAAAGAATTGCTCAATAAAATGAACGAGAAAGGTTGGATTAATATAACATTCAATTAAACAAATAAAAGATAAAGGTGATAAAAAAATGGAAGTAGTAATTCTAACAATTATCATTATTTTCGTTGTAGTAATTGTTCTTATAGAAGTAATGATATACATGTTTTTAAGAAAAAAATTTCAAGCAATAGATACAATTAGGGATTCAGCAAGTAAATTAGATGGAACGGTTTCAACAATTCAAACTTTAAGTGGTAATCTTTTTAAGCAAATTGATGGTTTGACAAAACTTCAATCAGAATTAAAATTAAATTTTCAGAGTTTCTATGATATGCTTATAATGAAACCTTCTGTAAAAGGAAGAGTTGGAGAAGGAATTGTTAAATTTATTTTGAGTAGTTTTCCTGAAAAGTTATGGAAAGAACAATATAAAATTTCTGGCTCTGGTATAGTAGATTTCGCAATTTTTATGCCACCAGATGATAGGATATTACCAATGGATGCTAAATTTTCATTACCAGAAGGAATAATAGAAAGGGTACTAGAAGAAGGAGAAATTGTATTTTTGAATAAGGAACAGAGAAAAAAAGCCAATACTTTGGTAATTAAGAGAATGCGAGAAGTTACTAAATATATCAATCCATTAGAGGGAACAATGGATTTTGCATTAATTTTTATTCCAGATTCAGTTTATTTAGCTTTAACAAATGAAACCTTGGGTGAACTACAATCTAACCGAGTCATTCCCGTAAACACCAGTGGATTAATAAGTACATTATTTTTAATAGAAAGACAATACATATCAATAAGAATAAGTAAAGCTGTGGATAGATTAGAGGATATAAAATTCACAATGGAAAGTCAATTTTCTAAAATCTCTATCATATTGAGAAAAGCAGAAACACAAGGAGAAAATTCAAATAAAAATATTACAAATGCTATTCACCAACTTAAAAGTGCAGAAAATAAAATTTTGGAAAGTTTTGGTTTGTTAGAAGAATAAAATAAAATAAGGAGGTGATAAAAAATATGAGTGAATTAAATATATCTAAAAATGATATTAGTATTGCAGGTGAATTTTATATGGCATATATATTAGCCAAATATGGATTTAAAGTGAGTCCAACATTGGGTAGGACAGAAGTATTTGACTTATTTGCCCAGAATCCAAAAGGTAAGAATTTAACGATTTCGGTTAAAACTAAGTATTTAAGTAAGTCAATAGAAATTCCAATAAATAAAAAAGCTGAAACAAGAATTGATGAAAGTTTGTTTTATGCTTTCGTTAGATTAAACATGCCAGATGGTGAACCTGAGTTTTGGATAGTTCCATCTCGTATAGTTGCCAAAGCCACGATTGACTCTGATAAAGTGTGGATGGATAAACCTAAAAGAGATGGATCAAAACATAAAGAAGTGGCATTAAGAATATTTGCTTTAGGAACACATAGACTTTATCCTGGTGATTGGGAAGAACAATTAGAACATTTCAAGAGTAATATAGAATCATTAAAAGATTTAAAATAAATTTGATTGTAAAATGCCGACATTTGGAATTATTCTTTTATCTCAATTCCTAAACTTTTTAAATTCTTTCTGTTCCCTCCACAAGCCCTTGCATCTCAGCTTTATAATCGTCTGGAATCGTATATTTTTTGGCATAATATAAAAATCGCTCAAAAGAAAAGTTATGAATTTTAATAAATGAGTTTATTAATCTATTAGTTGTTTTAATTTGTTTTTTTGATTTCTGCCCCCTTAAGAGTCCAAATTTATAGTGATTCTTAGCCACAATTTTGATATAATTCTGACCATTAGATCCTTTCCACTCAGCAGTAGATTCTCCTATCATTTATGGTCCCTTTTTAATTATTAGAGTATCCTCAATTTTGTGATTCAGAAACTAATTACAATGACTTTTCTTATAATATCAAGATTAAACTATAAAAAATACGAGGTTTCATTCTTTAGAGTTAGAATTTTACCTAACTTTACAGTTTGTAAACGATCTTATATGCTATCATTAATATGATTAGTTTCTCTACGAGATTTAAGAAGAAGTGAATATTTAGGGGGCTTTTAATACTTTTAACAAAATAGTTGGATAATTAATTAAAAAAATAAGGATGATTAAGATGAGTGATTTCACACTCTATATTGAAAGGAATGTCAATATTTCTTATCAGGACCCTATTTTATATCAAGAAGTGGGAATAAATATTAATA